>Ga0134093_1003341_pt1 | contig 11474 bp, 8 predicted proteins | sample 4_1taG_FD_94452 | JGI IMG/M metagenome (GOLD analysis project Ga0134093, IMG submission 94452) | Switchgrass degrading microbial communities from high solid loading bioreactors in New Hampshire, USA - 4_13_20_68_A1 metaG | ecosystem: Engineered > Bioreactor > Semi-continuous > Anaerobic >...
CTGCTTATTGCCGGCGCCACCGGTTCAGGTAAGAGCGTATGTATCAATTCAATCGTAACAAGTATCCTGTATAAAGCCTCACCACAGGATGTAAAGCTTCTGATGGTGGATCCCAAGGTGGTTGAGCTGGGAGTTTATAACGGTATTCCTCACCTTCTTATCCCGGTTGTGACCGATCCCAACAAGGCTGCGGGAGCCCTCAGATGGGCTGTTACAGAAATGACCACCCGTTATAAACTCTTTGCTGACAGGGGTGTTAGGGATCTTTTGGGATATAACGCCGTTGTTGAGGAAACCGGGGAAGGTATGAAACTCCCACAAATTGTTATAATTATAGATGAGCTTGCTGACCTGATGATGGTAGCTCCCCATGATGTGGAGGATTCCATTTGCAGACTTGCCCAGATGGCGAGAGCTGCCGGCATGCATCTTGTCATAGCCACCCAGCGCCCTTCCGTCAATGTTATAACGGGAGTTATCAAGGCCAATATACCATCCAGGATATCTTTTGCGGTTTCATCACAGGTAGACTCCCGTACAATCCTGGATATGGCGGGTGCTGAAAAATTGCTGGGCAAGGGCGATATGCTCTACTATCCGGTAGGCGTGCCCAAGCCCATCCGTGTAAAAGGTGTTTTTGTAAGCGACAAGGAAGTGGAACTGGTGGTTGATTTCGTGAAAAACCAGGCGAGAGCCCATTATGATGAGGAAATAATAGAAAACATAAATGAAAATGTCAATAATGATGATAAGGCTTCCATGGAAGACGATGTTGACGATCTTCTCGATCAGGCAATAGAGGCTGTAATAGACTGCGGACAGGCTTCTGTTTCATTTATCCAGAGGAAGTTCAAAGTGGGATATGCCCGCGCAGGCAGAATTATTGACCAGATGGAAGAACGCAACATCATCAGCGGTTATGAAGGAAGCAAACCCAGGCGCGTGCTTATTACAAGGGAACAGTGGGAAGAAATGAAGCTGTCCAGATCAGGAGATGACATATGAACATTTTTGAATATATACCGACAACCTATAATGTTTCACTGACTTTCAATGTAATTGTCGTCGCATTGCTCACTGTTTACATGGCTGTCAGGTGTGTGCGCAGAATCAGTCTGATTTCCGTTGCCGCATTTGTCGTTCAGCTCTGCATGCTTACGACCGGTGTCCTGACAGTTGTGAAACGGGTCATGACCATACCTTTGTATGAGATTGCCCTCATATTTTTCGGGGTCATGATTCCCGGCGCATTCCTGCTTCATGACTATTTAAACATGAAAAAAAGGATAAAAACTGCCAATGCAGACGTTCCGCTGATAGAGAAAACCGAAAGGCCGGGCAATAAAGACTGGTCATACAGGGAGTATGTTGAGACTGCGGAGGAATGGAAGCAGGAAGTTCCTTTGAGTACTGTGACAAAGAGTCTGACCATCAGCGAAAAACATCTCAAAACCAGTGTTACAAGCCAGTTGTCTGCAGTTCACAAGCTCATTGATTCCCGGGATTACAAAAAGGCCATGGACAATTATTCAATACTTGCCGGCATACTGAACAGCAATCCGTTTATCATCTATAATACCGGCTGGCTGTATTACAGAAATGGGCAATACGATGAAGCAATTAAAATGTATAAAAAGGCTCTCAACTTGGTCAGGGAAGCCTCAAATTCCAAAAAAGACAAAAAGAATGATGCTGAGGCTGATCTGATACCCATGCTTTATTTTGCCTGCGGCCTGTGCCTTTATTATGAAAAGAAATATGAACTTGCCGTTATTCAGTTTGAACGGGCGCAAAAAGAATATGGTCAGATAAGGGAGGGCGAAATCAATACAGCCCGCTGCTATATCGCCACCAATGAATTTGAAGAGGCCAAAAAACACATCAACAACGCGCTTAAATCCAAGGAAGACAATAAATTGCGCTATATGCTGGCAAGGCTGTGTTTTGAGAAAAAAGAAGACATGGAATGCCAATTCCAGCTTGAAACTATTGTGGAAAATGACGCCGAGTTCACAGAGGCATGGATACTTCTGGGCGAACTGTACAGAAAGAACAAGGACTGGCAAAATGCCGAAAAGGCCTATAAAAAACTTACCTCACTGGTACCCGCCAATGCCGACTTCTATTACCGTCTGGGCATTGCGCAGCGTGAACTCGGAAAAACAGAGGAAGCTTTTACAAGCTTCAAGTATGCGACCGAAATTATGCCTGAACACAGCAGGGCCCTGTACAGTATGGCCTCAATATACGATGCGCAGGGTAAAAGCAGAAATGCCGCAGAATTACTGGAAAAATCCCTTGAAGGAAATGAAAACCTTGAAATGGCCTATAATCTGCTTGCAGAGATTCACATATCCAATGACAACGTCAACGAGGCAATACATGTTTATCAAAAGGCAGTAAGGGAACATCCGGATTCCTATATTCTGCATTATAATCTCGGTATAACCCTGATGATGATGAGGCGGTATGAGGAAGCCGTGCGAGCTTTCAGCGCAGCCCAGAAATTGTCGGCAGACGACCCTGCCCTCTATTATAACTGGGCTTCTGCGGAAATCGGGCTCAAGAATTATTCTGAAGCTGCAAGATTATATAAAAACGGCCTGAGGTACAAACCTGACGATGAAGACATATTGTTCGGGTTAGCAAAAGTTTCAGCGCTTTCAGGCGATGTTGAAGCGACTTTGGCTTTCCTGCGCCAGGCCATTGAAATAAATCCCGGTTTGAGGATGAAAGCCAAAGCATCATTGGATTTTGCAGCTTTCAGAACCCATCCCGAATTCATGGAGCTTACCCGCCTTCCGCTGAGGAAGGATCGTAAAGAAGCATAAATAAATAATTGTGGAGGAGTAGGAATGACTGAAAGAATAAGGATTGGCATTCTTGGATATGGCAATATCGGCAGGGGGGTTGAGCTTGCAATAAGGCAAAACCCTGATATGGAACTTGTTGCCGTTTTTACAAGAAGGAACCCCGAAAGTGTGAAAACCGTTTCCGAAAATGTAAAAGTACTGAATATCGCCGACATCGGCAAGTACACAGATTCAATTGACGTACTGATATTATGCGGCGGTTCGGCAACCGATCTGCCCGAGCAGGCTCCGGTTTATGCCGGGATGTTTAATTGCGTCGATTCCTTTGATACCCACGCGAAAATCCCGGAATACTATGAGAGTGTGAACAAGGCAGCAAAATCCGCAGGCAAAACTGCGGCAATTTCAATAGGGTGGGACCCCGGTCTTTTCTCCATGAACCGGCTGCTGTTGAGCACGGTTCTCCCTGAGGGGAAGGATTACACGTTCTGGGGAAAGGGTGTAAGTCAGGGCCATTCCGATGCAGTCAGGAGAGTTAAGGGAGTTAAAAATGCCATACAGTACACCATTCCCATCGAGGAAACGATTGAGCGGATACGCAGCGGCGAAACATCGGATTTTACCGCAGGGGAAAGACATCTGCGTGAATGCTTCGTGGTGGCTGAAGAAGGGGCGGAAAAGGCAAGGATCGAGAGTGAAATTAAGAACATGCCCAATTATTTCGCCGATTATAAAACGATTGTGCATTTCATATCAGAAGATGAACTCCTTAAAAACCACAGCAAAATGCCACACGGAGGATTTGTCATCAGGACAGGCAGAACAGGTGTCAATGGCGAGCACAGGCATACTGCTGAATTTTCACTCAAGCTTGACAGCAATCCCGAGTTTACGGCAAGCGTCCTGGTGGCTTATGCCAGAGCCGTGGCAAGACTGAACAGGGAAGGCAGGACAGGAGCTTACACGGTATTTGATATTCCATTGGGCTACCTTTCGCCCAAAACGCCTGAAGAGCTGCGCAAGGAACTGTTATAAAATAAAACGGAAAGAGAGTGGGTTTATGGTATACAAACTTTTGAACGGCAAGGAACTGGCCGGAAGAATGAAGGAAGAGATGTCTGCCGAGATAAAAAAACTGGCCGAAAAAGGGATAGTTCCCGGGCTTGCTGTTATTATCGTCGGCAATGACCCGGCCTCAAGAATTTATGTCAACAGCAAAAAAAGGGACTGCGCCGAGGTGGGCATCAAGTCCTTTGAATACGCCCTTCCCGAGGATACAAGGGAAGAGCAGCTTCTGGAACTGATTGATGCCCTAAATGAAGACAAAAATGTCGATGGAATTCTTGTTCAGCTGCCAATCCCGAAGCATCTCGATGAACAAAAGGTCATCAGAAGGATTAATCCTTCTAAGGATGTTGACGCTTTCCATCCGTACAATGTCGGGGAACTCATGATCGGAAATCATGTTTTCGTGCCATGTACCCCCGCCGGGATTATGGAGCTCATTAAGGATGCAGGCCTTAGTGTTGAGGGGAAAAACTGTGTGGTTGTAGGAAGAAGCAATATTGTAGGGAAACCTATGTCCATGCTTATGCTGCATGCCAATGCCACAGTCACGGTTTGCCACTCCAAAACCCGAAACCTGAAAGAAATCTGCAAACGCGCGGACATTCTTGTGGCTGCCATAGGCAAACCTGAGTTTATTACCAGGGATTATGTCAAGGAAGGCGCAATTGTCATAGATGTAGGCATTAACCGCACGGAAGACGGAGGAATGGTAGGCGATGTCAAATTTGATGAGGTAAGTGAGATAGCTTCAGCCATTACTCCGGTTCCTGGCGGCGTAGGACCAATGACAAGGGCAATGCTTCTGAAAAACACTCTGAAGGCTTGCATTATGCACAAAACCGTTTGCCTTTCTTGACATAAAATTTAAAAGTGTATACAATAATTCCATAATGGCAACAAAGTATGCGTTATTTTTTTAATGCATTCAGTTTGCCATTGGATTGTTTGCTTTATTGATTCGCTGATTTTTGATTGATGAAATTGGACTTTGAAAAAACAAAAGCGGAACAGGAGGTGAGTAATATAGAGAATGTAGTGTATGTATTAATCGGATTGGGACTGGGACTCATTGTTGCATTGGTAAGTTCACTTATTTCCTTCCGAAAGGGAGTTGAGCATAGAAAACGGGTCGCTGAAGCTGAAATTGAAAGTGCCGAAAAGGAAAGCCAGCGCATCATCAGCGAGGCTGAGAAGATTGCGGAGAGAAAAAAGCGCGATGCCCTGATGGAAGCGAGGGAGGAAATCCACAAAAGCAGGGTGGAACTCGAAAAGGAAGTCAGGGAACGCAGAATTGAAATCCAGCGGACTGAAAGACGGCTTCAGCAGAAAGATGAAACTCTTGAAAAGAAGATGGATGCTCTCGAGAAAAAAGAGGAAGCGCTTAACATCCAGATCCAGGAAATTGAGCAAAGACAGGCAGAGATAGAGGAGCTTTACAAAAAGCAGATTGAAAAACTTGAAAGCATCTCCAACCTGTCTGTGGAAGAAGCAAAGCAATACCTGCTGAACAGCATTGAGGGTGAAGTCAGACACGAGGCCGCCATAATGGTCAAAGAGATTTATGAGCGTGCCAAAGAGGAAGCCAACAGAAAGTCAAAGGAAATTCTGGCTACTGCCATACAAAGATGCGCTGCAGAACATGTGGCTGAACTCACGGTTTCTGTGGTCAATCTGCCCAATGACGAGATGAAGGGCAGAATAATAGGCAGGGAAGGAAGAAATATCAGAACCCTCGAAACTTTGACAGGGATTGATCTGATTATTGACGATACTCCTGAAGCGGTAGTATTGTCCGGTTTCGATCCCATCAGGAGAGAAATAGCCCGTATTGCTTTGGAAAAGCTCATTATCGACGGAAGAATCCATCCGGCCCGTATAGAGGAAATGGTTGAAAAAGCGCGCAAGGAAGTCGAGAATACCATCCGGGAGGAAGGAGAACGTGCAACATTTGAAACAGGAGTGCATGGACTGCATCCTGAAATAATAAAACTGTTAGGTAAGCTTAAATACAGGACCAGTTACGGACAGAATGTTCTGGCACATTCAATAGAAGTGGCTCATCTTGCCGGATTAATGGCGGCTGAGCTTGGAGAAGATGTGAATTTGGCGAAGCGTGCCGGCCTGTTGCATGATATAGGCAAAGCCATAGACCATGAGGTTGAAGGCACTCATGTAACAATCGGCGCGGATATACTGAGAAAATATAAGGAAAGCGAAGAGGTTATCCATGCTGTTATGGCTCATCACGGCGATGTGGAAGCTAGATCAATCATTGATGTGCTTGTTCAGGCTGCCGATGCCGTGTCAGGCGCAAGACCGGGAGCCAGAAGAGAAACACTGGAAACCTATGTTAAGCGGCTTCAGAAACTGGAAGAAATCGCTGATTCATTCCCTGAAGTCGAGAAATCATATGCCGTTCAGGCCGGTAGAGAAATCCGCATTATGGTCAAGCCTGAAATGGTTGATGATAACAGCATGATCATGGTCGCTCGTGACATTGTTAAGAGAATAGAAAATGAAATGGACTATCCGGGTCAGATTAAAGTCCATATTATAAGAGAAACACGAGCAGTCGAATATGCAAAATAGTATTGACAGGAAGCGTGTAAACGCTTCCTGTGCTATGAGAGGAAGAATTTTTTTGAAAATCCTGTTTATTGGTGATGTTTTTGGTGAAGCAGGAAGAGCGACGCTTAAATTTAAGATGGATGAGCTCAAGGAAAGATACAAACCTGATTTTTGTATTGCAAACGGCGAAAATGCTGCAGGAGGCAGAGGAATAACCTACAATACTGCCAATGAGATTTTTGACAGCGGTATAGAAGTAATTACCATGGGAAACCATACCTGGGCCCGGAAAGAGATATTAAACATAATAGATTCGGGTATAAGAATCATAAGGCCGGCCAATTATCCCAAAGGTGTTCCCGGCAAAGGAAAGATAATAATGGAGAAAAACGGCGTTCGCCTTGCCGTGGTCAACCTTTTGGGGCGGGTATATATGGATAATAACGTGGATTGCCCTTTTCAGACAATTGACAGGGAACTGTCCTGCCTGAAAGGCCAGGCAGATATTATCTTTGTAGACTTTCATGCCGAGGCCACCAGTGAAAAAATAGCCATGTTATATTATCTTGACGGACGGGTAACCTGCGTCGCCGGAACTCATACCAATGTGCAGACTGCAGATGAAAAGATAACTGATAAGGGTACCGCCTATATAACGGATGTCGGTATGACTGGCCCCGCAGATGGAGTTATAGGTGTTGAGAAAGAACATATTTTACGAAAGTTTACACTGGGACTTCCCGCGCAGCATGAAACCGCAAAAGGAAGGGCCCAGTTGAACGCAATACTGATAACAATTGACGACGAAACCAAAAAGGCAACAAACATAAAAAGAATCAATGAATATGTAAAAGATCTGAAAGGCTGATTTAAATTTGGAGGTTGTTAAAATGGATCTGTTGAAAGTTTCATCCAAATCCAACCCCAATTCTGTTGCAGGGGCAATTGCTGGAGTCATCCGCGAAAAAGGTATTGTTGAGGTCCAATCCATTGGTGCAGGCGCACTGAATCAGGCTGTCAAAGCCATCGCCATTGCCAAAGGTTTTCTGGCTCCTTTGGGTATCGACATCATATGCAGTCCGGCGTTTTCCGAGATAGAAATAAACGGGGAAGTCCGAACTGCAATAAAACTGATTGTTGAACCCAGAAGACCGATAAAATGAGCAGCATTCTGACTTACAACTAAGAGTATGAAGGTGATATTACATGGGCTTTAGGGAAGCTTATCAATTGTGGGCAACCAACGACTATTTTGACGAGGCAACACGACAGGAACTTCTATCTGTCAGGGACAACGAAAAGGAAATCGAAGATCGTTTTTACAAAGAGCTTGAATTCGGAACCGGAGGCATGCGCGGAGTTATAGGCGCAGGTTCCAATCGCATAAACAAGTATACGGTCCGCAAGGCTGCACAGGCATTTGCCAACTATATCAAAAAGGAAGGTCTGGCAGGCAAAGGTGTTGTTATTGCATATGATTCCCGCCGCTGTTCCAGGGAGTTTGCAATGGAGACCGCTCAGGTCATGGCCGCAAATGGGATAAAAGCATATCTTTTTGACGAACTGAGGCCTACTCCTGAATTGTCATTTGCCGTAAGACACCTGAATTGCGCAGGCGGAGTGGTAATAACCGCCAGCCATAATCCAAAGGAATATAACGGATTTAAGGCTTACAGAAGTGACGGCTGTCAGCTTCCTCCCAAAGAAGCCGATGCCGTTACCCTTGAATTCAATGCGATTAATGACATAACAACAATCAGACCCATGCCATATGAAGAGGCGACAGAAAAAGGACTTATCGAGATTATCGGCAAGGAAATTGATGACGCATATATCAATGAAATCAGGAAGGTTCAGATAAATGCCGATTTATGCCTTAAATACGGAAAAGAAGCCAGGATAATTTTTACTCCTCTGCATGGGACAGGCAATAAGCCGGTCAGAAGAATCCTGAAGGAAATCGGCTTTGAAAATGTATATGTTGTTCCGCAGCAGGAACATCCTGATCCCGAATTTTCCACTGTTGAATATCCCAATCCTGAAGAAAAATCAGCCTTTGAAATTGCCATTAGTATGGCAAAGGACATGGATGTGGACCTGATAATCGGTACAGATCCGGATGCGGACAGGATGGGTGTGGTTGTCAGGGATGACAGCGGGCAATATATCACCCTTACCGGAAACCAGATTGGCTGCCTGATCCTTGAATATATACTTTCCCAGAAGAAGCAAAAAGGCGATTTGCCTGAAAACGCTTTTGTAGTAAAGACTATAGTTTCCAGTGATCTTGCCCGGAAAATTGCTGATAATTATGGTGTGGAACTCATTGACGTTCTTACAGGCTTTAAGTTTATCGGAGAAAAAATCGGTGAACTGGATGACACGGGCAGAAAGAAATTCCTTTTTGGTTTTGAGGAAAGTTATGGATATCTTGCCGGAACCCATGCGCGGGACAAAGACGCTGTCGTATCAGCAATGATGCTTGCCGAGGTCTATGCCTGGTACAAATCCCGTTCAATGAATCTCTATCAGGGATTGATCGAGATATTCAATAAATACGGTTTTGTAAGGGAAGGAATAGATTCATTTACCCTTAAAGGGAAAGAAGGCCTGGAGAAAATCTCCCGAGCCATGGAAACATTGAGGGAACAATCTCCGGTTAATTTCGGGGAATTCAAAGTTTCAAGCATATGCGACTATAAAAAAGGATATTGCCTGAACCTTTCAGATGGCTCGACAAGCAAGATCGATCTGCCTAAATCCAATGTGCTGTTTTACAGGATGGTCTCTGGTGACTGGTTCTGCATCAGGCCATCGGGAACTGAGCCAAAGATAAAAATCTATTACGGCATCACTTCAGATTCCCTTGAGAATGCTGAAAACAAACTCTCATTGTTCAAGAATGAAATACTTGGTGATATAAGACCGCTGCTTGATTAAGCGGTCTTTTCCTTATTTCATGCATTTTTGAATTTTTCAATTCGACAAAATTCGTTAAAATTCTTAGTGTTTTTTGCCGATAATACGAATGATAGAGTACTTTATACCAAAGATAAAAACAGGAGGATAAATCTCTGTGAGAAAAGTGAGTTTGGATAATGTTAAAGCCGGGGACAAACTTGCGGTTACGATATTTTCATTGAACAATTCTGTATTGTTGACCAAAGGATCCGAACTCACTCCGGAAATTATTGATTATCTTAAGCAATACGGGATTACTGAAGTCTGTATTGACGATGAGATTTCAAAAAATATAGCCGTTCCCGGGTTTGTCAGGGCAGAAATCCTTCAGGAGACAAAAACTCAGGTAAAGAAAATTATGACCCATCCGTCAATCAAGACATCGGTTGATGGAGAAGCTGTCCTGAAAATTGTTGAAAAGCTGATTGAAGAAATTCTGCAAAGCGACCAGATCATTATTAACCTTTCAGATATACGATCAATTGATGATTATATGTTTTCCCATTCCGTAAATGTTGCGATTTTCTCACTGGTAACCGGGATTACGCTTGGATTTGAGGGTGAGGAACTAAGAAATCTTGGCGTGGGCGCGATCCTGCATGATGTGGGTAAGGTAAGAAGCAGTGACAGCATACTGAAAAAACCAACCGCCCTTACAATTGGAGAATATGAAGAAGTGAGAAAACATACTGTTTTTGGTTATGAAATTCTCGGAAATTCGAAGAATATTGCTGCCGATGTAAGGGAGATTTCCCTGTATCACCATGAACGCATGGACGGAAGCGGTTATCCCTATAAGCTTAAAGGAAACGAAATCCCTCCAATGGCAAGAATAGTTGCAATAGCGGATGTTTTTGACGCTCTTACGACAGACCGCATTTACCGCAAAAAAATGCATGTATCCCACGTTGTTGATTACATGTTTTCCCTTTCAAACAAGCATTTTGATAAAAGATTTCTGGAGGCTTTCCTCCGCCATATTGCCAACTATCCTGTCGGCACCGGGGTTGTTCTGAATACCGGAGAAAAGGGACTGGTTTCAAAATATAACCCTTACTGGCCAAACAGGCCCGTCATACGCGTGCTGATCGACAGCAGCGGCAGGAAACTTGCCCATTGCAGGGAACTTGACCTGTCACTCAAACCCGATTATTTCATCGAAGATATCTGGGATATATGAATGTTTTTGCCGCATATTGCAGTCATAAATCAGCTTCCCGGAGAATTAAACTATTATAAATGTTTTTGATTTTTTCCCGATAATAGGATACAATTAACCCAAAGAAAAAATAAAAATTCTGTAATTTTCTGGGGGTATAAATGAGATTTGAAGGGACAAAAATCAGTGAACTGAAGGCCGGGGAAGTAATAAACGGCATATATGTGCTGAGGAGCGCTGATTTTAAGCTTTCAACCAATAAAAAATACTATATAGACATTGTTTTTTCTGACAAAACCGGTGATGTGCCTGCCAAATGGTGGGACGCCAACAAAGAGGATTTTGATTCGCTTGCAGTAAACAAACTTTACTATGTAAATGCCCGGGTTGATATATGGAAAGAAACAATTCAGCTCTCAATCAATCAAATACAACTGGCCGATGAGGAAGACCAGGAACAGATAAGCGAATTTGTGGCTGCTGCGCCTCTTCCTCCGCAGGATATGCTCAACGAGGTATATCTGTTTGCCTCAAAGATCAGGAACCCCGAAATACGGTCTGTGGTTATGAAACTCCTGGATGAAAAAGAGGAAAGACTGCTTTACTGGCCCGCTGCCAAGAGCCTTCACCATGCAATAAGAAGCGGGCTTTTGTTTCATGTTGTAAGGATGCTGAGGACTGCCGAAGCCCTTTGCAGGGTTTATGAAAGCATCAATCCGGATTTGCTTTACGCAGGGGTCATAATCCATGATCTGGCCAAAATCGGGGAGCTTTCAAGCAATACTCTCGGCATGGCTGACTATACAAAGGAAGGAAAGATGCTGGGGCATATTATAATGGGAGTTGAGGAACTCGCCAGAGCTGGAAAAGAACTGGGAGTTTCCGACGAAGTTTTGCTTCTGCTC
>Ga0134093_1003342_pt1 | contig 11473 bp, 10 predicted proteins | sample 4_1taG_FD_94452 | JGI IMG/M metagenome (GOLD analysis project Ga0134093, IMG submission 94452) | Switchgrass degrading microbial communities from high solid loading bioreactors in New Hampshire, USA - 4_13_20_68_A1 metaG | ecosystem: Engineered > Bioreactor > Semi-continuous > Anaerobic >...
CTCTTCTCTGAACTTCTGCACCGCCTGTTCACAACATTTGATTATTAAATTTTACTTAGTCAGAATCATTGGTCATAAATAAACACCTGCCACGAAGTGGCAAGCTTCACCTTACATTATTTCACCTGAGAGCATTTTTTATAACATGCATGGCATGCTTAAAAGTTAAAAAAAGCGGAGAGTCTCCGCTTTTATTTTCTGATATCCAGTTTGCTTATAATCTCACGGTACCTGTTAATGTCTTTTTTCATCAGGTAATTCAAAAGCCTTCTCCTTTGACCGACCATCTTTAACAAACCTCTCCTGGAGTGGTGATCCTTCTTGTGAGTCTTCAAATGCTCGGTGAGATTTGTGATGCGGTGTGTCAAAAGGGCAATCTGAACTTCAGGTGAACCTGTATCGCCTTCATGGATTTTGTACTGATCAATTATTTGCTGTTTTGTGATATTATCCATTATATTTCAACTCCTTTCTTATTAACGCCGTCAGCCCAGTTCCCGGCCGGAGTCCTCCGATGACCGAGCTGATGGTTTATAAAACACCAAAATAGTCTAACATAAAATTTGTCAACTGTAAAGATGTTTTTTCTTTCAGCAGCTAACACAGGGTTATCAACGCAAGCTATTCATTTTTGTTTTCTGCAGGTACTGCCTTTATTATAATATCTTTGTCATATACCCCTTCTATCACATGATAAGGAGGGACAATGAGAAAATCATCTTCATTCCAGCACCCGTTTACCAGCATCTCAATGAGCCTTGTATCTCCCTGTATATGCTCAAATGTACGGCCTTCCTTCCTGGCCTCTTCTTCTATCAGTTTTTTTGTACCAAGCCTTTCATAAGGCGGTGTTTCTATATAAACAACCTGTTTGTCACTGTCGTCCTTTGGCGCCAGTGTTTCAATAAGAAACCGGGCATTATCCTCACCATATTTTTCGACTAACTCTTCAAAGCTCATATCAATACCAAGAAACTGATGTACGTTGCTGTTCCTTATATAGTAATCCCCGTCCTGTATATAACCGCCCGAAGTCCACCTGCAGCTGGGCCTGTGACCGAAATTTTCCTTATATGCCTGCCTTGATCCGAGGAAAATTGTGCAGCAGTCATGTGCTCTTGGCATAACAACCGGAATTTCACGGGTTTTAAGCCCGGCTATGGCATTTCCGCACAGACCGTACCCCAGCAGAATATGGCTGAACATTTTGGGATCGGTATTGTCTATCTCCTTTTGTATCGTTTCTCTCAAATATTCAGGATACTCATGGGACATTTTCATGGTAAAAACAAGGAAAACATTTTTGCTGCTTTTCAGCAGCGCTTCGTATACTTCGCGGCTAAAAACATCACAGCATATAAACTTGTATCTCATATTAATCATCCATCTTTCATAATAAGCAATGCAGTTTGCTTTTATTATTACATCCGACTATATTTTAGTATTAGACATATTCTATTCTTTTTTCAGAAAAGTCGCAATATAATCCTTAAAAAAGTAAATATTGACATAGATTAAAACTTCACGTGTGTTATAATTTTGGTTATAGCAAGATTTCAAAAACTCTGATAATAAAAGGTGATCCTATTGCCACAGATTAAAGTTTCTACCGGTAAAGATAATCAAAACATTAATGTTCCCGCAGGGATAACTTTGCTTGACGCACTAAAAAGCCATGGTTATTATCCCGAATCTCCGTGCAATGGTAAAGGCATTTGCGGAAAATGCCGCGTTTTGATACGTAATCCGTTGCCTTATACTACCGAAGAAAAAGCACACCTGTCCCAGGTTGAAATTAATAATGGAATTCACTTGTCCTGTATGGTAAAGGTTCATGAGGATTTGGAGGTTTCGTTGAATTCCGGGGACAGAAAGGCTTCTATTGTCACTGAAACCAGTTTTTCCGAAACTGGCGGAAATCCTGTGGTAAAAAAAAGCTTTGTAAATCTTCCCGTTCCGTCAATCAACGATCAAAGATCCGACGACATTCGATTGTTTGCTTCGGATATTCAAAACCATCAGGATCTGCACAATGGTTTTAAGAGCTACTCTCTGTCTTTGCTCAGGGAACTTCCGGGTATATTAAGGAAGAATGATTTTAACGTAACCTTAATAGAAATCGCAGGTAACATAACCGGCGTGGAAAGCGGCAACACTGCTTCAAAAAATTTCGGAGTGGCCATCGACATCGGGACCACAACCCTTGCCGCCTACCTGTATGATTTAAACGAAAGAAAACCTGTTTCTGTTGCATCCCGGTTAAATCCTCAAAGAAAATTTGGTGCCGATGTAATTTCAAGAATTGAATATTCCTTGAAAAGCAGCGAGAATCGCTCCGAAATATCACTGGTTATAAGAAATGCGGTTAATGATCTGATACATCAACTTGTAACTGATGCAGGAATACAAAACACCGATGTCTATGCCGTAACTTTGGCAGGCAATACAACAATGCTGCACCTGTTGCTTGAGCTTCCTGCAGTTAATATTGCCTCCGCTCCTTTTATTCCGGTATTGCAGTCAGGCCTACTGGTAAACCCGAAGGACCTGGAACTGGATATAAACCCTTATGGCAGGGTTTTCGCACTGCCTTCGGTTTCGGCATATATAGGTGCCGATACGACAGCAGCGGTGCTCTCCACCGAAATGCACAGGCAAACCGATTTTTCCCTTCTTATTGATATTGGTACAAACGGAGAGATCGTAATAGGCAACAGCTCGTTTCTTTATGCATGTTCAACCGCTGCGGGCCCTGCCTTTGAAGGTGCCAATATATCATGCGGCATTGGAAGCATTGAAGGTGCAATTAACGGTGTAACGGTAACCGACAGCGGCATTATGAAGATTAATACAATCGGGGGATATAAACCTGTTGGAATATGCGGCTCGGGCCTGATTGATGCTGTTGCCTGCATGCTGAAAACCGGTGTTATGGATGAAACCGGCCGCATCCTCGATATCGAAGAAATGGATGACAATGTTAAAGAAATATACGGCGACAGGATAATTGAAATAAACGATCAGGCTGCCTTTTTGCTGGTTCCTGCAGGTGATACCGGTCATAATGAAAACATTTACATAACCCAGAAAGACATTCGGGAACTTCAGAATGCAAAAGCCGCAATTGCTGCAGGTATAAGCATACTTATCAGCGAAGCGCACCTGGATGTCGAAGATATAAAAAATGTATATCTTTCAGGAGGATTTGGCAATTATATTAATATTGACAGTGCTGCAGCCATAGGTCTTCTTCCCGGAGAACTGTCCGGAAGAACAAAACCTGTCGGAAACGCTGCCGGTGCCGGTGCTATTGTCACATTGCTTTCTGAAGAAAAGCTTTCGGAGATATGTGCAATTGCAAAACAGGTAAAATACGTGGAATTATCGGCAAGATTGGATTTTTCCTATCTTTTTGCAGACAATATGTTTTTCGGTACCGATATATAAAGTATTAGGAATTACAAAAAAACATAAATTTTTTCAATACGCAATCCTGCATCATGTGTATGATTTAGAATATAAGCGAGGTTACAGCTTTCATATATAAGGGGATTATTTATGCGGAACGACTTGGGCTTTGATTATGACAAAGCTGTCCAGGCGGTGCAGCACTACAGTAACGTCATTAAATTGCCTGCAATACTTATAGACCTCAGCGGGAAGATTATTTATTCCTCCCATGGCGGTAACGTATTTTGCAGGTTTTGTTCGAATTTTCCGGATATCGCCGATGCCGGAGAATCGTCCGAACATAACCCGGGTCGGAAAATTGACTGCAAAAACGTACACCTTTATGGAAGTTACCAGGCCGAAAGATTTGGCGGAAAATACGTTTTCTTTTGCCCCCTTGGCCTGATTCATTGGGCCTCGCCCATTACAGTCGATGGTATGATGAAAGGTGCCATACTGGGTGGTCCGGTTCACGTGGTCGAACCTGAAGAATTCCTGATAGCCGACCTTTTCAGAAAGTATTTTGATAATGAGCAGCTGGCGCAGGCTATCGGTTATTCAAAATCAATACCGGTAACCAACACCGAACTTGTAAACAGCATGTCCGAGCTGCTCATGATGGTGGCCTTCTACCTGTCGGATACTTCCAGACACCATTATGATATAGACCGTAAGGCTCAGAAGCAGGCTGCCGATATATCAGAGTATATACAGAAGCTGAAAAGGATATCCAGCGGCGGTGAAAATATATCCCCCTACCCCATTGAAAAGGAAGAGGAATTGTTAAGCGCAATATCGATGGGGAACAAGCCTTTGTCACAGAAACTTCTGAATGAAATACTGGGGCATATATTCTTTACGGCAGGAAACGATTTTGAGTTAATCCGCGCCCGTGTACTTGAGCTTGTTGTGTTGTTGTCCCGGGCGGCACTGAAAGGCGGAGCTGAAATTGAGCAAATATTCGGTCTGAACTACCAGTACCTTAACCAGATTTATGGTTTTAAAAACCTGGAAGAGCTGACTGTCTGGCTTTCAAGGATTATGGAACGCTTTACCGATCACGTGTTCAATCTTACAAACGTAAAGAATAAGGACGTAATATTCAAATCCATCGACTATATAAGCAAGAATTACATGAAAAAAATAACCCTGGAGGATGTTTCAGCCTATGTTTACTTAAGTCCTTCTTACTTCAGTAAAATTTTCAAGGAAGAAATGGACATGAACTTTAATACCTACCTGAATTACGTCCGTATTGAAATGAGTAAAAAGCTTCTGGCCGATCCGTCTGTCTCTATGGTTGAAATATCAAACCTGGTAGGATTTGAGGATCAAAGCTATTTTTCAAAAGTGTTTAAGAAAATGACGGGATTAAGCCCGAAAAAGTACCGGGAAAGCCGGGGCAATGTCAATAAAGAATATCATGCAGAAATGCTTTGATAATAAATGATTTTTTGAGGTGATCTTATGGATTTGTTAAAAGAAATTTCTGAAAATTTGCAAAAAGGCAGAGCCAAGAACGTTAAGGAATTGGTTCAGAAAGCCATTGATGAAGGAATTGAAGTCAACAGGATTCTTGAAGAGGGTTTGCTGCACGGAATGAGCATCATCGGAGAGAAATTCAAGAACAATGAAGTATACGTTCCCGACGTACTCATTGCAGCCCGTGCGATGAATACAGGTACCGAACTGCTGAAGCCTCTTCTTGTAAGCTCAGGAGTCAAAGCCAAGGGAAAGGTTATACTGGGCACTGTTAAAGGTGACTTGCACGACATCGGCAAGAACCTCGTGCGCATGATGATGGAAGGTAAAGGGCTTGAGGTAATAGACCTGGGTGTTGATGTTCCTGCCGAAAGATTTGTTGAGGCAGCCATTGAACAGAATGCAGACATAGTTGCATGCTCCGCCCTGCTGACCACCACAATGATTGAAATGGAGAACGTTATTAAGAAAGTTAAGGAATCTCCTATTGGTGAAAAAGTTAAAACAATGATTGGCGGTGCACCTGTAACCGACAATTTCCGCGCCACAATCGGTGCCGATATTTACACCCCGGATGCTGCAACTGCTGCAGAAGCTGCATTGAATGTCTGCCTGGCAAAATCATAATTGAATTAATAATATAACGCTTGATTTTTACAAAGGATAAATCCAATAATGGCAAGATTTCTTTTATTATACAAATGAATAAAGCTGTCAGATGGGGTTTCAAATACTCTGTCTGACAGTTCCAAAATATATACCGTTATGGCAGTTCATACGTCCTTTTCTTCTTCCTGGTATGCTCTTTGCTTGTATTTTTCTTTGAACTCCTCTGTTTTTTGCCATTGAGATATTTGATAAAATTCTGGAGTATTTAATCCTATATCTAATGTTTTTCTGCTCCCTTTCCCTATGCATTCATCATGCTTGTGGCATTTTTGGCAGTATTCTTTTTGAAACAGATATTTGTAAAGCTCATACTCTTGTCCCGATTTTTTTCGTTTTTTCTTTTTCTTTTCTACAGTTTTATTCCCTTCAGAACAATACCACTCATCTGCATCTTTGTTATATGTATGTTTCAATTCGTCAATTCGATATACTGTCTCGCTTACAGGAATATATGCTGTTGCTCCAAGTTCTCTAATTTCATCAAGAATATGCTTCCTAAAATATGCCTTATCCCCATAAAATTCCGTAATATTAATCTTACCTTTTTTCGTTTTCTCTATAAGTGTTTTTATGTCGCTTCCATCAACATACGCACCATTATGTACGTTTACCGCTGTTATGATTATCTCATCAGTCAGCATTGTAAATTCTGTTTTATAACCAAAAAAGCTATCTGTCTTTGTTTTGTAACCAACCCTGGCATCTTCATCTACCAGAGAACGTATTCCTTTTTGTATAATAAATTGAGGAGATTCCAAGAGCTCTTTCGCTTTTCCGGTTCTTTTGCAGGTCTTCCGCAGTATTTGCAATAGGAATCTTCCAGTAAATTATTAATAAAAGAGAAATCGAGAACTGAATTTAATTTTTTTAGTATATGATCTTCAGGTATTTTATTATATAATATTGAATGTAAATTGAATTGCTTAGGTTCATTCTTAAGCATGGTTAAACCCCCTTTGGTATTTGGTTTTGTGGTGATTCTATTATACCATACAGGGGGTTTAATTTCCATAACTTATTGTTATTTTTTATCATTAATTACATATTTTCTGAAACGTTTTTTCAGTGGTCTCGGACCTGTCCCTCTGTCCCGGTTAATCCAGTTCTACCGCACCGGTATAAAGCTGATAGTACCTGCCGCCCAATTCGAGAAGTTCTTCATGGGTGCCCTGTTCAATGATTTCGCCATGTTCAAGTACTATAATCCGATCGGCATTTCTGACGGTGGACAGCCTGTGAGCGATTACAAATGTGGTCCTGTTTTTCATCAGCTGGTCCATACCACGTTCAATGTATTTTTCAGTCCTTGTATCGACAGAACTGGTAGCCTCGTCAAGTATCAGGATGGGAGCTTTTGATATGGCAGCCCTTGCAATATTGAGCAGCTGCCGCTCACCCTGGCTCAAATTTGCTCCGTCGCCCTCCAGTACCGTATCATACCCTTGAGGCAGCCTTTCGATAAATGAATGGGCACATGCCACCTTTGCAGCGGCAATAACTTCATCGTCAGTTGCATCAAGACGTCCGTACCGGATATTCTCCCTTACCGTCCCTGAAAATAAATGGGTATCCTGAAGAACCATGGCTATATTGCTTCTTAATGAATCCTTTTTAATCTTCTTGATGTTAATTCCGTCAATCAATATTTCGCCATCATCAATTTCATAAAAACGGTTTATCAGGTTAGTAATGGTTGTCTTTCCTGCACCTGTGGATCCAACGAAGGCAATCTTCTGACCGGGCCTGGCAGTAACATTGATGTTTTTCAGTACGGTCTTGCCGGGAACATAACCAAATGTCACATTTTTCAGCACTACTTCCCCTTTTATTATCAATGCCCCTTCCACCCTGTTTTCCCTGGAGCAGATATCTATAGCATTTTGCGGGTCTATTGCTTCAGGCGTTCCGTCCATCACTTCAAATACTCTTTCGGCTCCTGCCAACGCGGCGTATATAATATTCATCTGCATCGACAATTCATTAACCGGCCTTGAGAAATGCCTTGCATAATTCGTGAATATGGTAAGGCCACCCATATCAAAATTCTTCGTCAGGCACAGGATACCACCTACCGTTGCGGATAATGCATAGCTGATCTGGCTTAAATTACCCATAACAGGCCCCATAATGCCACCGAAAAATTGCGCTTTCATTTGCCTTTGACGCAGCTCATCGCTCAGGAACGCGAACTCTTCCATTGTCGTTTCCTCGTGGCAGAACACCTTTATTACCTTCTGACCGGTAACAGTTTCCTCAATATATCCATTTACCGCACCGAGTGCCTGCTGCTGGCCTGAGAAATATTTCCTGCTTTGTTTTCCTATCATGCCTCCCACGTATACCAAAAAGGGAGTTGTTATAATTGTAACCAATGCAAGTATCCAGTTGGTAACAAACATCAGTACGACAGTACCAATCAGGTTTATAATACCCGAGAAGATCTGCGACATGGTATTATTCATCATTTCTCCTACCGAATCCAGGTCATTGGTGAAACGGCTCATTACATCACCATGGGTATGAGTATCATGATATTTTACCGGAAGTTTCTGAATCCTGTGAAATAAATCTTCCCTTATTTTAACCAGGGCATTCTGCGAAACACCTATCATGATTCTATGCTGCAGGTAGGTACATACCACACCCACGAAATAGATACCTGCCATGGTAAGAAGACCTATTACAAGATTATTTACTTTTTCTGCTGCAGTTCGATCCACCGACACCAAATTGTTAATGACCGGGCGTAAAATATAGCTTCCTGCAAGACTTGCAACACTGCTTACAAGTACACAGGCGAAAACAAACAGTATTTTGAACTTGTCCCGCCCGATATAAGCAAGCAGCCTTTTAATCGTCGCCGATGTATTCTTAGGTTTTCCACCGCCGAAATGACCGCGTGGACCGCCAGGCCCGCCGGGTCTTCTTCCTCCCGGACCGCCTGGTCCGATTTTCCCCACGCCGGAAGTTGTTTTTATATTTCCATACCTGCGTAACAATATTTCTTTTCTCTCTTTACTTATGCCGCTCATTATGCTGTCACCTTCTTATCCATCTGCGAATAATAAATTTCAGAGTAAGCTTCACAATTCTCCATTAATTCCTCATGAGTCCCTATGCCGGTAATCTTTCCGTCATCCAGAACCACAATCTTATCGGCATGGATTACCGAAGAAATCCTTTGTGCAATTATGATTTTCGTCGTACCTTTCAGTTCATTGTTAAAACTTTCCCTGATCTTTGCCTCGGTCGCGGTATCAACCGCACTGGTGCTGTCATCAAGTATCAGAATCTTTGGCCTTTTCAGCAATGCCCTGGCAATGCATAATCTTTGCTTCTGCCCGCCGGACAAATTGGCACCGCCCTGTCCCAGCTCGGTGTCATACCCTGCCTCAAACGAAGTGATAAATCCATGCGCCTGCGCGCTTTCTGCGTATTGGTATATTTCATCATCACTCGCCTCTTCATCGCCCCATTTGAGGTTTTCCTTTATGGTCCCCGAAAACAGGACATTCTTCTGGAGCACAATGCCTACTCCATTGCGAAGGTTCTTCAACGAATACTCTTTAACATTAACATCATCCACCAGTACTTCTCCGAGATCTGCATCATATAATCTCGGAATCAACTGCACCAGGCTTGATTTTCCGCTGCCGGTCGAACCGATAATGCCAACGGTCTCACCCGGATTTATCACAAGGTTGATATTCTCAAGAACCCATTTTTCATTGTCCTTATAGTATTTAAAGTGAACCCCTCTGAATTCGATTTTGCCGTATTGTACGACTATATCCTTCCTGGTTGCATTGTCATCAGTAAGATCAATTTCTGTATTAAGAATCTCGTTAATTCGTTTTAAAGATGCAAGGGCTCTGGAACCGCTCAGGATAATAACCGAAACCATGATCAGCGACATCAGGATCTGGATAACATAGTTTACAAATGCGGTAAGAACACCCGATGTCATGTTGCCTGCGACAATCTGGTTTCCACCGAACCATACTACGGCCAGCGTTGTAATATTCATTGCAAGGGTCATGACCGGCATGGTAAAAATAACAACCTTCATTGCTTTTATTGTACTTTCCTTCAAGTCGGTGTTCGCTTTTTTGAATTTTTCCTCTTCATACTGTTCTCTGACAAATGATTTTACAACCCTGATATTCGTTAAATTTTCCTGGGTGGTGGTATTCAATGTGTCCAGCTTCTTCTGCATGTTTGTGAACCGAGGAAAAGCTACTTTCAAAATCAAATAGATTGTTAAAGACAGCAAAGGTATCACGCAAAGGATTGCCAATGCCAGCCTCGGATTCAGCGCGAAAGCCATTATCAGTGCACCTATGAGCATGCCGGGCGCCCTTAAGGCCATTCTCAGCATCATCTGGATCATGTTTTGCACCTGGGTGATATCATTCGTCAACCTTGTAACCAGGGAACCGGTATTATATTGATCAATATTTTTAAAAGAAAACTTTTGGATCCGATTAAACAAATCTTTTCTCAAATCGTTGGCAAATCCTGTTGATGCTTTTATTGCAAAGTAAGCTCCGCCTACACCGCCTGCCATCATGAAAAGCGCCGTGATTACCATTGTTACACCCATTGTTATTATATAAGAAATGCCCCTGCCGCCAACTATGCCGTTATCAATGATATTACTCAACAGCAAAGGCATAACCACTTCACCGATAACCTCAACAATCATAAGGATAGGCCCTATTATAAAAGCAGATAAATACGGCTTTACATATTTCCAATAGCGTCTCATACATTATGTCCTTTCTTTTTTCAGTTTTATTTCCTCTTCCATTATTTCCAGGTTGGCATTCAGCTTTTGCAGCAAATCATACAGAGTGTTCTTCTCTACTTCTGTAAATCCCTCAAAAACCCTTCGATCAACCGATTCAAAAATCCGTTTACTCTGTTCCACAACCCGGTTTCCTTTTTCCGTTATGGTAATTTTATTGAGCCGGTTATCCTCTTCAACCATTTCTTTTTTGATGTAACCCCCTTTTTGCAGTTTTTTCAGCGATACCGCTATTGTGGCTGCAGATACATCCATTTTCCTGGCTATATCGTTTTGTGAAACATTCGGATTACGTGCTATTTCCATCAGCAAGCGATGCTGGGCATGGTACACGCCGGTTTCATCGAGGTAATTCTGCATGATTTTTCGATGTTTCAAGGCAAAATTAATGAATTGATGAATTATATCCTTATTACTGATTTTGGTTTTGTCCATGATTCCTTTTTTCTCACCGCCTTATTATGTAATTTTTATTAGCTTACTAAACATTAACATATTAATTGTTAACTAGCTAATATTTTCTCATTTTAGCACCTGTTTTAACACATGTCAATTCCGGATTTTACCCATGGACAGCGTCAATAAAGGTCATAACACTTACAGGAGAATCAGTTACTATAAAAGGAATTTCAGGCTGATTAAAGAACTGATCTTTTATCTTTGTGATGATGCCATGAACTATAATAAAATAATGCTGGGACATTCAATAGTTAAACATGTGGCACGATACCATAATGCAAAAATAAGCCTTACAGTGAAATAGGAAAGGGTACAACAATAGCTGTCTCCTTTCCTTTATAACATAGTTCCTCACTTCTAAATGAAAGAATTATATTGCTAATTCCGGAACACAATCCATTCAATATCGCCGGATGGCACGCTATTTAGCTGTTTGGATGGAACCCGGAACTTTAATCGGATTCAAACCCTTTTCCGATAAGAAAAATTTACCTATTGCAATCGGAAGTTTCCGCAAAGTGTCAAGTAACCTGTCTCTTTTCTCCGAATACCTAAATTAACTAATTTAAACAGTATTTTCCGAAGTGGGACGAGGAACCTGTCCCC
>Ga0134093_1003343_pt1 | contig 11466 bp, 10 predicted proteins | sample 4_1taG_FD_94452 | JGI IMG/M metagenome (GOLD analysis project Ga0134093, IMG submission 94452) | Switchgrass degrading microbial communities from high solid loading bioreactors in New Hampshire, USA - 4_13_20_68_A1 metaG | ecosystem: Engineered > Bioreactor > Semi-continuous > Anaerobic >...
CGGCCAGCAGCAGGCCGGCGGCCAGCGAGAGCACCGGGCTGACCTCGGTGATCACGTTGGCGCTGGCGGCGAAGGCGATCGCCCCGGCCGTGGGGCGCACGAAGGTCTGGATGGCGTCGTTGACGTGGTTGACCACGGGGAACTTGTCAGCGAAAAACTCGATCACCGAGAGCACCACCAGCAGCCCGATGATCCACCAGCTGGTGAGCGCGTCCCAGGGGCTGGCCAGCTTGATCAGGTCGGTGAAGCGGGCCATCAGCGCGATGGTCAGCAGCGGGATGTAGGCGTTCAGCCCGGCGCTGACCGACAGCCCGAAGGCCGAAAAAACGCCCAGCAGTTCCATCATTTGATTATCCTCCGGCGGCTCAGGGCATGGGCAGGCCGCCCCAGGTGCCTGTCAGGTGCAGGCGCAGCGCGTCGACGGTCAGAACCTGCAGCAGCGCGACGGTGAAGCCGGCCGCGGCCGCGGGCCACAGCTGAGCCAGGCGCTCGTAGGTGTTTTCGCTGTGGGTGATAATGATCCACAGCACAGTGTAGCACATCCCCAGCAGCAGCAGCACGGTCCCGCCGCTGAGCAGCGCCAGCGGGTAGAGCAGCGCAGGGATGCCGCTCAGCACCAGTGCGGCCAGCAGGGCGGCCAGAAGCACCAGTCCCCCCAGCTGCCGCCAGGAGCGGATGGCGGGCAGGTCTGCCGCCCGTACCCAGACGGTCTGGTTGAAGAGCGGGTAGAGAACAACCGCGACGGTCACCCCGACGCCCAGCCCGGTGAACAGGCGCAGCGGATTGGACGGCTCGTACAGCCCCGGGAAGCCCGGGATAAATTTGAGGAAGGAGTTGACGCCGTCCACGGCGAAAACCAGCACGAACAGGCCCAGCACCAGGCTGAAGCGCAGCGACGGGAACTGCGCCCGCCGGCCCTGCGGCAGCTGGTAGAGCATGCCGAACAGCGCGCCCAGGAAGATCCCCGTGCAGCGGGCGCACAGGGGCAGCGGGCGGCCGCCGATCATGAAGGAGCGCTCCTCGATGCGGTGGCACACGGCGTAGCCCAGGGCGTCGGCTTTGCCCAGCAGGCCGGGCGGCGCGAAGGAGAGCCAGGAGACAGCCGCGATGATGAACAGCACGGCCAGCACGGCCGGCAGGAGGGTATTGTTACGGGCGGTGGGCGCTGCCATGGTCTTTATTATACGCGTGCCTTTTATGTGACAACGCACACCGGTGTGCAGACCCGCGCCGGAGGCAGGCGGAGTATAATGATTTGTGCCCTTCAAGGGGCTATATTTTTCTCCACAGGAGATTATTGATGACCGACGCACTGGAGCGCTTCCTCAGGTATGTAAAAATCGATACCCAGTCTGCCTGGACGGGGGATAATAAACCTCCCAGCACCGTTAAGCAGTTTGACCTGGCCCGCGTGCTGGTGCAAGAGTTGAACGACCTGGGCCTCCAGGACGTCAACCTGGATGAACAGTGCTTCGTCACGGCGACGCTTCCGGCGAACATCGACAGCCCGGCGCCGGTGGTGGGCTTTCTTGCTCATCTGGACACCACCCCGGATTTCAGTGGCAAGGATGTCAATCCCCGCTGCGTCAAGTACGACGGCGGGGATATTGTTCTTAACGAGGAAAAGAACATCGTGCTGTCGCCGCGTGACTTCCCCGATCTGGCGCAGTACACCGGCCAGACGCTGGTGGTCACGGACGGCACCACGCTGCTGGGCGCGGATGACAAGGCCGGCATCGCCGAGATCATGGCGGCGCTCAAGTACCTTGTCGACCACCCGGAGATCCAGCACGGAACAATTCGTGTAGCCTTCACGCCAGATGAAGAGATCGGCACCGGCATCCAGCACTTCGACGTCAAGGCGTTCGGCGCGGACTTCGCCTACACCATCGACGGCGGAGAGCTGGGCGAGCTGCAGTACGAGAATTTCAACGCCGCCGGCGCGCAGCTCACCGTCCACGGGCGGGCTGTGCACACGGGCAGCTCCAAGAACAAGATGGTGAACTCCATCCTGATCGGCATGGAGCTGAACGATATGCTTCCGGTTGAGCAGCGTCCGGCCTACACCGAGAACTACGAGGGTTTTTATCACCTGGACCTGTTCGAAGGGTCGGTGGAGCAGACCCGCATGCGCTATATCATCCGCGACCACGACCGGGCGAAGTTCGAAGCCAAAAAGGCGCTGATGGAGCGTGCGGTGGCCTTCATCAACCAGAAGTACGGCCCGGGGACCGCCGAGCTGGAGATGCATGACCAGTATTACAACATGCGCGAGAAGCTCGAACCGGTCATGTACATCCTGGACATAGCCCGCCAGGCGATGGAAGCCTGTGGGGTCAAGCCGCTGGTGGTGCCCATCCGCGGCGGGACGGACGGGGCGCAGATGACCTACATGGGCCTGCCCACACCGAACATATTCACCGGCGAGCACAACCCGCACGGCAAGTTCGAGTACATTCCGGTGGAATCGATGGAGAAGGCCGTCCAGGTGATTGTCAAGATCGCCGAGCTGGCCGCGAAGGCCTGATCTACAGCACGCTGCTTATGAACAAACCGCCCTCCGGTCTTCGGGGGGGCGGTTTTGTTGTGAGTGGTGCCCCGCAGGTTGAAGCGAAAAAAAAGGAGCCTCTCGCGAGGCTCTCTGTTGTCTTCCGTACGGATCTATCCGCAGCCGCCGGAGCAATTGTCGGCGCTGCCGCATCCGCTGCAGCTGCCGCCGACCCGCCCGGTGGCCTGTTCGGCTTCGGTGGCAGGCCGCACCCCGGCGATCCGGGCGTGGAACTGCAGGTCCTTGCCCGCCAGCGGGTGGTTCAGATCCAGGTACACCTCCCGCTCATCAAAGCCAGAGATGCGGGCGTTGAAGACCTGGCCGTGCTCGTTGCGCACGCGCAGCGTGCTGCCCACCTGAATGGGATATTCCGGCGGGAACTGGCCTCGATCCAGGCTGGCCAGCGCGTTGGGGTCGTAAGGGCCGTAGGCCTCTTCGGCGGGCACCTGCACGATTTTGCTTTCCCCCACGGCCATGCCGGTGAGGGCGTTTTCCAGTCCGGGGATGATGGTTCCCGCGCCGTGTACGTACTCCAGCGGGGCCATGCCTTCCGAGGAGTCGAACACCTGACCGTCGACGGTCAGCACATAATCCAGACTGACCACCATGCCGTCGGCCACGGTCAGTGTTTGGGCTTGCTCCATGATTTTCTCCTGTCGGTGATAAGGAACGATGTGAACTCCGCGATTATAGCACACCGGCGTCCGATTTCTAACCCTTGAGCGCGCCGGCCATTAGACCGCGCAGGAAGTAATTGCCCAGGAAGATGTAGACCAGCAGGGTGGGCAGCGCCGCCAGGAAGGAACCGGCCATCTGCACGTTCCAGGCGATGATCTGGCTGCCTGCCATGTTGTTCAGCGCCACCGTCACCGGCCAGGCCTGGGGATTGGTCAGCACCACGGCGAAGAGGAAGTCGTTCCAGGCCGAGGTGAACTGCCAGATCAGCACCACCACAAAGGCCGGGATGGAGATGGGCAGGATGATGCTGCGGTAAATGCCGAAGATGTTGGCCCCGTCCATGCGGCCGGCTTCCAGCAGTTCGCGGGGGATGGTGGCGTAGTAGTTGCGAAAGGTCAGCGTGGTGAAGGGGATGCCGTAAATCACGTGGGTGACGATCAGCCCGGGGACGGTGCCGTACAGGCTCACGCCGAAGATGTTGATGTCTTTCATGAACTCGACCAGCGGGATCAGGATGCTCTGGTAGGGGATGAACATACCGAAGAGCATGGCCGGGAAGATAATGTCCGCGCCGGGGAACTTCCACTTGGCCAGGGCGTAGCCGTTGATCGAGCCGATGATGGAGGAGATGATCGCCGCCGGCACCACCATGCGGACGCTGTTGGCCAGGTAGGGGGCCAGGGCCCGGAAGGCTTCGATAAAGTTATCCAGATACAGGCCGGAGGGCAGCTCCCACATGGTCGCCAGGGAGACTTCACTGAAGCTTTTGAACCCGGTCACCAGCATGATGTAGAGCGGCAGCAGGTAGAACAGCGCCGCCAGGACCATGGGAATGTACAGCAGGTAGCGGGTTTGGAAGCGGCCGCGGGTCATAGCGACTCCTCGGTTTTGAGATTCCAGCGCAGGTAGGGAATGACCAGCACGGCCACGCTGATGAGCAGCAGGATGCCGATGGCGGCGCCGCGGCCGAAGAAGTAGCCGTCGAAGGTGGTCTGCCACATGTAAATGGCCGGTACGTCCAGCTGCAGCTGCTTGCCGGCCACCGCCAGGATCAGATCGAACACTTTAAGCGAAATATGCCCGAGGATGATGATGGCGCTGAGGGTCACCGGGCTGATCATGGGCAGGATGATGTGCCGGTAAATCTGGATTTCGTTGGCCCCGTCCACCCGGGCGGCTTCGCGCAGCTCCTGAGGGATGGAGCGCAGCCCGCTGAGGTACAGAGCCATGATGTACCCGGACATCTGCCAGACCGCCGGCAAAGCGATGAATGCGATCCCCCAGTAAGGTGTGGTGTGCCAGCGGTTCACCAGAAAGTCCAGGCCCATCTGGTCAAAGAGCAGGTTTAGCCCGCTCAGGCGGCTGCCCTGGGCCGGGTTCATCAGCCAGCGCCAGACCACGCCGGTGACGATATAGGAGATCGCCATTGGGAACAGGTACACGCTGCGGAAGAAGCTTTCGCCCTTCAGGTTCTGGTCCAGCAGGATGGCCAGGGCCAGCCCCACAATCAGGCAGCCGATCATGAACAGCACGGTAAAGATGGCCTGGTTGCGGATGTCGATTTGAAAGCGGGGATCGTTGAACAGGCCGATGTAGTTTGCCAGACCCACGAAGGTGTAATCTGGCAGCAGGCCTTTCCACTGGCTGAGGGACACCCGCACCGACCAGAGGATGAATGCGTAAATAAAGATTCCTACTGCTGCGATGGATGGCAGCACCAGTAAGAAAGAAATCACTTTTTCTCGGTTAACGCGCATTGCGCTCTCCAGATAGGATGGGGAGCAGGCGGGTTTCCCGCCTGCTCCCGGTAAGGTTGAAAAGGCTTACTGGCAGGGGCCGGAGGAGGCACAGGCCGCCACCAGCGCGCTCTGGAAGGCCGCGACATCCCGCGACTGCAGGAACAATCCCAGCGCGGTGTCGATCTCGGTCTTCCACGAGTCATTGGCGACCACGCCGTGGGTCAGGCTGCCGGCCACGATGTCGCTGGCCCAGTCATCCATGGCGGAGAGCAGGTACTCGCCGTACAGCGAGCGGTCAGCGTCATTGCGGGCCGGGATGGAGCCCTTGACCGGGTTGAACGCGTCCTGCCCGGCCTGGGAGCCGGCGATCTTCAGCCAGGCGATGGCCCCGTCGCGGTTGGGCGCGCCCACCGGCAGCACGAAGCTGTCCGACAGGAACTGGAACACGCCGTCCGAACCGGGCACCGGGGCCCAGCCGTAGTCCACGTTGGGGGTTTTGTCCAGCTCGCGGAAGTAGCCTTCCGCCCAGTCGCCCATCACGTTGTAGGCGGCGTCTCCGTTAACCACCAGCTGCGCAGCGTCCTGCCAGGTGAGCGAGGTGGCGTCGCTGTTGGTGTAGGAGAGCGCGGTGGCGAAGTGCTCCAGCGCGGTGGTGACTTCAGGGCTGGCCCAATCGAACTCACCGGTCCACAGGCCGCTGTAGTTGGCTTCACCCATGGAGGCCAGCAGGATGGTTTCCATCAGGTGCATGGCGGTCCACTGCTCGCCCATGGCCAGCGGCGTTTCCACACCGGCATTCTTCAGATCCTCCATGGAGGCGAACCAGTCTTCGAGCGTGGTGGGCATGGTAATGCCATTCTCTTCGAGGATGGCGGGATTATACCAGACCACGTTGGCCCGATGGATGTTGACCGGCACGGAGTAGATGTTGCCGTCCTGCGAGATGAGCGGGATCAGCGTCTCGGGCATGACCTCCAGCCAGCCCTCTTCCTCGTAGAGGAAGTTGAGGGGTTCCAGCTGGTTGGCCGCCACGTAGGTGCCGATCAGCTCCTGGCCGGCGTGACCCTGCCATGAGTCAGGCGGATCGTTGGCCTGCAGGCGGGTGGCCAGCACGGCGCGGGCGTTGGTTCCGGCGCCCCCGGCAACTGCGGCGTTGATGAACTCAATGTCGGGGTATTCCGCCTGGAACACTTTGATCATCGCCTCGAGGCCGGCCGCTTCACCGCCGCCGGTCCACCAGGAGAAGACTTCCACCTGCTGCCGGCCCTGGCCGCCGGGTTCAGCCGTTTCGGTCACGGCCCCGCCGGGTTCCTGCGGAGCAGGAGTGGGGGAAGCCTGGCTGACGCAGCCCGAAAGCACAATCGAGAGAATCAGCACCAGGCTGATCAGGGTTAGCAACTTTTTCATTCTTTTTCTCCTTGTAGCGCTCGAACGAAAGAATCAGTTGGAGTCTGGCAAGGCAGGAATATCGTAGAGGGCGATCACCTCCTCTCAACAAGACCAAGGGTTTCAGGAAGCTTGTTGGGTAGAAAGGCGTTCTGCAGGGCGAGCGTGGCCGCGCCAATGGCGACCACATCCTCGCCCATTGTTGTGGTGACCAGTTCGACCGGCTGCCGGTTCAGAGGCAGCACCCGCTTCTGGACTGTCTCGCGGACAGCGTCGAAGAGCAGGTCGCCGGCTCCGGTCAGCTCGCCGCCGAAGACGATCAGCCCGGGATTGATCAGGTTGATCAGGTTGGCCACCGCCACGCCCAGATAGTGACCGGCGTTGACCACCACCTGCCGGCAGATCGGGTCGCCCTGCAGGGCCAGGTCGACGATGGTCTCTACGCTCAGCTCGGACTCCGGCAGGGGCGGCAGCCCGGCATCCCTGCGGTCGGAGCGCACGGCCTCGACCAGGCCCGGCCCGCCGACGTAGGCTTCCATGCAGCCGTAGTTGCCGCAGCGGCACAGGCGGCCGTTCGGCTCGATGGTGGTGTGGCCGATCTCGCCGGCGGCGCCGTTGTACCCGCGGTACACCTGGCCGTCGATGATCAGCCCCGCGCCGACCCCGACGCCCAGTTTGATGAAGGCCAGCGAGGAGTACTCTTTCCCGCTGCCCCACCATTTTTCTGCCATGGCGCCGGCGTTGGCGTCGTTGTCCAGGTAGATGGGCAGGTCGTATACTTTGCGGATCTCCTCTCCCGGGCCAATGCCCTCCCAGGCGGGCATGTAGTAGGTGATCATGCGGTCCAGCTGCGGCCCGTCCAGCGGAGTGGGGATGGTGACCCCGATGCCCAGCACCTGGTGGACCTGCAGGTTGGCCTCGGCCAGCGTCTCGCCGATCATGTCAATGACCCGCCGGATGGTTCCGTGCGGGTCATTGATGACGTCGTGTTTGCAGTAGCGGCGGGCGATGATGCGGCCGCGCAGATCCATGGCGATCACGTTGAGATGCGATGCACCGATGTCCACGCTGAGCACGTCCCGCAGGCCGTAGTTGAAGCGCAGCAGAATCGGCCGCCGCCCTCCGCTGGACTGGCCCACGCCAGCCTCTTCCACAAAACCCGACTCCAGCAGCAAATTGACTAGAGCGGAGACGGCGGTGGGGCTGAGGCGGGTTTCCCGGATGATGTCCGCGCGCGAGATCGAGCCGGCATCTCGGATGAGATTCAATACCAGGCTGAGATTGTGTTCGCGGACGGTACTCACAGACGCGCTGGTGGCGGCCATCCCTGCTCCATCAAGAAGTGGACAAATCAGGTTGACAGACGACCATCCAATAACGATCTTATTATAGATTGATTAACTTACTTTTTCAATAGGAAAAAGAAAGTCCGATCAGGCACCGTGCGTGCCGGTAACTCAATCCATCCGTCCGCGGGATAACCAGCGCACCCCCAGCAGCGCCAGCGAGGAGAGCAGCACCAGAAGGATGGACAGGGCCACGGCCGACTCCAGGCTGGACTCAAATCCCAGGTAAATGGCCAGCGGCATGGTCTGGGTGCGGCCGGGCAGGTTGCCTGCAAACAGGATGGTGGCCCCGAACTCGCCCAGCGCACGCGACCAGCTCATCACCGCCCCGCTCAACAGCGCGTAGCGCGAGAGTGGCAGCACCACATGGCGCAGCTGCTGAAGGGTGGAGGCCCCGTCCAGCTGGGAGGCCTCCAGGATTTCCGGGTCGATCAGGGCAAACCCGATGGCCGCCGAGCGGATATAGAGCGAGCCGGCCACAAACACCTGCGCGCCGACCACGGCTGCCTGGGTGAAGGCGATCTGCAAGCCCAGGTCGTTCAGCGGCGCGCCCAGCAGCCCGCGCCGCCCGAAGGCCAGCAGCAGGGCCAGGCCGGCCACCGAGGGGGGCAGCACGGTGGGCAGGTCGATCAGGGTTTCCAGCACGGCCCGCCCGCGGAACTGGAAGCGGCCGGTCAGGTAGGCCAGCGGCGTGCCCAGTAGCAGGATGATCGCCAGGCTGATCAGCGAGGTTTTCATGCTGATGACCACGGCCTGCCGGGTTTGATCGCTGCCCAGCTGCATCCAGAGGTCGGCGGGCCTTACCTCGAAGAACAGCAGCAGCACGGGAATGGCGAGGAAGAGCAGCACAGGCATGGAGAATACGGCCCACCAGACCGGGCCGCTTTCCCGCCAGCGGGAGGGCAGGCGGGACGGCCGCTGCCAGCGTCCGGTCTGGTGAAGGTTTTCCGCCACGCCGCCTCCTCGCCCTTACCCTTTACTCACCGGTCTCGCCGGCAGGAATCAGGCCGCTTTCAGCCAGGATGCGCTGCCCTTCGGCGGAGAGAACGAAGTCGATGAACGCGCGGGCCAGGTCGGGCTGCGGACCGGCGAGCACCGGGGCAATGTAATAGGAAGCCTGCACGTTCTGCCCAGCCGGGATTTCTATGGTAAGCAGGTCCTGGCCGGCGGTGTCGGAGGCGTAAACCACGCCCGCGTCCGCTTCGCCCAGCAGAACCTTGGTGCGGATGGCTGCCACGGACTCCTCCAGCGAGACCACGTTGGCCAGCACCTGGTCCCGGAAGGCTTCGCCGTGGGCCGGGTCCTGCGCGGCCTGATCCAGCCACTGCCGGGCGTAAGCTCCCGCGGGCACGTCCTCAGCGCCCACCACCACCCGCACGCCCGGCCGGGCCAGATCGGCCAACCGCTGGATGCCCGCCGGGTTTTCTGGCGGCAGGATGACGACCAGCCGGTTGTGGGCGATAACCGCTGCCGAACCGTCTGCGACGCTGCCGCCTTCGACGGCCCAATCCATCTGGCGGGCATCGGCGCTGGCAAAAACATCCGCCGCGGCGCCGGCGTTCAGCTGCTGGGCCAGCGCCTGCGATCCGGCGAAGTTGAACGTCACGCGCACTCCCGGGTGCTGCGCTTCAAACGTCTCAGCCAGCGCAGTGAACGGCTCGCGGAGCGAGGCGGCGGCAAAGACGGTCACTTCCCGCGAGTCTGGACTGCTCCCGGCGCAGGCCGCCAGCGCCAGCAGGAGCAGCAGGGCAGGGGACCACCTCATGCCAGCAGCCTCCGCTCGCATGTATCCAGCCAGGCGAGGATGCTCTCCGCCTGCGCCTGGCGGAAGTCGTAGACCACCTCGTCCATGGGTCCGCCGGGGCTGACCTCGCGCTGCAGGCGGACGTCCAGCAGCCAGCGGCGGCACTCCTCCCTCTGCGCCTGGATCAGATTTCTCACCGCGCGCTCTCCCTGGCGGCGGGCGAAGTACAGCCTGGCGATGAACTCCTGGCGGATCTGCCGCCCGCGGCGCACCGGACTGCCCAGCCAGAGGTGGAACTGCCGGCGGCCTTCTTCCGTCAGGCGGTATTCCTTACGATCCGGGCGGGTGTTACCGGAGATGATTTCGGCTGAGACCCAGCCCAGGCTTTCCAGCTTGTCCAGCAGGGCGTACAGCCGGGCCTGCTTGACCGACCAGACCAGCGAGACGCCTTCCATCTGCGTGATGGCTTTGTGCAGGTCGTAGCCGTGGCTGGGCTGCTGTTCGAGCAGTCCTAGCAGGACATACTCAAAGGTGAAGGGGGATTGAGCGCGGGGGGACATGTTTATATTTATTCAATATTCATTTAATGAATATCTTGAGTATACTCGCGCCCGGGGCCTGCGTCAAGCGGTTCAGGGCCGTGGGTTTTCGCTATCTGAGACACTGCCTGTCGCCCGGCCGCAGAAAAGCGCCGGGGTTCCGGGGTGGGGCAGGCGGTACAGTCTCCCCGGCGCGTCATCCTGGATGCCGAACAGCGCCAGGAAGGCCTGGTAAACTTCCAGCCAGAGTCAGTCCGTGGGGGAGGACTGCACCAGCATCACCGCCGCGGCTGCGTGGAACCGTTCCGCTTCCATCAGGGCGGACGTGGGGCAGCAGCTGGTAGCGGATCGATCCCGGCAGGTCAAATTCCAGCCCCAGTTTTCTCTTGAGGAAGCACAGCCGTTTCAACTTACCCGGCGTGGGCTGCTCCAGCCACTTTTCCAGCGTGGGGCCGAAAGTCTCGGCGACTTTCCCCTCGACCATGATCGCCGCCAGCCCGTGCCGGCTGCGGGCCAGAACAAAGAGATCATTCTGCGAAGGATGGCCTCATGTACACCTTCCACTCCGGGAGGGCCAGGAGCAGCTTCAGGTCTCTGACCTGGCGGTCTCTGGCTGAGTTCAGGAGGTCTCTCCCTTCCAGGGGGAACCGCCCGCTGGCGCGCTCCCAGGCGCTGGCTAGGGCGTGGGCCGAGTACCCGGGTTTCCAGTGCTTGGTGGGATCAGCCAGCAGGGCCTGCCAGCTTTCCAGGCCGGATGCGGGGACGCAGCATTATTTCATGTGTACCTGCCTGTTGGATCGGGGGGAGGAGAAAAGCGAAGAACGGAGCGGGGGAGAGCCCCGCCGGATACACCTATGATCATACCCTCTTTCCCCCAGGATGTATCCGGACCAACCTGCGAAAGGGCTACCCGCGACCGCGCTGTGGAGTCCTCTCGGTCTACAGGGTTCATTCGCCATTCTTTCATATAATTAATCCAGGGGGAAGAAGAACGGTTCACCCATAAAAGGATGACTGCCGCACCATGAACTCAAAACCGTACGATGTTGCCATCATTGGCGGGGGAATTGTCGGCATCGCAACCGCGATGGCCCTCACCGAACGCCGATCGCTTTCGCTGATCGTGCTCGAGGCGGAAAGCGACCTGGCCGCGCACCAGACCGGCCACAACAGCGGGGTGATCCACTCCGGGCTGTACTACAAACCCGGCTCGCTCAAGGCGCGCAACTGCGTCGAGGGCCGCGAGGCCATGTACCGCTTCTGCGAAAAGTTCAGCCTGCCTCACGAGCGCTGCGGCAAAGTGGTGGTTGCCACCCGATATGCCGAGCTGCCCGCGCTGGAAATGCTCGAGGAACGCGGCCGGGCCAACGGCCTGAAGGGCCTGCGCCGGCTGGACCGGGAGGGGATTAACCGCTTCGAGCCGCATGCGTCCGGCATCGCCGGTCTGTACGTCCCGGAGACCGGGATTGTGGATTACCCCGCGGTC
>Ga0134093_1003353_pt1 | contig 11443 bp, 10 predicted proteins | sample 4_1taG_FD_94452 | JGI IMG/M metagenome (GOLD analysis project Ga0134093, IMG submission 94452) | Switchgrass degrading microbial communities from high solid loading bioreactors in New Hampshire, USA - 4_13_20_68_A1 metaG | ecosystem: Engineered > Bioreactor > Semi-continuous > Anaerobic >...
CGGCTGCTCAGCGCGAACGCGAAAAAATACTGGAAGAAGCTCAGAAAGAAATAACTTCCATGGCTGTTGCGGCTACCGAAAAATTGCTTGCCCAATCGGTTTCTGACGCGCTGGACCAATTTTTATATTCTGTTAAGAAGGGGTAACTTCATGACAAGGAACAATCAGACTGAAGCAATATTGTATTGCGCCAGTCCTCCAAGCGAAGATCAGGAAAAACGGCTGATCGAATTCTTAAAAAATAAATATAACAGCGAAATCATACTTACCTGGAAAGAGGACAAGAGTTTAAAAGACGGCTTCCGCCTTGAAGTGGAGAGTCAAAATCAGAAATCGGTTTTCGACTGGAGCCTGGCCGGCAGACTGCAGCAGCTCAAGGAGGACCTAAGCCATCTTTCTGCCTCTTCGGATAATATTGTCCCGCTTATAAAAGAAACCATCAGGAACTGGACTCCTAGGGCATTGGAACAGGAAGTCGGCAAGGTGCTCACGGTCGGTGATGGTATTGCCACGGTAAGCGGGCTGCCCAATGCAACCTACAATGAAATCCTGATTTTCGAATCAGGCGTCCGCGGAATGGTTCAGGAGCTTAAACGAAATGAAATCGGCTGTATTCTTTTTGATGAAGGTTCCGAAGTCACTGAAGGAAGCATTGTCAAAAGAACAGGAAAGACTGCCGGCGTTCCGGTAGGTGACAATTTTATAGGTCGTATAATTGACGCGCTGGGTAACCCCATCGACGGCAAAGGGCCCATTGAGGCCGACGGATACCGGCCTGTCGAATCTCCTGCTCCGGGTATCATTGACCGCCAGGCAGTCTACAGGCCATTGGAAACCGGTATTCTGGCAATTGACTCAATGTTTCCTATCGGACATGGCCAGAGGGAACTCATCATCGGTGACCGCCAGACCGGAAAAACCTCGATCGCAATAGATGCCATACTAAACCAGAAAGGCAAAAATGTAATCTGCATTTATGTAGCCATCGGGCAGAAGGCAAGCTCTGTGGCGCAAACGGTAAATATCCTTCGCAAGTATGGCGCAATGGAATATTCAATAGTTGTCAATGCATCTGCAAGCGATCCCGCTCCTCTCCAGTATATTGCACCCTATTCGGGATGCGCTCTTGGTGAATACTTCATGAATAAAGGCCAGTCCGTGCTGATTGTTTATGACGACCTGACAAAACATGCCATTGCATACCGTTCATTAAGCCTGCTGCTTGAACGTTCCCCGGGACGTGAGGCTTATCCCGGTGATATCTTCTATCTTCATTCCCGGCTGCTGGAGCGGTCAGCCCAGCTTTCCAGTGAAAAAGGCGGCGGAAGCATGACAGCCCTTCCCATTGTCGAAACACAGGCCGGGAATGTCTCGGCATATATACCGACGAATATTATCTCGATCACAGACGGGCAGATTTATCTGGAAAGCGATTTGTTCATCGCAGGCCAGCGCCCCGCAATAAATGTCGGTCTTTCTGTTTCCCGTGTAGGCGGAGACGCACAGTCGAAAGCAATGAAATCAGCCGTCGGGTCACTGCGCCTGGACCTGGCACAGTTCCATGAGATGGAAGTTTTCATGCAGTTTGCAAGTGACCTCGATGAAAAGACCAGGAGACAGCTTGCATACGGACAGGGACTTATGTATCTTCTCAGGCAGGAAAACCATAAGCCCCTGAAGCTGGCTGAGCAGGTAATCCTCCTGATTGCCGCACTGAACCGTGTCATGCAGGATATCCCTCCTGAAAAAATAAATGAATTTAAGTACGGTTTGCTGGATTATATTGAAAAACAGGCACCCTATATACATCAGGAAATAAACCAGACCGGCGAACTCAGCGATAAGGTTAAGGAGGATATAATAACTCTGGCGCGGAAATATCTGAGTCTGGTAAATCATAGCGAGGCGGTCAAATAAAATGTTAAGCGCAAAAGAGATCAGATCCAGAATAAAAAGCATCAGGGACACGGCTAAAATTACAAATGCCATGTACCTGATTGCCTCCAGCAAGCTCAGAAAGGCCAAAAAAGACCTTAACAGAACAAGACCGTATTTCGATGCCCTGCACAGGGAGATCAAGCGTGTTTTCAGGACAGTTGAGGGCATTGAGAACAGATATTTTTACCCTGCCGACGGGAGCGAAGCTCCTGACGGAACATACGGGCTGCTGGTAATAACTACCGACAAGGGGCTTGCCGGCTCATACAACAAAAGCGTAATAAAGGAAGCCCAGAGACTTATATCCGAACATCCGGACACCAAGCTCTTTGTCGTCGGAGAGTACGGAAGACGCTTTTTCTCGAAGCACAATTATCCTGTTGAGAAAAGCTTTATATATACTACACAGAATTTCACCATGGACCGGGCAAGGGAAATCAGCTATCTTCTTCTGGATTTGTTCGACAAGGGCGAGCTGGATAAAATATTTGTGGTATACAGTGACATGAGAAGCGGACTGACTTCAAAAGCAGTCTCCACCCGCCTCCTTCCCTTCCACCGGACAAAATCACTGTCCCATATACAGAAAGATGAAGCTGAAGTCACAAAGCCATTTGAGTTTTATCCGTCGGTTGAGTCGGTTGTAAAGAGCGTGGTGAGAATCTGGTTGTCCGGATTTATATACAGCGCGCTGGTGGACAGTTTCTGCAGCGAGCAAAGTGCCCGTATGACAGCCATGAGCATAGCAAACAAGAATGCTGAAAAACTTATCCAGTATCTCACCGTTCAGTATAACCTGCTGCGCCAGGAGGCTATTACTGAAGAAATAACAGAAGTGATTTCCGGGCTTAAAGCCCAGAAAAGAAAACGCAATAAGGAGATGCTTCAGCCTTGAATATCGGGAAAATTGTCCAGATATCCGGTTCAGTTATAGACGTGGAATTCAGCAGCGGGCAACTGCCCAAAATCAGGGAAGCCCTCACCGTCACTGTGAACGGCAGAACGAGGGTTATGGAAGTGGCGCAGCATGTTGGCAACAATACGGTCCGCTGCATTATCCTTGACGACAGCAAAGACCTTGCGCGAAATATGGAAGTGGTTGCCACAGGCAGCGGTATCCGTGTCCCTGTGGGCAGATGCACATTGGGACGGGTATTCAATGTATTGGGAGAACCGATTGACGGCGGTCCTTCCATACCACCTGAAAAAACAAGGTGGGAAATTCACAGAAAACCGCCTTCATTCGCAAGCCAGCGTATTGCTTCCGAAGTCCTTGAGACGGGTATCAAGGTCATAGATCTCCTGGAACCCTATCCCAAAGGAGGAAAAATCGGTCTGTTCGGAGGCGCCGGTGTAGGCAAGACCGTCCTGATCCAGGAATTGATCCATAATGTTGCCATGAAGCATGGCGGTTATTCCATCTTTACCGGTGTCGGAGAACGAAGCCGTGAAGGCAACGATCTTTGGAAAGAAATGAAGGAAAGCGGTGTTCTGGAAAGGACGGCACTGGTTTTCGGCCAAATGAACGAAGCCCCCGGCGTGCGTATGCGCGTAGCCCTTTCGGGATTGACCATGGCCGAGTATTTCAGGGACTTCGAACACAAGGATGTACTCCTCTTTATAGACAACATTTACAGGTTTGTGCAGGCAGGTAGCGAGGTTTCCACCTTATTGGGACGCATGCCTTCAGCAGTCGGTTATCAGCCCACCCTTGCCGGGGAAATGGGAGAATTGCAGGAGCGGATAACTTCAACAGAAAATGGCTCCATTACATCTGTTCAGGCAGTATATGTGCCTGCCGACGACCTGACCGATCCGGCTCCGGCAACAACCTTCACCCACCTGGACGCCACAACGGTCCTGAGCCGTAAAATTGCTGAACAGGGAATTTATCCTGCCGTTGACCCGCTCGAATCCACATCCCGTATTCTGGAGCCCGACATTGTCGGAAAAGAGCATGTTGAAATTGCAAGAAAGGTCCAGGAAATACTCCAGAAGTATAATGACCTTCAGGATATTATTGCAATCCTGGGTATTGATGAACTGAGCGACGAGGATAAGCAGGTTGTTACAAGGGCAAGAAGATTGCAGAGGTTTTTGTCCCAGCCCCTTCATGTGGCCGAGAGATTTACCGGGATCCCCGGAGTTTATGTGCCGCTGCATGAAACACTGAGGGGATGCAAAGCCATTATAGAGGGCGAGATGGATTCTTATCCCGAGGCTGCCTTCTTCAATGTCGGGACCATTGATGACGTTATTGAAAAAGCCAGAAAGATGGGGTCTGATGAACAGTCATGAATACCTTCAGTTTGACCATTTTGGCTGCTGACAATCCTTTCTACAGCGGTCCCTGCGAGTCCCTGGTGGTCCCCTCGCTGGACGGAAAATACGGAATACTGGCCAATCACAGCAACATGATCATTGCAGTTGTTCCGGGAACAATGATCTATCGCCCGCCAGGAAAGGAAGACCAGATTATTGCGGTTTCCCACGGAGTTGTAAAGATGGAAAACAACGATGTCTTAGTTCTGGTTGATTCTGCAGAACGTGTGGAAGATATAGATGCCAACCGCGCAAAAAAAGCTGCCGCCGCCGCAAGGGAAGCCATGCTGCAAAGCAGAAGTGCCCGGGAATACCGTCTGGCAAGAGCCCAGATGGAAAGGGCATTGAACCGGCTTCGCGTCAAAGGAAATTACGACCTGTTCAAAGGCCGTGAAAGATAAACCCAGCATTATTTTAATGAAGCATTCTTAAGCCGCCGGTAATAAAATACACTGAAAAGGCTGTGATAAATCCTCCCAGGAATATTATGAGCCATCGGTATGCTCTGTCACTCAGCAGCTTCTTTCCTTTTGAAAACGCTGCTGAAACTGCGAAATACCATGTAAAGTCCGAAAGAATGTGTCCGGTGAAAAAAGCAATTATTCCCATTAATCCAAAGGCCTGGGAACGGCGGACTGATTCCATCCCTGTGGATGACCACCAAATTATGAAATACGGATTAGTGATACTCACGAGCGCTCCTGAAAGGATAAGATTATCTAAGCCAGTTCTTTTCCCTGCACTTTGATTTTCCAGGGAAACCGACTTTTTGATGCCGGATTTTATCATTCCATATCCCATCCACGCGAGAAAAGCGCCGCCAAACAATCCAACCAGTCCGGCAACTGTCGGATTGGAAAAGAAGTCTTTCAGGCCAAAAGCCATTAAAACAACCAATGCAAGCTCCAGAAGACCATGGCCCGTTACCGTCAACGGACCTGCTTTCCAACCTTTTTTCAGACTTCCGTTAATCACGATTCCAAGCATGGGTCCGGGCATAATTGCTCCCGAAAACCCAATCAGGAACGAACCAAAGAAAACTCCCCACAAATTCATAATCATATCCTCACAATTGGATGCCGTATTACTGTCTTTAGCTTCTCCGGCGCGGTCTTGCGCGGATCGCTGATATAGATTTCATGGTGCTGCCGCATTCCGGACATCACCGTACGGTATCCCTGTGATTCTATAAACTCTTCCAACGCCGCAACGGTAGGTCCTTCATCGTCGTAGGAACCGATATGCATTACCTGGGCGCATAAACCCTCCTTAAAATCCTGAAGCCTTGCTCTTGACAGGTTTAGCTCCGGTTTTTTCCTTGCCAGAACTTCTTTTGCAGTTTCAAAAACCTCCTGAGTCACAAACTCCGGCTGGCGTATCATCATTATCCAGACAAATTCGTCCTTTCTTCCAATGACATTTCCGTCGAAATAGTTGTTTTCGAACCACCAAAGTCCTTCCAGCGGCGGAACCACATAGTCAAAATACCCTTCAGGCACCTTGTCGCCCTTTTTGCTCATCTTTATGCTGTAGGACAATCCATACAGGATTTCCACAGCCTCTTTATATGATTCCGAAGTGTTGGGATTCCCTTTCCCTTCAACCATGATAAAACGCATTTCAGGTACATCTACGATCTGAGGTTGGCCGGTTGGCAGATATAATACCCTGTATTCCTTTTTAAAATCAAAGGCAGCCATGCAAATTCCTCCGTAACTTGATAAATTCTTTAATTTTCATATTAGCATTGCCCGCTTTTATTTACAATTGGTGTTTTTCCGGAAATAAGTCCTGTCCCTTTACCGGCAAAGGCTGCCCCGGCTGCTGCCGGAAGCTGCAGCCAGAGGTTTATGTCTATATTGTATTTGTTATTTTACCTGCTCATATGATATTCTTTAAGTAATATCAGTCAATTTTTACGGCAATTGCAAAAGCAAATATCCTGACCGCAAGCTTGTTCTAATTCAGTAAATGCAGCAAATAAAATATTATTAATCGTTTTCCGGTTTAAGAATCAAGGAAGGGAGTAAACCGGGGAAAAGGAGTAAAAGCATGGACAGGCTGAAAATGCACTCTTTAAACAAGGTTGAGGAGAACATCAAAAAAATTGCGGAACTGTTTCCCAATACCCTGACCGAGGTCATCAAAGGCTATGATAAAGACGGCAGGCCCGTTATCGGATACGCCATTGATTTCGATGTGTTAAGACAGGAGCTGTCGGATATTATTGTGGAAGGTCCTGAAGAACGCTACCAGTTCACATGGCCTGACAAAAGAAAGTCCATCCTGCTTGCCAACACCCCTGTTACAAAAACCCTTCGTCCATGCCGTGAAGAAAGCGTCAACTTTGACATGACCTCGAACCTGTATATCGAAGGGGACAACCTGGATGTACTGAAACTTCTGCAGGAAAGCTATCGTGGCAGGATTAAGCTGATATACATCGACCCCCCTTACAATACCGGAAATGACTTCGTATATGATGACAACTTCGTCCAGAGTGAAAACGAATATCTTGCGAAAAGCGGGAAAACGGTTGCGGAAGGCAGCCTCCTGGCAAATAATCCTGACAGCGGCGGCAGGTTCCATACAGACTGGCTGAATATGATGTATCCCAGGCTAATGCTTGCCAGGGATCTTCTTTCAGAGGAAGGCGCCATTTTTGTAAGCATTGATTATAATGAGGCGGAAAATCTGAAAAAAATAATGGATGAGATATTCGGCAGGGAAAATTTCCAAAGGGAAATCATCTGGCGGATAGGCTGGCTTTCCGGGTTCAAAACAGCCGCTTCAAATTTCATAAGAAATCACGACACTCTCCTGTTCTATTCGAAAGATCATACCAGGCTGAAATTTATAAAAAAATATATCGAAAACAAGGACTTCAAGCCACTTGTAAGGAAAACCCCCAAACTGGTCAGCAGATTGACGGAGCTTGGACTTACCAGGGCACAGCAAAAAAAACTGCTTCATTTCATAAACCACGAAAACCGTCCTAAGCGCTACCCAATTGAAGATACCTGGAACTGCAACGAATACGATGATCTCAACAGCATTGCCATAGTATCCTACTCAGGTGAAAAGATCTCAAAAATATTGGGCATAGACCAGGACTTCAAAGGGCAGAAACCGGTCAGAATGCTAAAGCGCATCCTGGAAGCCATAACTTCCGGCGATGACATTGTCATGGATTTCTTCAGCGGCACTGCCTCCACCGCCCATGCTGTCATGCAGCTCAACGCAGAAGACGGCGGAAAACGCAAATTCATTATGGTGCAGATTCCAGAACCCTGCGACGAAAAATCCGAAGCCTATAAGGCAGGATACAGGACAATTTCAGATATAGGCAAGGAGCGGCTGCGCAGGGTGGGTAAAAAGATTATGAAGGATTTCCCTCATACGGCAGAAAAACTGGACACAGGGTTTCGTGTCCTGAAATTGGATACCGGCAACATGGAGGAGTTTTACTACAATACTGATTTCGCAAAAAATCCCAATTCATTGCCAACAGACTGTGTCAAAGCCGGCCGCACACATGAACACCTGCTCTTCCAGGTCATGCTTGATCTGGGAGTACCTCTTTCCGCCAAAATAGAAGAACTCACGATATATGGCAACAAGGTATATAATGTGGCAGACCGGTACCTGATGGCATGTTTCGAAAAATGCCTCACAGATGAGGCCGTCACTGAGATTGCAAAAAAACATCCATATTACGCTGTTTTTCGCGAGAATCCCATGTCAAATGGCAGTAACGCGTCAGATTTCAAGAAAATTTTCGAGACCTTCAGCCCTTCAACCATCATTAAAGTTCTTTAACAATCAGACTGGAACATCCCTGTTTTCTTTGCCAAATTTCACTTCTTTATGTCGAATACCATATTATATAATAGTATAATAATCGACTATAAAGGAGGGAAACACAGCGTGGCAACTCTTTTTAAGCTTGCCATTACAGCCGAAACGACAACAACGGTTCTGACCAAGCCGGATGTAAAAAAATACTTTTACCTTATGGATCCACAGCATCTAGACCAGGGAGTCTTGACCATTCCGGCAGACGCATTTGTGGATGACGACGGAAATCCTGTCACTGAAATAGCCACGGCCACACCGGACAATGGTTATTATCTGTTGTTTATAAACGGCGTACTGCAGCAGGAATCCCTGTATACCGTAACATCAGGAAACGTGCAGATAACGGAAGCAGATGATATTGAGGAAGAATCTCCAATCGTGCTGGTTGTCACCAACTTCGCACCGGAGGCAGATTCACAGACTACAGTAAAAACCTGATTAGTGCAAAAGGGTGGGCTTGTGAGCTCACCCCCCTTTTTCATAACATGGAACTTCGCAATCAGCCAGGGAATAAAATAATAATGATTTTCCGGAAAATTAATGGAGTGTCAGACGATGCCGGGCCCTGATCTTTCGAGAATACTCTGTTTTCTGACAGATGAAAACGGAAAAATCCTGGACCCATACAGGCCTGATTCAATCAGCCATCTCATTGCAACCAAAGTGGATTTTGCCGATAAAATGCAAATTTGCTCCCATGCTTCAAAATCGTCTGGAAAAAAAGAGTTTATCGCCGAATCCAAGGGTTATGTCGCCATTTTTGAAGGAGCCCGCCGTATATCGGAACCAATACCTTTTTCGGCATACAGTACGTTTGATCTCTATGCGCCGGAGAAAAGCCATTTACTGTTCAGGGTATGCGACTTCAAATGTATCATCAATGACATATATATCCGAAACGATTCACTTATAGCCGAAATTAAAGTGAAGCTGACCACTGTCGTCCGTTCCGCGGCCCAGGCATACCTGACTGTCCCGGCAGCAAGTGCCCTGTCAGAAAACATAAGCATTCCGGAAAAAGATGATGAATACAATGAAATATGTTTAAGCGTTACAAGGATTTTCGACAAATATTCTTTTACTACCGAAACAGATATCCTATGCGAAATTCCCTGGAAAGAAATCCTCAAGGCTGAAGTTTACCAGTTCAACACCTTGTCCGATGGCATCAGGAAAACATATACCGATGAGGACGAACTTACAGGGTATGGAAACCAGGGCATCCTTGATCCCGGGGAGGTATCATACTATACCCTGTATATAAACGGCGTTGTCCAGCCGGAAACCAATTATGAAATTGAAAAGGGGATGCTTACGCTGAAAACTGAAAATGTGCCCCAAAAAGACGCTCCCATAGCAATCCGTTTTGTTACATTCAGGGACAAAAACGTTATCATTCTCCCTGCGGAAATTTATCATTACAATGCTGTTTCCGACGGCTTCAAAAAGAAATATACCGACGGGGACGAAATCAGGTATTACGGGGACAAAGGCATAATTGACCCTGAAGAGGTTTCTCTCGTCAATCTCTACATTAACGGAGTCTTGCAGCCGCCGGTGAACTATACCGTGGAAAAAGGGCTTTTGACATTACTGACAACGGACATACCACCCAAAGGTACCCCTATCACCCTGGAATTCATAACAATCAAAGGTACAGACGGCCGGGTTCTCAAGGCAGAAACTTACACATACAACGCTTTTGCCAATGAAAACAGAGTATATACAAATAAGGACGAGCTTATAATGTACGGAAACAAAGGCATACTTGACCCTGATACCGTTTCATATCACAACCTGTATGTAAATGCCGTCATCCAGCCATTTGTCAATTATTCAGTGCAGGAAGGATTGCTTACATTAAATACCTGGGAGCTTCCGGTAAAAGGAGCGCCTGTTTCCCTGCAGTTTATCAGCGTTTTTTTATGAAAGCTCAAGAAGCTCAATCCTCAGGACATTTCAAGGATTTCCGCCACAGAATCCAGCCAGTTGCCGTCATATAGTTCTATCAGCCCCTTGTCGCAAGTGGCCGAGAATTTCGGATCGATTGGCAGTTTGGCCAGGACTTTGAGGCCATATCTGCCGGCCACTTCCTCAATGTGGCTGTCGCCGAATATTCTGTGCTCTTTGTTGCAATCCGGGCATTTGAAATAGGACATATTCTCGACAAGGCCAATAATTGGAATATTCATCATCTCTGCCATTCTGACCGCCTTTGAGACAATCATGGAAACCAGTTCCTGGGGTGAGGTGACAACAATAATCCCGTCGACAGGAATGGACTGGAATACCGTCAGAGGTACATCGCCAGTGCCCGGAGGCATGTCGATGAACATGAAATCAACATCTCCCCAAATTACACCGCTCCAGAACTGTCTGACCGTACCTGAAATGATCGGGCCTCTCCAGACGACCGGATCCGTATCGTTTGGCAGAAGCAAATTGACTGACATAATTTCAATGCCGGTTCCCGTTCTTGCGGGGAACATGCCGAATTCATTTCCTGTAGCCTTTTCTTTTATGCCGAATGCCTTGGGTATGGAAGGCCCGGTTATGTCAGCATCCAGGATTGCTGTATTATAACCCCTTCTGTTCATGGTGACTGCAAGCATGGAGGTAACCAGTGACTTTCCCACTCCCCCTTTACCGCTCACAATGCCGACGACCTTCTTTATGTTGCTCATTTCATTAGTTTTTTCCAGGAAATCCGTTCTCTTGTCCTTTCTTTCCGAACAGCTCTTCGAACAACTGCTGCAGTCAAAGTCGCAATTCCCGCTCATAATCCTTGCTCCTTTATCAACGTTTTTAAATAATGATACATTCATATTTTACAATAACACTTCATACGCAATCTGTGACCGGAAGCATTTTTCAGATACTTTACGGCCCAGGTTTTCTTCTCATCCATTTTAGTATTTCATTCTAAATCAGCATCATTTCCACAATAGTAATCAGAGACTTTTTCATACTTCCTCCAATATGCTTGATAATTCCAATATACCAGAAATTCAGCCATGAATAAAAAAAATTGTACGCCCTTGTCTTCAAGGGGTACAATTTTTGCCCGCAAAATAATTTTATATATGTCATGGCTTATGAACGCCATTGTCTTCTTCAGGTTCGGGGCATCTTTTGATATAATCCAGCAGATCCTTCAAATTGGCGGTAGCCATTGCTATACATGTATCGGCCGCCCCGTAGTACATTTTTATATCCCCCGTTTTCTCGTCAAGTACCCAGCCACATGGGAATACCACATCATGAACGTCCCCTTCCCTCTCATATACCTCCTGTGGGCCAAATACCCACTCATCACTTCTTCTCA
>Ga0134093_1003368_pt1 | contig 11388 bp, 10 predicted proteins | sample 4_1taG_FD_94452 | JGI IMG/M metagenome (GOLD analysis project Ga0134093, IMG submission 94452) | Switchgrass degrading microbial communities from high solid loading bioreactors in New Hampshire, USA - 4_13_20_68_A1 metaG | ecosystem: Engineered > Bioreactor > Semi-continuous > Anaerobic >...
CCTTGCTATGTGTTTTGCGTTACTGTGTTTTCATCATCATAAGAAAGATTTTCTATTATCTTATGTGCAAGGCCATCATTTGATATAGCTACAGCAGCAACAGCGCCCGTTTTCCCAATGTCGTGGGCGAGCTCCTCTCTTGTTATCGGCAGCTCATAAACTGGCATCCCATAATATGCACATTTATCGAAAACGCGCTTTTTTGTGGCGTCTGACGCATCAGACGCGCAGAAAACGTAAACGTGCCGCGAAGCCGAACCGCTTTTCTTGCGGTCGGGTCTGCCTGCACGCCTTACGGCGTCGATAACAAGCGGTACACCTACCGACATAGCACCTGCTGACATTGCAAGGCCAAGAGCCCCGCGAATACGTTTGATCTTATCGGCGGGGATCACTTTGTACCCTCATCTGTTTCAAGGGCGGCGGTGATTTCTTCGGAGAGCCTTTCTAAGACTTCCTCCGGAATCTCGCAGTTTAAATTGCGCCCGAGTTGCTTCGATTTAAAGGCACGCTTTAAGCATGTGCTTTTACGGCAGATGTATGCTCCGCGACCGGATTTTTTACCGGTCGGATCAATGGATACTTCCCCGTCCGGGGAGCGAACGACGCGGATTAGCTCAGGTTTTGGTTTTGTCTCACCGCAACCGATGCAGCGCCGCTCTGGTATCTTTTTAGTTTTCTTTTTTGGCTGGCTATCCTTTTTTGGAGCTCCAGCACCAGCGGGGTTTTTATTCCCTGTAGCCAAAGGTTATCCCTCCGCATCAGTTATAGCTCTTTATATCTATTTTATAACCTGTCAGTCGGGCGGCAAGACGGGCATTTTGCCCTTCCTTGCCGATTGCAAGCGAAAGCTGATCAGCGTCAACAAAAACTTTCGCCGAGCGCTCGCCGTCAATGTATACTTCCTTGACATTGGCAGGAGACAGGGCAGAAGCTATATATTGCGCCGGATCATCACTATACTCGATTATATCTATTTTCTCACCGTTAAGTTCATCGCAGATAGTTGCAATCCGGGTGCCGTGATTGCCGATGCAGGCGCCAACAGGATCTACATTTTCGTCGCGCGAATAAACGGCAAGCTTTGTGCGCGAACCTGCTTCACGGCATATGCCCTTTATAATAACAACGCCATCGGCAATCTCCGGTATTTCAAGCTCAAAAAGACGCTTTACAAGGTTCGGATGCGTACGTGAAAGCACGACGATTGGACCGCGCGATTCGTTTCTTACCTCGGAAATGTAGACCTTTATTCTGTCGCCGACTTTTAGCACCTCGCCCGGGATCTGCTCCGCACGTGTGAGCACAGCTTCACTTGTACCGGTATCGACGACGACGGAACCGTCTGCCGCGTCAACTTTCGTAACGAGAGCCGTCACAATCTCCTCGCGCTTATTTTCATACTCGGCGCGGATGAGCTTGCGCTCTTCCTCCCGTATGCCCTGGATGATAACCTGCTTTGCGGTCTGTGCCGACAAGCGACGGAAGTTTTTCGGCTTCATCTCAATCTCGCAAATGCCGCCAATGACACTGCGCTTTGAGTATTTTTTTGCATCTTCAAGGGAAATCTGTGTCAGGGGGTCTTTAACAACATCAACGATTTCCAGCTGCTGATACATTTTTATTTCTTTTTTCTGTTCATTTATAGCGACACGTACGTTTACTGCGCCACCAAGTTCTCGTTTATACGCAGATATGAGCGCAGCCTCAATGCGCTGAAGCATATAACTTTTTGAAATACCTTTTTCCTTTTCAAGCGCTTCAAGCGCGGCGAAAAGCTCACTGTTCATAGCCGTTATTCACCAAAACGTTTTCCTTCCGTATCTCTTATATCAATAATTTTTCTTACTTTTAAACAAGGCAAAAGCACCGAAAGCTAACCGCCTTTAATATACGACGATTGCCCTCGGGTTTGTTTTATTAGAAATTGTCAAAGTCAAATACAGTCTTCATTTTAACGATGCTGCGTCTCGGCAAACGAATGTCACCATCAGGGTCAGCTTTTATTGTAACGACATCCTCTTCCTCGTCAAATTCTGCAAGTGTGCCGCGTATAATCTTTTTGCCGTCAATGGCAGCGTAAAGTTTGGCTTCAACTTCGGAACCAAGGCAGTATAATATATGCTCAGGCAAGCGGATATCGCGCTCAATACCCGGGGATGAAACCTCGATTGTAAAATCGTCTTTGTTTTTTATTATGTCGGCACGCTCGATAGCTTCGTCAAGAGCGCGGCAAACAGTCGAGCAATCCTCAATTCCTACGCCACCCTCGGCGTCCGAATCAATCGTTACGCGCAGGCACCATTCGGCGCCTTCCTTCACATATTCAATGTCCCAAAGCTTAAAGCCAAGCCCCTCAATTATGGGAAGAGAAATTTCGCGGGCTGCAGCGGCAGCGCCGCCATAATTTTTACTACCTTGATTTTTAACCATTTAAATAACCCGAATAGTTTGTAGTTTATATAGAGATGTTTAGCACTGTTTTTGTGCTTTTTTTAAAGTTTTTGTTTTTCAGCGGCGTTTTATAAGCACTAAAAGCGACAGCTTCAGTGCCCATCAGCACATTCAAAAACAAAGAGCGGGTTGCCCCACTCTCATCTCTACAACTATCTTGTGTAAGTATACCACGTCTGTACACGATTTGCAACCCCTTTCCAAAAAAATCTTTGAAAGTAACGAATCATTTTGTTTTGGTGCAAGGCTCCATATACTTTATGTTCTCATCATCCCCGCATAAACATGTGCAGATTGCACGGTTTTTTGCCTGTTTTATAATGGCAGGGTAGTCATAATGGGAAAAATTATAAAACACGAAAATTTCAATTGACAAAATGACTTCATACGTATATAATGATAACAAAGAAAACATATAAAACATATATGTAAAATATAATTTAGCTTAGGAGATAACATTATGGCACGCGTATACAAAAATCTGACAGAGCTTATCGGAAAAACACCGCTTCTTGAGCTTTCAAACTATGCTAAAAAGCACAAATTAGAAGCAAAAATCATCGGAAAACTCGAATATTTCAACCCCGCAGGAAGCGTTAAAGACAGAATAGCAAAGGCAATGATTGATGAAGCTGAAGCTTCGGGTAAAATAGGCCCCGGCTCCGTTATAATTGAGCCAACAAGCGGCAATACCGGTATCGGCCTTGCCTCAGTTGCTGCCGCGCGCGGTTATCGCGTTATTTTAACAATGCCGGAGACGATGAGTGTGGAGCGCCGCAACCTTCTGCGCGCATATGGCGCCGAGCTTGTGCTCACAGACGGCACAAAGGGAATGCGCGGAGCAATTGAAAAAGCGGAAGAGATAGCGCGCGAAACACCGGGCAGCTTCATACCCGGACAATTTGATAACCCCGCCAACCCCGAAATCCACCGCCGTACGACAGGTCCTGAGATATGGGAGGACACTGATGGTGAAATTGATATTTTTGTGGCTGGCGTCGGGACCGGTGGAACTATAACAGGTGCTGGCGAATATTTAAAATCTAAAAAGCCGGACATTAAAATAATCGCCGTTGAACCTGACGCATCACCGGTGCTCTCGGAAGGAAAAGCCGGTTCGCATAAAATTCAGGGAATCGGCGCCGGATTTGTGCCTTCTGTTCTCAACACAAAAATATATGATGAAGTAATCCGCGTCAAAAACGAGGATGCGTTTGCAACAGGACGAGAGCTGCCGCTCACCGAAGGCCTTCTTGTCGGTATATCATCTGGCGCTGCGCTGTATGCAACAACGCAAGTAGCCCTGCGCCCTGAAAATAAGGGTAAAACAATCGTTGTCGTCCTCCCTGACACAGGCGAGCGCTATCTTTCAACACAGCTTTTCGCTGATTAAGCAAAAAACATAAGAGCCGGCAACACCGATATTGCGTAAAAGCTGTGAGTTAACGGAGAGTGCAAGCGCCAAGCAAGCGGTAATCAAGCTCTAAGCTCGGAAAATATAATACACAACATATGCCACCTGCCATTTTATGGGGCAAGGTGGCATAAATTTGTAAATTATTATTTACAGCTCTTGATTTATGACTGTATTTCATGTATAATGTGAGAGTAAATAATATAACTCGGCGGGGAAAGAAGCGATTGGCGTTTAAAATTACGCAGTGCAGAAAAATATTATAAAAAGCGGACGGAAGCTGTTTTTTAAAGCAGCGTAAGTTTTGAATATAAACCGTACGTTTTTTTATTTATATAATAAAAAAGTTCGCCGCAGACCCTCCCGCAGCCAAAACGGGAGGGCTGCGTTTATTTATACGAAAAAACAAGTAAAAACCTAATATTTTCGGGAGGTTGTCAATCATGACGGGCACAAAACGAGATTTTTCCGAAATTACACCGCAGATAGAAAAACTGGCGCGGCTGTGCGAAAGTGATACGCACATTGAGCCCGATATGTATATAAAGTATAACGTATACCGCGGGCTCCGTGACCTAAACGGTAAGGGTGTGCTAACAGGACTGACCGAAATATCAGAAATACATGCAAAAGATGTCAAAGACGGAGTTGAAGTCCCGAGCCGCGGTAAACTTTATTACCGCGGGTATGATATTGAGGACATCGTGCGCGGTTATGGCACGAAAAAGCGCTTTGGCTTTGAGGAAGTTACATATCTTTTGCTGTTCGGCGAGCTTCCGTCACAGGAAGATCTCGACGAGTTTTGTACTGTGCTTGCCGGATACCGTTCGCTGCCGACGTCGTTCGTCCGCGATCTTATCATGAAAGCGCCAAGCGAAAATATGATGAATTCAATGGCGCGCAGCGTACTTACGATGTATTCATATGATAAAAACCCCGAGGATACGAGCATACCTAACGTGCTGCGTCAGTGCTTACAACTGATAGCCGTGTTCCCGCTCTTTGCTGTATACGGGTATCAGGCGTTTGATTATTATATTGACGGAAGCCGTAGCTTCTTTATCCATGAACCGGACCCCAACCTATCAACAGCCGAGAATATCCTGCACATGCTCCGGATTGACAATAAGTACACAAAGCTTGAAGCGACGATACTTGATATTTCTCTCATGCTTCACGCCGAGCATGGCGGTGGTAACAACTCAACATTCACAACGCGTGTCGTTACTTCCTCCGGCACAGATACGTATTCAGCCATAGCGGCAGCACTTGGCTCTCTTAAAGGGCCGAAGCACGGCGGCGCAAATATCAAGGTGTGCCAGATGTTCGAGGATATAAAAAAGAATGTCCGCGACTGGTCGGATACTGAAGAAATCGAAGCTTATCTTTTAAAAATTCTCCATAAAGAAGCTTTTGACCGTAGCGGGCTTATATATGGTATCGGGCACGCTATCTATTCACTGTCGGATCCGCGTGCAACAATCTTCCGCCGTTACGTAAAACAGCTCTCCGCAGAAAAAAACAGAAGCGATGAATATATGCTCTACGAGCAGGTTGAGAAAATAGCTCCGCGGCTTATAGCAAGCGAACGTAAAATGTATAAAGGCGTCAGCGCAAACGTAGACTTTTATAGCGGATTTGTGTACAGTATGCTCGGTTTACCGGTTGAGCTTTTTACACCTATCTTCGCTATCGCCCGCATAGCCGGATGGAGCGCGCACAGGCTCGAGGAGCTTATTAATGGCAGTAAAATAATTCGTCCCGCTTATATGAACGTCAGACCCCGCCGTCAGTATATCCCCATGTCCGAACGCCAGCGCCATTGAGGAGGAAGGACAGGGGGAGGAGGAACGTGCCAAGGGGTTTCACCCCTTTGAACCCAACCAAAGGGGCATGCAAGCGAGGATGTGTCAAGGGGTTTCACCCCTTTGAACCCAACCAAAGGGGTCATGCCCCTTTGGAAACCCGACAATGCCGTGAAACTCTGTTTCACGGCGGGATGATACAAAAAATAATAGCCAAGCTAACTGTAGGCTTGGCTATTTTTTTTAATGTAATAACACTTTATGATACTTTATTAACGGCTTCGCGTTCGTACTGCTGAGTATAGAGACTGTAGTAATAGCCGCGTGCCCGCATGAGCTCACGGTGCGTGCCGCGCTCAACAATCCTACCTCCGCGAACAACGAGTATAACATCAGCGTCACGTATCGTGGAAAGTCTGTGTGCGATAACAAACGATGTGCGTCCGCGCGTAACTTCTTTAATAGCATTTTGAATAAGCTGTTCTGTTACGGTATCGACGCTCGATGTTGCCTCGTCAAGAATTAAGATACGCGGGTCAGCAAGAATAGCACGGGCGAATGAAATAAGCTGTTTTTCGCCGGTTGATAAGAGATCGCCACCTTCGCCGACTTCACTGTCAAGCCCCTTCTCCATACGCGCGACAAATTCGTCGGCATGGACGCGTCGCAGAGCAGCATATATTTCTTCTTCGGTCGCATTGGGGTTGCCGTATATTAGGTTTTCACGTATTGTACCGGAGAAGAGATGCGGTGTCTGGAGCACGTAGCCGATGTTGCTGTGCAGCCAGAGCTGTGAGCGCTCGCGGGCATCGCGCCCGTCTATTTTAACGACGCCCTTTGTCGGTTCAAAGAAGCGGCAGACAAGGTTTACAAGGGTTGATTTACCGGCACCTGTCTCGCCGACAATAGCGACATTCGTGCCGCGCGGTACGTGAAGGTTGAAATTCTCAAGAACGTACTCGTCGCCGTCCGGATATTTAAAGGAAACATCCTCAAAGTCGACATCACCATAAAGCGGCTCCCAGTTTTCGCGGATCGGGTTGAAAGTGTCGCCATATTTCGCGATGACTTCCGGGGAATCAACTACGTCAGACTTTGTCTCAAGGAGTTTTGTTAAGCGCTCGATATTCACCTGCGTTGTGATGAGAAGAGAAATAGTCTCAACAATCCAAATAATCGGATCCATCATGCCAAGCGCATACGACATGAATACGGAAAGTGTGCCCAGTTTCATCAGACCGCTCTCCGTTAAAATGCCGCCGCGCCAGAGCACAAGAGCGAGCGCGATAAAGGAAGCAAGCGATGTTACGCCGCTGAAGATAGCGCTGAAACGAGCGGATGTAACCGACGTTTTCTTCATTTTAGATGTGATGGCGCGAAATTCGCTCTCCATCTTATCTTCAACGACGAGCGTTTTTATTGTCTTAGCACCCGTTATGCCTTCGTTGAAGCCGCCCGTTATGCGCGAGTTAATCTCGCGGATGCGCCTGTTGAGCTTGACGAGCTTGCCCTCGACAAGTGCCACAACAAGCGCTGTAAAAGGAACGACAGCCGTAACAAGCAGCGCAAGCTTCCAGTCAATCGACATCATTACAATGATAGCGCCGATTATATAAGAGATGTTCCAGACGCCGTCCATCATACCCCATGAAACAAGCTCGCCTATGCGGCTTGTGTCGCTCATGACACGGGCATGGATGTAACCGACACTGTTGCGGTTAAAGTATGAAAACGAAAGCGTCTGTAAATGATCAAAACTCGCCTGGCGCAGGTCGCGCCCGATGGAAAATTCGACACAGTTTGAGTTGTTTATAGTAATGATTGTTACAAAAACTTGTGCTGTGAGTACAAGGGCATAAAGTATGATAAACCAGGGAAGCCCCTCAAGCGTTTCATGTGCTATGAAGTTGTTTATAGCATATCTTTGGAAAAGCGGCAGAAGAATGTCAACACCGCTGCCGACGATGCCGAACGTCACCATTATTATAATGTTTTTGACATACGGCTTAAGGTAAGGGATAAGACGCCCGATACCAAACCACGGAAGCGATACTGTATATTCTTTTGATTCTAATTCGTCATGTCCTGTCATATTACCGCCTCCTTTTTCTTTTCTGTGGTTTCTTTTGCTTCTTCGTTTACATTATCATCGTCGACATCAATGTTTGCCATCTGGATGTCGTGTATGCGCTTATAAAGTCCGCCTTTTGCGATGAGCTCGTCATGTGTACCCTCTTCACGAACCCTGCCGCGATCAAGAACTATGATTTTATCGGCGGCCATTAAAGTTGATGTTCTATGTGAGATAATAATAACGGTTGATTTACCCATCGCTTCGCCAAGGGCGCGGCGTATTTTAGCATCTGTTTCGGCGTCGACGGCAGAAAGAGAGTCGTCGAATATCATAATCGGAGCTTTCTGTGTCAGCATACGGGCAATAGCAGCTCTTTGCTTTTGTCCGCCCGAAAGCGTAACACCGCGCTCGCCGACAACAGTTGCGTATCCGGAAGAGAACGATTCGATTGTCTCGTCAAGACACGCTATACGCGCCGCTTCCCTGATTTCTTCTTTCGTTATATCAGCACGTGCTATGCCGATATTTTCTTCGATTGTGCGCGAGAAAAGGAATGGCTCCTGCAGTACAATGCCGATGTTTCGTCTGACCCATGATGCTTTCATATCGGCAATGTCGACGCCGCCAATTGTAATGCGGCCATTTTCCGGCGGCAAGTCGTAAAGGCGGCAAAGCAGATGCATGAGAGTCGATTTACCGGAGCCCGTACCGCCGATAATACCGAGCGTCGTGCCTGCTTTTACGGTGAAACTTACGTTATGTAAAAGCTCTGTTGAGCCGTCGTATGAGAAGGAGACATTTTCGAACTTGATATCGCCTGTCATTGGCGGCTCTATTGCGTCGGGCTTGTCGCTTTCTCTTGGCGAATCCATAATGTAGCGTATACGCTCGATTGAAACGCCCGCTTTGCTCATTTCGGATACCATGCGCCCAAGACGGCGGACAGGCCATATCAGCATGGAGTTATACGATACGAACGCCATAAAATCACCCGTCGTCATGTCCCCTTGGACGGCAAAAACTGTGCCGAGGATGATAATGAGCATGACCTGAAGACCGGAAATTAAGTCGCTTGTTGCCCAGAATGCAGCAAAAATGCGGCATAATTTTATAAGAAGGGAGCAGTATTCATTATTTTGGCGTTCGAAACGGTCCCTTTCATATCTTTCGCGGCCGAAAGCACGAACAACGCGCACGCCGGTGAGGTTTTCCTGAGTAATAGATGACAGTTTGCCCTCACTTTCGTCACATTCGCGGAAACGCGGGCCTATTTTGCCGTGGAAGAAAGCAGAATAGGCAACGATTATCGGCAAAGTAGCCGCAGCGACGGCAGCGAGACGCACGTTCATATCGAACATGAATACCATTGCGACTATAATGAATAAAACTATTCTGACAATGGAAACAAGCTGACGCGACAGGAAAGCGTTGACCATTTCAACGTCTGACGTGCAGCGCTGTATAATGTCTCCCGTCTGGTTTTTCATGTGCCACGAATAAGGAAGATGCTCAATATGCTCGTATAAGTCGTTTCGCATCGTCTCAACGAGAGTCTGCGAGCCACGGCTGTTTAATACATTTTGCGCATAACGCAAAATAACGAGTATAAAAGAAACGATGAGTACGAAAATAGCAACGACCCAAAGATTATCAGCAAGGTATTCCTTACCGCCGATTTTTTCAATTGCATCAATTGCAAACTGCGGCAGGGCAGGTTTCTTGTCTCCGAGCACTGAGTCAACAGTGAAGGAAATAATCTTTGGGTTTATCATTTCAAAGATGGCGGCGACGAGTGAAATTAAAATGCTCGCCACAAAAAAGCCCCGCGAGCCGCGAAGAAACCGCACAAGAAGCCGCACACTCGCTGCGCGATTGGCACGGCGAGTGCGGCGGGCTGCTTTTTTGTCAACAGTATTCTCTTTTTTCTCTTTAGTTTCTTTTGTTTTCTTCACCATACAATCAATGATAAAATGTCTTGTAATTTATGGTTTGTTCTTATATTCGGATATGCCGGCGCCTTTTTTTGCAACGCATTGCTCATAATTTTGTTTTATTATGGCAATAAAAAAAGGCGCGCAGACAAATAGCGCGCGGACGCAAGACACGCATCTATTAGTATAGCATTTTATGATACGAATGGAAGAGTATTTTTGTCTTGTAACAAAAAATTTACAATTTGCGTCTGGAAGAAAAGAAATTGATTTGCCGATTCTACTCAAAACAGCTCCTGTCTTTGGGGAAACAGCGTTTGAAAAGAAATTGCGGCGGTGATATAATATAAAAAAGGTGAACAATAGTTCCCTCAGCAGGAAATTCACGCGGGGTTATAAAAGAAAGGGGGGCGACAAGCGGAATGCTGCCCTTATATATAGCGGCAGGTGTTTTTTTACTATTCTTTTGCTTCATATTTGTGTCCGCCATGCGCTTTTTCATGGTAGCTTGTCGCCGCGAGAGTCAGAAAACAGCAGAAAAAGCTGACGAGCGCTATTTTGAAGCACTTGAAAAATCAAACTACGCCGCCCGAATCCCGGATATGAAAGCGGGGCGCGCGTGGCTGACAAGTACTCCCCATGAAAATGTGTATGTCAATGCAACCGATGGCGTCACCTTGCGCGCACGCCTTTACGAGAATAAAAGCAGCGGCACAAATGAAGCAGCAACAGCGACGGTTGTTTTAATTCACGGGCACAGAAGCTCAGGCGACAGCGATTTTGCTCTTACATCGAAGTTTATATTCAATCTTGGTTACAATCTTCTTATCATTGATCAGCGCGCCCACGGCAAAAGCGAAGGCAGGTATATAACCTTCGGTGCGCTTGAAAGCGACGATGTTGCCATTTGGGTTCGCTATCTTGCCGAAAAATATGGCGCGGGGCATAAATTAATCCTCTATGGCGTATCAATGGGTGCATCAACGGCTCTGCTCACCGCCGCAAGATATGGCGGTGTTGGCTCGTCAGGTGTCAGCGGCGTCATCGCCGACTGTGGCTACGTATCGGCTCTTGATGAGTTTGCATACCTTTTGCGTACAAAATATCATCTGCCTGCGCGACCGGTTCTCGCTTTTGCCGGCATACTTTGCCGTATTGTGGGCGGATTTAACCTTGCCAATATAAACGTGACGGATGCAGTAAGTGTGATAAAATGCCCCGTGCTTTTCATACATGGTGACAGCGACAGGTATATACCCGTCGACTATACCCTCGATAATTATGAAGCATGCAGTTCGCAAAAAGACCTTTTAATTGTAAACGGCGCAGGTCACGCTACCTCTGTTCTTGCCGATACACCCGTCTATTTTGCTAAACTGAAGGAGTTTCTCGCGGAGCTATGAGGGATAGAGGAATCCTGTAACTGTTCTTGTATCTTGTATAATACCGGAGAAAACTCTGTCCGCCCATTCAATCAAAAAACTACTTTACGGGGAGATTCCATACCTTCGCAGGTTAATTAAATAAACAGTTTCATGTACATGATAATCAAAACCATCGATAATTACTTTGGCTAAATACTTTTCGCGTTATATTGTGTGTCCCCCTCAATAATAAATAAAAACAGGAGAATTATATGTCGGAAGATAGGTATGAGGGAAGAGCAAGCGGTGCTGAAGTGTTCGAGCTTTTTTCACCGTTCATACAGGA
>Ga0134093_1003381_pt1 | contig 11362 bp, 8 predicted proteins | sample 4_1taG_FD_94452 | JGI IMG/M metagenome (GOLD analysis project Ga0134093, IMG submission 94452) | Switchgrass degrading microbial communities from high solid loading bioreactors in New Hampshire, USA - 4_13_20_68_A1 metaG | ecosystem: Engineered > Bioreactor > Semi-continuous > Anaerobic >...
CTTTACTTTGTCCCATGGGACATAGAAACCTGCCCCGTTAGCGCAGAAAATTGATCCGGTAGGATTATCCGCGTCCCTCTCGGAATCATATCCGATGCTCTGTATGACCTCTTCAGTATTATGGCAGGGTTCATAACCCATAATACTGCAGTACAACCTGCCGTATCCTTTGGTATAAGCCGCAACTTCCTTCTGATAGTTTCTCATAGTGACAACGGGTGCTTTTCCTGAAAGAAAGGCTTTTTCGTTTTCTATCCGTGAAATCTGGCAGGTTCCGTGCATTTTTTCAATATCGGCCATGGCTCTGCCAACCATCTCCTTCGGAATTTCGAGCTGAAAAGAGTAATATGGCTCCAATAATATGGATTCGGCTTCCTTTAAACCCTGCCGTACCGCACGGTATGTTGCCTCCCTGAAATCCCCGCCGTCAGTATGTTTGACATGTGCCCTGCCTGATACAAGGGTGATTTTCATATCAGTGATGGGAGATCCGGTCAGAACTCCTTTATGCGTCTTTTCCTTAAGATGTGCCAGAATAAGGTTCTGCCATTTTTTGCTCAGCACATCGTCGCTGCAGTTTACGTCAAAATTAAGTCCGCTTCCCCTTTCCTCGGGTTCTAGCAATAAATGGACTTCCGCATAATGACGAAGGGGTTCGAAGTGACCGACGCCTTCCACAACATTTGCAATGGTCTCTTTATATAGAATCCTTCCGGAACCAAAGGTAACATCGACACCAAACCGGCTTTTGATAAGACTTTGCAAAATCTCTACCTGAACATCGCCCATGATATGTGCCTGGATTTCATTGAGCTGTTCATCCCACAATATGTTGAGCTCAGGATCCTCTTCCTCAATTTCGCGGAGCTTCGGCAACATCACTTTGTGATCGCAGCCTTCAGGAAGTATGATCTGATAGGATAAAATGGGCTCAAGGACAGGACCAGGAGAATCCTTTTCAATTCCCAGTCCTTCCCCCGGTTTGGTTTTGCTGAGCCCCGTCACCGCACAAACGGTTCCTGCTTTGGCCTCGCTTACCGGTGTAAATTTCTTGCCGGAATAGATACGAATCTGGTTGACTTTTTCTTCCCATATGCCGTTGCTCAAAACATCCCTTACCTTCAGGCTGCCACCCGTGATCTTCATATAGGTAAGGCGGTTTCCCTGCTCGTCCCTTCCTATTTTGAATATTTTGGCGCCGAATTCTTCAGGATAGGCAGGTACAAGGGTATATTCGGCAAGAATGTCGATAAATTCCTGCACACCTTCCAGTTTCAATGCTGATCCGAAAAGACACGGGAATACCGTACGATTCTTGATTGCATTTTTGATATTGGAAATCTCTATAACTCCTTTTTTCAATAACTGATCCAGCAAGGTTTCGTGGCACAGGGCAAGCTGTTCATAAAACTGTTCTGTGCCGGCTTGCCCGAAATCAATACAGCCTTCCCCCAGCTCTTTCTTCAGTTCTTCCATCAGCTTTTCCCTGTCATTTCTTTCCTGGTCCATTTTGTTGACAAAAATGAACACAGGGATATCATAAACAGACAGGAGATGCCACAGGGTTTTTGTATGACCCTGGACACCATCCGAACCACTTACAACCAGAATGGCATAATCCAGGACCTGGAGTGTCCTTTCCATTTCGGCTGAAAAGTCTACATGGCCCGGGGTATCCAGTAGTGTAACATTGATATCATCAATTTTAAAAACTGCCTGCTTGGAAAATATGGTAATGCCTCTTGCTCTTTCAAGCTCGTAATTGTCCAGGTATGCGTCCTTTTTGTCCACCCTGCCAAGTTTCCGTATTTTCCCGCTCAGATAAAGCAAACTCTCTGACAGTGTTGTCTTGCCTGCATCAACATGCGCCAGAATACCAATAACCAGTCTTTTCATCCTATCACTTTGTAAATCCGTAATTTTAATCCCAGGTATATAAGGATACCGCAATAATGCGGAGTATTATCTTACAAACAAAAGTATGTTTTTTATTTTATCAGATTAGATTTAAACTGTCACTTCAGCAGGTAACGGAAAGGCGGGAACTTCCACCGAAGAAAAAACAGAAAGATACTATCCTGATGATAGTATCTTTTTTTATGGAATATTAATATTAAATTACTTGTTAAGCTTTCCGAGCAATCTCAGATAGTAATTTGCTTCACGCAGCACATGGTCTGCAAGAAGCGGAGGAATTATCGATTTGATTTCACATTTCAGAAGTCCTGTTGTGGCAGCAGTTTTGTAATTCCTGAATTCCTCAGTGGCTCTTGTGCTTTCCTGCCTTACCTGATTTTCAGCAGATTTGGTACATTCCCTTGCAAGTTTTTCAAATCTTTTGGCCAAGGCTTCTGCGGTTTCTTTGAGTGAAGTCTCGTTTGGGTCAAGCATGCCGTCAATAAACTGGGCATGTTCTTCCATAAGATGATTCCAGAGGTTGAGTTCGTCGCAAATGGTTTTTTCAGGAAGGCTTCCTTTTTGAAGGGAACTCAGTATTTCATGATAATATTCGACTTCGTGGATTAAATGGTGAATCATTTTAGGATAGAGGGTCAAAAATATTCTGCAGTTATTTACATGGTCCTCAAGTCTTTTCTTATATTGAAGCGTTTCTTCAGCCAGAATTAAGGATTTGTTGTTTATCCGGGATGCGATACCGAACCATTCGCTTAAATTTCTCTTCTGACTGCCTGAAAGACGGGCTTCCGCCCTTGTAATATCCGTGTCAATGGCTGCCCCGGTTAGATTTGAGCTGAGCTCTTCCGCTCTTAAGGTATAAGGTGTTACAAGTTCATTTGACTTTATTGCTTCTTCGGAAATTACTCCATTGGCGTAATATACTGTTTCACTCATTAACCTCTCAAAGTTGTGCCTAAGTACTTTGGCTTCCATAATGTAGGCTGGCGCTACAGGCTGTAGATTGATTTCAATAAAAAACAGATGTTCTTTCATTATTCTTTGGAAAAACAGGTTTGCTTCAAAAGACACTCTTACAAACTCTTCCCTTGACAGCAAAAAAAGTCCCCCTGAAACTTTTTTCACAATATCATAATATTAGCAGGGGATTAATTTGTGACAGCTTCAGTCTGAAGGCTTTGTACTGTCAATGATTTCAACAGATATCTTTTTGGGTTCCCCCCTGCTGACAGGATTGATGTATATATAATCTTCACCCGCCTTGTCGGCAATATAGAGGACCATGTTTTCATTCATATCCATAACACTGCTTTCCTTTTCCCAGGTAAGCGTGTTGTTTATCACTTCTATGGGCGTATTTTCGTACCCGACAAAAACAACGTGATCACCTTTGTTGATTATCAGTTTCTCTGCAGGAGCAATTATATCTCCTGTTTCGTTTAGCTGGTAAGGTATGAAATAGGTAATGATTTCAGCTGCCTTATTGTCCTCTGTGGGGACAAACCTTGTTTCTTTCAGAACCCCTTCCGTTACTTCAAGCTTTCCGTTGGCCACATAATTCTGTTCCATGAGGGTGAAAATCTTGTTGCCCTTGAATCCGAGCATCCTGTAATGTATGTATTTTTCATCATCATTTAGTGATGAAATTATAAAAATGGGCGGCTGGTCATCAGGAAAGGAAATAACAGATGATTTGCAGGGTTTGTTGCTGTTTTCAAAGACTGAACTGTAAATTAATTCGTAATTGCCGCTTTTACCATGTTCCCATATGACTGCAAGCAGATTGTTGCTGACGCGATCCGGCTTGCTGAATTTAAAATAATACAGCCATTTGCTTTTTTCGCTGTTGTCCAGTTCTATCATTTCACGGGAGACGGGTTCACCCAGGGAAACAGAACTACTATTCCTGATTTTCCCGGAAATACCGTAAGCAAGGATTACGGCAATCATTATAACGCACAGGCCCAATAAGGAAGCTGCTCTGAATCTAAGATGAAAACTCCATGAGGGCAGGGTTGGCCGACGACTGTCCGATATTTTTTGAAGTACAGTCCGGTTCATTTTTTCATAATTGATTTTTGAAAAGAAAGAACCGGCATTTTTTTTTGCCCTGATTAAGATTTCATCAAGATTTTTCATACCCTGCCCTCCTTTGCCAATAATTCCCTAAGCTTGTTTCTTCCACGGTGGAGCCTTACTTTGACACTGCTTTCGCTTATTTTAAGGATTCTGGAAATTTCCGATACGGGAAGTCCATCCAGATAGTGCAGGCTTATCGGCAACCTGTATTTTTCCGGAAGTTCCATAACCGTACTGAATACGCTGCCGCCCTCTGCTTCTTCCATCAGTCTGTTTAATTCCCTTGGTCTCTGATCGTCATTTATAAATCCGGCTGTGATAATTCTTTTGTATCTGGCAGATTTAAGGTAATCCTTGCACAGGTTTACGGTAATTCTGTATATCCAGGTATAGAAACTGCTTTCCTGCCTGAATTTGTCATAGTTTCTGAAAACCCTGACAAAAACCTCCTGGTATATATCCTCTGCAAGGTACCTGTCACGGACATAGTAATACGCAAGTCTGTATACCTGTTTTCCGTATCTCTGCATCAGGTAGCATATATGTTCTTCCTTGACGGTCCTGAGGGTTATTTCTTCACCTGCACTGCTTTTCACATCCATCTCCCCGGAAACATATCAAAAATTTCGCCTTATGCCCTGATTTCCTTGCTCATGAAACAAATGTAAGAAACAGCAAAACATATCATTGTTATGGCTGCCATCGTTATAAAATGCGGCCAGAGCAGCAAAATACTCTGGGTCAGGGGCAAGGCTCCCGCAACAGCTCCTATGAGGTCAATCTCAGTAACAAAATTAGTCGTCCGCACAGTGGGTTTCAACAGGTATACCGAACATTCATTGTAAAGTGTTGAAGGAGATATTCTGTTGAGCATCAATTTCATATTAGCATTTTTCAGGGCATTATCAAGCACCGAATATTCGCTGACGGGATAGACCAGGTCGGCTATCACTCCTGCAAGGAGCTCTGCAAATACAGACAAAAACAGCCACAATGCTATACATGCAAGGGCAGAAGTCGCAGATTGCCTGAAAAACAGTGAAAACATCTGGGAAACCGCAAGCCACAGCGACATGTAAAGTATGGTAACTATCAGGAAGACAAGAATCCTCATCAGCTCTTCAAGACTTGGTGGTATGCCGAAGGAAATGATGCCGATTGAGCCGATTGCGATGCCCAATGACAAAACCATTATTGAGAGGACGGACAGTCCTGCGAGGAACTTGCCATTGATTACCGAATCCCTCGGAATAGGCTGCGCAAGAAGTCTTGACAGCGTACCTTTGTTGATTTCGTTGTTTATCGCGTCAAAACCAAGGGCGAGCCCGGTAATAGGTCCAAGGAAGGACATAAAGGAAACAAAGGACGGAACGGAACCGCTGGAAGCTGTAAAAAGCTTCAGGAAAACAAAATTGCTGCCTTCATTCTCTATGGCATCACGCATGCCATAAGCTGCCGCGATAATGCTTGAAAGGCCGGTTATGGCAACAAGCAGCAAAATTATGAAAAACCTTTTGCTGTGAAAATGATCCGCAAGTTCCTTCCTGTACAGTACTCCAAGGCTGCTGTTTTTCATTTTCTCACCCCTTCGCCTGCAAAGTACCGGCTGTAGATGTCATCCAGATCCCTTCCGCTCTGTTTCAGATACAGAAGTTCATAATTGTTTTCATACAAAATCTTCATCAGATCTTTCCGTATCTCTTTCTGGGATTCAACCACGATATTTTCATCCTTTACTTCAACCCTGACCTGGTCATCGATTGATTTGATAAGTGAAAGCAGTTTATCATCCACCGGTGAAACATTAATTTCAATGGTGAGGGCCTGGCCTGCCAGTACCTTTTCTCCCAGGGTGGAAATAGGTCCTGCCGCCAGAAGTTCTCCCCTGACGAAGATACCGACCCGGTCGCAGATTTTCTGCATCTGATGCAGGAGATGTGAAGAAACCAGTATTGTTCTCCGATCCACCCTCGCAAGTTCGAGAATTAAATTCAGCATTTCATTTATACCTTCAGGATCAAGGCCATGGGTAGGCTCGTCAAGTATCAGTATTTTGGGATCCTTCATCAATGTATCTGCAATACCCAGCCTCTGCCTCATGCCAAGGGAAAATGTTCCGACCTTTTTGTTCCCGGCATCCTTAAGCCCAACCCGTTCAAGCAGCTGATCTATCCTGTCCTCTATGGATTTTTCATCAAGACCGTTCAGCCTGCCGGTGAATCTGAGGTTTTCCCTTGCGGTCATGTCCTCGTAAAACCCAACGCGGTCAGGCATATAACCTACAATCTTTTTTATTTTCAGCGTATCCTTCGTAGTCAGGTTTCCGTCAATGTACGCTGCTCCCGATGTAGGTTCGGTCATGCCCATAAGCATGAGTATGGTCGTGGTCTTTCCTGCGCCGTTGGGACCAAGAAGACCGAATATCTCTCCTTCATAGATTTCAAGATTTAAATTGTTTACTGCGACAAAGTCACCATATTTCTTTGTGAGGTTTTCTGTCCTGATAACCACCGCTATTCCCATCTTTATCGTCTCCCGTATACCTTGAATATATAATACAGGCCGCCGGAGAGCAGGACTATGATCAATATCCCGACCAAACCCCACAAGGTTGATGTCTTTACCATGACCCTGAACTGGGCTGCAGTTGTAACCTCAGGTGTCTTGGCGGTAATCTCCACCACATAATCTCCTGCAAGGGATTTTGACGCCGGAGTTATAAAGGCTTTAACATTTGCTGTCTCACCGGGCAGAATGGTATCAACATTTTCAGGTTCAAACCTGACCTTCCATTCATTGGGCTGCCATGTGGTGAATTCGATGTTATTGAGGGTAGAACTTCCTGTATTCTGCAATGTCAGTTCAACTTCCACCTCTTTTCCGGCGCTGGTTTCGGCGTTCAGTCTTCCGTTCGGGGTTGTAAGCTTCAGGTCATACGTCCCTGTAATATTGACTTTAAGTTCTGTTGAGAGGGTTTCGCTGCTGGATGAAACCGTTACAGGAATTGTGTATTCCCCTGCACTGACGCTTGCCGGCGGTATTATCTCTGCCTCAACTTTTGAAGTGCTGTTAGGTTCTATGGTTATACTGGAAATCTGCTTATAGTCGGTTTTCGACTTGAATTTGACCTGCCAGCCCCTTTCAGTGGATGCATTGAGACTGTAGTTTTCTTCCCTCTGCTTGTTGTTCCTGATTTCCAGCTCAAATGTGAAACTGGTATCGCTGGCACCTGTCAGTTCATTGTAATTGGCTTTTAATGTATCCCTGTTTTCTATTTCAGCCTTGACGTCATAATAAAGTGTGAGACTACGTTCATAATTTCCAGTGGAAGCTTTCAGTACAACCTGGTATTTGCCTTCCTTCACATCCTGCGGGATTTTTACTTTCAGGTCAACATTGCCGTTGCTTTCGCCAGAAACATATATACTGTCGATTATTCTCCCTCCGCCCTCCAGGTAAGCTTCCCATTTTTCAGGCAACGATGCAATGTCAAGCATCACAGTCATTCCATCTTTGGTTTTGTTGTCGACGGTAATGTCAGTATCTATCTGCTCGCCTGCTTTCACGGCAATGCTGGGATATTTTGTGAAAACCTCAAGATTTGCTGCAAAGGAATCATTTACAGGAGATATTATGAAAAGGGACAAAATGACAAACAACAATGCAACGGAGAGTTTTACCTTAATCGGCTCTTGTCTCAGCATCATAATCCTCCTTTGTTTTTTTATGGTTCATTATGTTAGACGATCTGCCAGGCAGTAAGGTTACATATTGATTTATAAAGGTTCTGTCTCAAAAACATGATCGTATCAGGACAAGAAGTTAAGATACACACGCCGGCACTGGAGGAATTGATACAAAGGTTTCATTAATCATCCGGGTGAAAGGTTCCTAAGCTGCCTGAAAACATTATCCGTGTTATATTGACAATAGCATAAAAATATAAAAGGACATGGCACCGGTATACCTTGCCATGTCCCCCGTTCTGTAAACAAACAATACAGGAGGATTACAGCACTTTTATTACGTCGAATACCGACTCCAATACGAGCCAGTTCTGCGGGAAGTACTGATTTATTGTCCAGTAGCTTACTCCGCCCAGCCTGAATTCATTTGCGAGGGTAAGCTTGGCCAGGATGCTTCGTGCATCTTCGAACCAGACTTCATGAAGTCTTCCGTTTTCGTCATAGTATGTGAAGAACGGGACCTGGGCCACAGGATCATATTGAATATAGGCGCCTTCCCTTAAGGCCAGTTCCACTGCCTGGGTATTGGATATGGTTTCTGCGGCAGTGCCGGGCTGGAATGGCAATGTCCAGTTATATCCGTAGTTAGGTATACCCATGAGGATTTTTCGCCTTGGAATAGCTGTTACGGCATAATTCAATACTCTTCTTACTTCATTAAGGGGTGCCACTGCCATTGGCGGGCTGTAGGTATAACCCCACTCATAAGTCATTATAATAATATGATCTGCGAGTTCTCCATGGACAGGATAGTCGTGTGCTTCGTAGAGGGTTCCCTGCTGTGTGGCTGATATCTTGGGCGCAAGGGCGGTAGTTACCGTATAACCCAAAGGTCTCAGCCTGTTGACCGTTTTTCTGAGAAAGTTATTGTAGAGTTCCCTGTCGCTCGGGTATATGTATTCAAAGTCGATATCAAGTCCAAAATAATTCTTCTGCTGCATAATCCTGATCACATTATCCAGAAGTGTATCCTGAACTTCCTCATTACTTAATATTGCGCTTGCGAGATCGCTGTCAAAACCACCGGTTTCACTTATGTTCGTTATAACCATCAAAGGGGCGACACCAGCGTTTCTTGCAGCCTGGATCAAAGGTGTGTCGTTGATTTCGCGAAGGCTTCCGTCACGGTTTACTTCATAACTGAAAATACTCAGATATGTAAGATGAGGCAAAGTTTTTCTCAATGTTTCCATATTGATGTTCGGGAAAGCGTATCCGTTGACTTCAATCGGTCCGAAATTAATTCTTCTGGGTGGGATTATTACTGTTTGTCCTATCGTAAGTCTTGAAGGGTCGGTTATCTGAGGATTTGCGCTTATGATATCCCTGAGTCTTACCTGGTACTGTAGACCTATCAGATAAAGTGATTCTCCCGGCTGTACTATATGCTGCCGGTATCCTTCGGTGATTACGATTGTTTGTCCAGGCACAAGCTGGTCCGGATTTTCAAGTTCATTGTCCGCGATTATTTTCTGCCACGATACCCCATACTGTCTTGCGATTGAATAAATACTGTCACCCGGCCGCACAACATGGATGTCCATAAATATAATCATTCCCTTCCTCTTCTATTCCCGTATATACTAAGATATGCAAACTGTTGCCCCTGTGTTTATAATGTGGATATGAAGACGGGAATCAATCCTTTGCATATAACTAAAGCAAAATTATTTTTTTAAATATGGTAATAAGAAAATAATGTTAAATAATGGTGACAGAATAGTAAAATGGATTATTGTGTCTTATTTTAGCAGGCAAGATTATTTTTGAAAGGATTTATCTGTTTCTGCCGAAATAATTATGGATTTTTCCACTTTATAGGTGTAAACTATTAAAGAGTAAAGGAGTGGATGGTTAATGGAAATAAAAGTTGAACTGACTCAAAATCCCAAACAAAAGGTACCCGCAGATAAGCTGGGTTTTGGCAATGTTTTTTCGGATCACATGTTTATCATGGACTATCAGACCGGTAAAGGATGGCATAACCCGAGGATTGTGCCTTACGGTTCAATAGCTTATGAGCCTGCGGTTATGGTATTCCACTACGGTCAGGCCATTTTTGAGGGACTTAAAGCCTACAGAACCGAAAAAGGCGAAATAGTCCTGTTCAGACCCCAGGAGAATTTCAGGAGACTTAACGCTTCCTGCGATGCCCTTTGTATTCCGAAAATTGATGAGGAGTTCGCACTGAAGGCTTTAATGCAGCTGCTTACCATTGACAGGGACTGGATTCCGGACGCTCCCGGCACCTCACTCTACATAAGGCCGTTCATCATTGCTACAGAACCCCATATAGGCGTTCATCCTGCCAACAGCTATCACTTTATCATCATCACAGGACCAGTGGGAGCTTATTATAAGGAAGGACTGAATCCGGTTAAGATATACGTGGAAACCAAATATGTCCGCGCAGTCGTCGGCGGGCTTGGAGAAGTCAAAGCAAGCGCCAATTATGCCGCCAGCCTTAAAGCCCAGATGGAAGCCGCTGCGAAAGGATATACCCAGGTTCTCTGGCTTGACGGCGTCGAAAGGAAATACGTGGAAGAAGTCGGAACCATGAACGTTTTCTTTGTGATTGGCGATGAAATTGTAACTCCGATGCTTACAGGAAGTATTCTGCCTGGTATAACAAGGAAATCTTGCATTGAGCTTTTGCGGTCCTGGGGACTTAATGTTGTTGAAAGAAGAGTTTCCATCGAAGAAATATTCGATGCACATGAAAAAGGCATCTTGAAAGAAGCCTTTGGTACAGGAACTGCGGCGGTCATTTCGCCTATCGGCGAATTGTGCTGGAATGACAGGAAAATAATTCTCAGCAACGGCAAAATAGGCGAGCTTTCTCAAAAACTCTATGATGAACTGACAGGAATTCAGTATGCAAAAAAACCCGATCCTTTTAACTGGGTTGTAAAGGTAGAATAAACTTAAAATCACGAGAGAAAATAAAAACAGGACTGATTTTTCAGTCCTGTTGAATTTATATAACAATTTCCCATAATATTTTAATAAAAAAGGTCTTGAAATCCATTGGCGATCATATTATAATTAACATCGTCGTTGCGGATTGGTGTAATGGTAGCACGACTGACTCTGGATCAGTTTGTTAGGGTTCGAATCCTTAATCCGCAGCCAAAACAAAAAGCCGGTTTTAAAAACCGGCTTTTTGTTTTTTATTTTATACCCGGGATATCATAGGCTTTATGGCTGTGGGCATGGCATATGGCAACTGCAAGGGCGTCTGCAGCATCGTCAGGCTTGGGAATCCTATCAAGGTTAAGAAGAATTCTGACCATCTGCTGGACCTGTTCCTTCCTTGCCCTGCCGTAACCAACAACGGCCTGCTTGACCTGAAGAGGCGTATATTCAAAAACCTTTATACCCATCTTGGCTGCCGTCAGTAGGGCTACTCCCCTTCCATGCCCCACCTTGATCGCAGTTTTGACATTGGTATTGAAAAAAAGCTCCTCGACAGCCATGGCGTCCGGCCTGTATTTTGCAATAAGATTTTCAAGCTCGTTATTGATGCAAAGCAGTCTGTCTGAAAAATCGAGCTGAGTATCGGTCGTTATGGCACCCACGTCTATCAGGCAGAATTTGTTGCCGATATATTCGATAATTCC
>Ga0134093_1003382_pt1 | contig 11359 bp, 8 predicted proteins | sample 4_1taG_FD_94452 | JGI IMG/M metagenome (GOLD analysis project Ga0134093, IMG submission 94452) | Switchgrass degrading microbial communities from high solid loading bioreactors in New Hampshire, USA - 4_13_20_68_A1 metaG | ecosystem: Engineered > Bioreactor > Semi-continuous > Anaerobic >...
ACCAGCTCAATCGCTTCCAGGTGATAACCGGTGGGACTGGGGGTATTTAGCAATCTGACAAGAAAATCAATTATACTATCAGGATAAAAACTCAGGTCTGCCATGCGCGTCTCCTTACGCGGACACCATCGCTTTGCGAGGGCGCTAGCACGCAGGGTGGAGTATAACCCGCTTCAATATGTCTGACGAAACGTCCCGTACGATTGCGAGCTACAACCGCCACTCGGCCGAGTTCGCCAGTGCGCTCGGTAGTATCTCGCTTAGCCACGAACTTGATAGTTTTGCCTGCATGCTGCCCGTCGAAGCGCGGGTGGTGGATGTCGGCGCGGGGCCGGGTCACTATACGCTGGCGCTCGCCGCGCGCGGCCTGCTGCCGATCCCCGTCGATCTCTCCGCCGAGCTGCTGCGCGTCGCACGGAATTACGGGTTGGATAACCCGGTCCTCGCGGATATGCGCTGCCTTCCGTTCGGAACCGGCAGCCTGGATGGGGTGTGGGCAAGCGCCTCGCTGCTGCACTTGCCGAAAACTGCCCTGCCCGCAGCCTTGAAAGAACTCCGGCGCGTCGTCCACCTGGGCGGCGCGCTTTACTGCTCGCTGAAATTGGGCGAGGGCGAGCAGTGGGTCACCTCACCGCACGGCGGCGAGCGCTTCTTCGCGTATTACAGCGAGGACGAAATCGACCGCGCGCTGACCGAAACAGGCTGGGCGATCACCGGCGGCTACCTCAACCCTGGGCGCACGCACCCGTGGATTAACCGCTTCTGCCGGGCGGTGTAGAGCAGCGGTTAGCAATGAGCGGTTAGCGGTGAGCTAAGCACAAAAGCCGAGGCGCGCTGCGGGCCCTTCTCTTTAAAGCGCAGAAGTTCGGGACTGGCAGCCCTGGTTTTTTGCTAATTGCTAACGGTTAACCGCTAACCGCTGTCATTCCACCGTGATTTCCGCCAGCAACGCGTGATCGGATACCTCACCGTCTGCGTTGGTCACCGGCAGGCGCGCGTCCGGTGTGCGCCAGTCGTAGACCACCGCCCACAGCGCATATGTGCCGGGCGGCGTGCCGGACGAGATCGCGATCGCGTGATTGTCCCGGTGCAGCGATCCCGCGCGCCAGGTTGAGGTCGGCTCGAACGCATTGACCGGGAACGAGTCCCGCTGCGCCGCGACCGAACCATCCGGCGCGATCAGCAGCAGCGCGACGGTGTAATCCTGGGCGATCGGCCCGGACGCTTCCCACAGCAGCGAGACGGGCAGGTTCCGCCCGCGCGCCATGGCTCGCCCCGCCGGAAGGTCCGCGCCCACCAGCCGCAAGCCCGCGCCGAACTGCGCGTCGAGCCGCTGCTCCGGCCAGGTCGCCGCGCTGGGTGGAGGCGCCGCCGTCAGGTCGAACAGCACCGCCCGCGCCAGGTCCCCGCCAGACACCTCGTTTACCGGGAAGAAATGCCGTGCCAGATATTGCTCGACCGGGCGATTAGCCCACGGCACGAACGGGCTGCTGTCCGTGATCAGCCACAGGCGATCGTGGCGCTGCGCAAGATCGGCCAGGATGAGCGCATTCGACGGGTGAATCAACGCGTCCGGGTCGTTCGAAACGACCGACGGCACAGCTTCGGGGCTGGTGCGCTTGCCGGGCGAGTACGGCAGCGTGAGGACCATCGGCGCGCGCTGCTTGTAATAGTTCATGAAGAAGCCGCGATACGCGTTGTCGCTCAGCACGACGACATCATCCGGCCGGAGCTGCGGTTCCAGCCCGGCCAGCAGCGCGCGCAGCGGCTCAAAATCGCCCCGGTAGTGTGGATCGTGCCGCGCCGCGACCAGTCCCCCGCCCAGGGCTAACACCGTCCCCAGCGCCAGCCCGGCCACCGTCAGAAAAACCGCCTGCGGCGTGCCAGACCGGCGTCGCAGCCACCATACCAGCGTTCCCAGCGCGAGCGCCATCAACAGCACGGCCAGCGCGGGAAGCACCCACGCCTGCCCCGTCGCCCGCGCCGCCAGCAGAGCGGGCCGCTGCGCGCCGAGCAGGTCGATCGACACCCACAGCGGGGACCAGCGCACACTCCACGCGCCTTCCTGCCAGGGGATGATGGGCGGATCCTGCCGCGCCAGCAGCGCGTAGTAGCTATCGACCGGCACCAGCACGGCGACCACCTGCACGCCCACGCTGACGATCGCCAGCGCGACCAGCGCCACTCGCCCCGCGCGAGACGCGTCCGGCGCCAGCATGCGTTCGACGACCGGCAGCAGCCACAGCGCCAGGAACGGCGTCACCGCGACCAGATAGCGCGGTCCCCAGCCGGTCCCGCCATACCATTCCTCGCCGCGCACCAGCGCATAGCCGACCACGAACGAGGCCAGCATCACCAGCGGCACGGCGATCTCGCGCAGTCGTCTCTGGCGCACCAGCCACGGCCAGCCGAAAAAGCCTGCCAGCAGCACCGGCGAATAAACCCACAGGCTGCGGCCGGGGCTGAACAGATAGCCGAGCACGCCCTCGCCCGCCTGCGTCAGATTGCGCCGCACCTGCTCCAGACGATTCCCCGCCGCCCAGCGGACCGTCTCCACGCCGAACAGCGCCTCGGCAGATACCGCGATCACCAGCAGCGCCGCGATCAGCGCCGCCACCACCAGCAGGGTAATCACCGCCCGCCGCGCGGCAAGCCCGCTCGCCAGCCGGTCGGGGATCGCCTGGGTGACCAGCGCGGGGAGCAGCAGAAACGTCGCTTCTTTCGAGAACAGCGCGCCCGCAAACGCGATAATCAGCGCGATCGCCAGCCCGACCGGGCGCTCGCCTGCGGTCAGCGCGTGGCGCAGGCGCAGCGTCAGCAGCACGCTGAGCAACGCCAGCAGCGTGAACAGCGGCTCGCGGAAAAAGGTCCGGCTGTACGGCCACGCGATCGTCCCGACGCCGTACAGCAGCGCGACGATCGCCGCCGCACGCGGCCGGTAATCGAGCGCCATCCCGTAGGCGAACAGCACGCCCGCCGTCAGCGCGGTGACCAGCAGGTTAAACAGCCAGACCGTGTGCGCCAGCCCGATCCCCGGCAGAACCTCGGCCAGTCGAAACAGCGGCACGGCCAGCACGGGCTGAAGCGGCTCGACATCCGCGACCGGCGGCTTGACCTGCGCGAGAAGTTGCGGGGCGTGCACGTCGTTGAGGAAGTTCATCCGCATGTCACCGCGCCGCGCAAGGCTTTCGGTCGCGTCGAGCAGGAATAGCTCGTCGGTGGAGATCGGCGCGCCGTTGAATGTCAGGAAGTACAGGCCGATCAGAAAGGTGACGAGCGCCAGCCCGATCCCCACCTGCCGCGCCGGGTTGGGTACGATCACCGGGGGCAGCCGCAGCCTCATACCCGGCGGCCTTTCGCGGCGAGCAACGTGCGATACAGCGCCGCGAGCGAGTCGGCCAGCCGCGCGGCGTCATACTCCGCCAGCACCGCCTCACGGATCGCCGGGTCCAGCGCGGAGTCGCGCAGCGCCGACAGCACGGCTTCGGCCAGCCCGTCGGCGTCACCGGGCGGAACCAGCCGCCCCCACGCACCACCACGCAGCAGGTCCGGCACGCCGCCGACCGCCGTGGAAACGACCGGCACGCCTGCCGCCAACGCCTGCATAATCGCCGTGGGCGTGCCCTCGTTGTTGGACGACAGCACCAGCAGGTCGAGGTCGCTGAACACCGGCACGAGGTCGCGCATCCAGCCGGTGAAGACCGCGCGCGTCCGCAGACCGAGCCGGTCCGCCAGCGCCTCGATCGCCGGGCGTTCCTCGCCATCGCCGACGATCAGAAAATACGCGTCCGGCTGGGACTGCAGCACGCGGCTTGCCATCTCTAGAAACAGCGCGTGATTCTTGATCGGCACAATCCGCCCGACGATCCCGATCAGCGGCGCGTCCGGTGGGATCTGGTGCGCGGCGCGGAGCGTTCCCATCCCGCGCGGCGCGGCGGCGTATTGCGCCAGCTCCAGCCCCAGCGGGACGACCGCGAACTTCTCCGCCGGAGCGACACGGTAAACGCCAGATAGCTCGTCGCGCAGCGCCGGGCTGATCGTGATCAGGCGGTCGGTCAGGCGAGCGGTCAACCGCTCAAGCGTCAGGAAAAAGCGCGTCTTCGGGGCGCCAAAATAGCCGTGAAACACGTGCCCGTGAAAGGTGTGGACGCGCACCGGCACGCGCGCCAGCCACGCCGCCCACCGCCCGACGAAACCGGCCTTCGCGGTGTGCGTGTGGACGACATCCGGCTTCAGGCGGCGCATTAGGCGCCATAGCTTGACCAGCGTCACCAAATCGCGCAGCGGGTGAAGCTCGCGGCCAAGCTCCGGCACGTAGACCGGCGTGATGCCGCGTTCCTCGGCCAGATACGCCATATCGCCCTCGCCCGGCCCGATCCGCCCGCAGACCAGCGTGCTCTCGAACTCCGGCGGCCTCAGTCGCTCGGTCAGCAGGGTGACGTGCAGCGCCGGGCCGCCGACGTTCAGCCGGGCGATAATACGCATCACGCGGATCGGTCGTTGTACACTCATAGCGGCTCCCCTGGCGCGGCGGGCGTCTCGGCATCGATGAACAGCCGGTGCCACCATTCGAGCGTCAGCAGCAGCCAGATGCGCTGGCCGTGATTGCGCCGTCCGCGCTCGTGCTCGTCCAGCAGCGATTCGACCGCGCCCGGCCGGAACAGCCCGCGCGCCTGCGCCGCCGGATCGAGCAATATTTCGCGGGCATATGGCGCCAGCTCTGTGCGGAACCAGCGCCCGACCGGCACACCGAAGCCGTGCTTTGGCCGGTCGATGATCGCGTCTGGCAGAATCCCGCGCGCCACTTCCTTCAGCACGGCTTTAGTCGTCGCGCCGCGCAGCTTGAGATTGGACGGGATCGCCGCCGCCATCTCGACCAGCACGTGATCGAGGAACGGCGCGCGCGTCTCTAGCGACGCGGCCATGCTGGAGCGGTCTGCCTTGATCAGCAGGTCGTCGGGCAGATAGGTCGTCAGGTTAGCGTCGAGCAGGCGCGCGGTCAGATCGCGGCCATCCTGCGGGACGCACATCAGGAAATGCGCATCGGGGTCTGCGCCGGACGCGCCGCCAAGCAGCGCCGCGATCTGCGCGTCGTCGAACAGGCGCACGAAGCTGAAATACGCCGCCTCAGGCGACCGCGCCGCCCCACTCACGAAGCGCCGCACCCGCTGCGCCGGTCCGCGATACGAGGTCGCTTCCGGCAGGCGATCCGCCGCCCACGCGACCGCGCCCCGCAGCGCGTCGGGCAGCCGTCGGTAGCGGGCGACGAGATTGGCCGCATAAAAACGCTCGTATCCGGCAAATAGCTCGTCGCCGCCGTCGCCGCTCAGCGCGACCGTCACATGCTCGCGCGTGTGCTTGCTGACCAGATACGTGGGGATCGCGGACGAATCGCCAAACGGCTGATCGTGATGCCACACCAGGAACGGCAGCAGCTCGATCGCGTCTGGCTCCACCACAAACTCGTGATGGTCCGTGCCAAGCAGTGTCGCCACACGGCGCGCGTACGGCGTCTCATCATACGACGCCTCGCCGCTGAACCCGATCGCAAACGTCTTGACCGGCTCGGTGGCGTGCCGCGCCATCAGCGCGACGATCAGGCTGCTGTCCAGCCCGCCGCTCAGAAACGCACCGAGCGGTACGTCGCTCAGCAGGCGCAGGCGGACCGCTTCGTCCAGCGCGGCGCGCAGCGGCTCGACGTAGTCCTCAAGGCGCGCATCGGGATCGGCGGGCGCGGCGGGCGGCGGGGACCAGTACGTTTCCTGACGGATCGCCCCGTCTTCCACCACCAGCAGCGTGCCGGGCAGCAACATCTCGATCCCCTCGAACGCCGTCTGCGGCGCGGGCACGTAGCCATACGCCAGCAGCAGGGGGAGTTGTGCCCGGTCGAAGCGACGCGGCACGTCGGGATACCGCAGGATCGCCTTGATCTCCGAGGCGAACACCAGCCGCCGCGCGTCCCGGTAGAGATACAGCGGCTTCTTGCCGAGCCGGTCCCGCGCCAGCACCAGCCGCCCGCGTGGCGCGTCCCACAGCGCGAAGGCGAACATCCCGCGCAGGTGCTCGACGCAGCGCGGCCCGTGCTCCCGGTAGAGCGCGATCAGCGTTTCGACGTCGGACGTGGTGCGAAAGAGGTGCCCGCGCTGCTCCAGCGCCGGACGCAGCGCCAGGTGATTGTAGATCTCGCCGTTGTACGCGACGGTGATCGCACCGTCCGCACTCTGCATCGGCAGCGCCGCCGCCGGAGAGAGGTCCAGCACGGCGAGGCGGCGGCTCGCCAGCCCGCACATGCCGAGCACCAGCGCCCGGCCCTGGTCTGGGCCGCGATGTTCCAGGCAGGCGTTCATCGCCTCGAGCGCGGGCAGCGCGGCGGGCGCGCCGTCAAGCGACAGGACTCCGCACAGGCCGCACATCAGCCGCCAACCACCCCCCGGTAGACCGCCAGCGTGCGCTCGACCATCGCGTCCACCGTGAACTGCGACTCCAGCCGCGCGCGCCCCGCTTCCCCGCGACGGCAGCGCTCGTCCGGATCGGCCAGCGCCGCGCGCAGCGCCCCGGCAATCGCAGCCGGATCATCCGGCGGGACGAGCCAGCCTGTTTCCCCATCGGCGATCACTTCGGGGATCGCGCTCACCCGCGTGCTGATGACCGGCACGCCGAGCGCCATCGCCTCTAAAAACACCAATCCAAATCCTTCCCAGCGCGAGGGAGCGAGCAGCACGTCCAGCGCGGCGAAGATGGCAGGCGCGTCCGCGCGCCAGCCGAGAAAATGCACGCGATCCGCCACGCCAAGCCGCGCTGCCTGCGCCTCAAGCGCGCCGCGCAACGGACCGTCGCCCGCGATCGCGTAGTGCGCCGCCGGAAACTCCGCCGCCACCTGCGCGAAACCGTCGAGCGCGTTATCCAGCCCCTTCTGCTCGATCAGGCGGCAGACCGAGCCGACGAGCGGCGCGTCCGCTGGCAGGCCAAGTTCCTGCCGCAAACGAGTGCGCGCGTCAGGCGGCGCGTGGACGCTCGCCGGATCCAGCCCGTAGTGGATGGTATGAATCTTCTGGGGGGAAACGCCTTCATACGCGATCGCGAAGCGGCGGATCGCCTCGGAAATCGCGATCCCGGCGTCCGCCTGCCGCCACAGCCAGCGGCTCAACACGCGGACCGGCAACCAGCGCCGGAAGCGGTCGTCGTTGTGGCGCGAGCTTACCACCCCGCGCACGCCCGCCCAGCGCGCCGCCGGGATGCCGTACAAATCGGCGTGGATCAGGTGCGTGTGAACCAGATCGGGGCGGGCGTCGCGCAGTCGGACCGCCAACCGCCGCCACAGCCCCGGATCGAAATGCCGCCGGATGATCACCCGCTCAACCGGGACGCCTAACGCCTCGGCGCGATCGACGTAGTCCTGCACCGGGTTCCCTGGCTCGACCAGCATCCACAGCCGGGCGTCGACGCCGCGGGCCCGCAGGCCCGGCAGCAGCGCCAGCAAGTGACCTTCGGACCCGGCCGCGCCAGTCATTTTGGAAAGGTGAATCACCCGGTCGAGCGGCATGTCAGGCGCTCACTGAACGGCGTAGAGCGTTTTTGTCGCCGGTGAGAACCTCACCTGCCTGTTCCTTGCGAGCGGAAAGAAGCCAGGGGTGAGGTTTTACGCGCCGGTCGAGTGCGGACATAGCAACCGCTAACCCGCGCCGCTTTCGGCGTACCAGGCGACCGTACGCCGCAGCCCATCCTCAAACGAAACTTGCGGTTCGTAGCCAAGCCGCTCGCGCGCCTTGTCGATCGCCGCGCGTGAGTGCTTGACGTCGCCCGGACGCGGCGCGACGAAGATCGGCTCGATCTCCGTGCCGAGGATGTCGTTCAGGATGGCGATCATCTCCAGCAGGTTGATGCTGCCGCCGACCGCGATGTTGAACGTCTCCCCTGCGACGCCCGGCGTATGGCACGCCAGCAGGTTGCCGTGGACCACGTTCGCGATGTAGGTGAAATCGCGCGATTGCAGGCCATCACCTTCGACCGTGGGCCGCCGCCCGTCCAGCATGGCGGTGACGAACTTCGGGATCACGGCGGCATAAGTGGAGAGCGGATCCTGGCGCGGGCCGAAGACGTTGAAATAACGCACAGTGACGGTTTCCAGCCCGTAGACTTCGGTGAAAACGTGGCAGTAATGCTCGGCGGCCAGCTTGGCGACTGCATACGGGGAGAGCGGCTGCGGGAGCATGTCTTCGCTCTTGTACTCGGACTCAAGGTTCCCATACGCCGAGGACGAGCCCGCATACACCACCCGATTGACACCCGCATCGCGCGCGGCCATCAGCACGTTCAGCGTGCCGGTGATGTTGACCTCATTGCTCGCCAGCGGATCCGCGACTGAGCGCGGGACCGACGCCAGCGCCGCGAGGTGGAAGACGTAATCCACGCCGTCCATCGCCTGCGCCAGCGCCTCGCGGTCGGTGATGCTGATCTCGTACAGATCGATCTGATCGGCCACGTGCGCCAGGTTCTCGCGCTTGCCAGTCGAGAAATTGTCCACCACGCGGACGCAATGCCCGCCTTCGACCAGCGCGCTGACCATGTGCGAGCCGATAAACCCGGCGCCGCCGGTAACCAGATACGTGAGTTTCCCGTCAGCCTGCATACTTTTCCCCCTCATGGACGCTAGGACGCCCGCCGATTCCGCTGGTAAGCCCAGGTAAGAAACGCAAATGCGATCACGGCGACAACCGCCAGCACGACGCCAATCGCCAGACCTTCTTCAATCGTGGCGTGTGAAAGCTCGATCGCGGTCAGGCCGAGCGCCGCGCACACGCCATACAATACCAGCACGGCCGCGCGCTGGCTAAGCCCGATCATCGTCAGCCGGTGCGAGGTGTGGTCTTTGCCGCCCATCATCGGCGACCGGCCCTCAAACAGCCGCGTGAAGACGACCAGCACCATGTCGAAGATCGGCAGACCCAGCACCACGACCGGGATCATCCACGTGATAACCTGGCGGTCCGCCGGAACGCGAAAGTCAAGCTTGATCGCCAGCACGGACAGCAAAAAGCCGAGCACCATGCTGCCCATGTCGCCCATAAACGACGACGCAGGGTTGAAATTGTAGATCAAAAAGCCAATCGACGCGCCACCGAGCGCCGCCGCCAGACTGCCGACGAGGGTGAGCTCCTGCTGCATCGCCATTGCGAAGAACGCGATCGACGCAATCGCCGTGATCCCGGCCGCCAGCCCGTCCATATTATCCTGAAAGTTCATCGCATTGGTGATGCCGACGATCCACACCAGCGTAAATGCGACATTCAGCACGGGATAGGGGAAGATGCGGACGTGTATCCCGGCGAGGATCAGCACAATCGCGGCGAGCGCCTGCCCGCCCATCTTGACCAGCGGCGCCATCCCGTACCGGTCGTCCACGAAGCCGACCAGCACCAGCCACGTCGCCCCGGCGAGGATCGCGCCGAACTCTACCAGGTAGAACGGCGGGCTAAACAGCGCCAGCGCCAGGAACAGCGCGCCGTAAATCGCCAGGCCGCCCATCAGCGGTGTCGGCGTCCGGTGGACGCCGCGCGCGCTCGGCTGGGCGAGCACGCCCCACTGAAACGCAAGTCGCCGCGTAATGGGCGTAAAGCCGACTGCCGCGGCGAAACCAGCGAGCATGACCGGGAAAAATTGCGTCATATCCATGCGAGGTGCCATCCATCGCGCAAAGCAGTCCGCGCGAGCAGGAGCGGGCCGCCGTTGAACACTGTCGACGCAGTATACCGCAAGCGCGGCGCCCGGTACATAGCCAGCCGCCGCCGCTTCCCCGCCGCCCGGTCAATGCCCCGGCGGGGACAAAAATCTATGAGGACTGTTTTTGCCGGGCGAAAGCAGCCCGGCGCGCGATCCGGTGCGGAGCCCGTTACTGAATCGTGATCACGACATTACCCGGCAGGTCATTCGGCACTTTGAAATACAGCGCGGCTCCCGCTTCGGCCAACGGAAACGAACAAAGAACAGCCAGGGGCCGTTAAGGACAGCAAAAAAAACAGCGGGACGAGCTTTGTCCGCTTGTCCGCTGCTTTTCGCTGCTTTTCGCTGCTTGATCGCTGTCTTATCGCTGCTTCTTGCTCAGAACAGGCTAAGCTGCTTGGGTGGTGGTGGCGGCTCGTCGGGGCCGGACGAGTCCTGCATCTGCTTGGCTTCCTCGATCAGCGTCAGCATGCGCTTGAAGTCGGCTTCCATCGCCGGACGCAGGTTCGGGTTGCGGAGCACCGCCGCCGGATGAAAGAGCGGGTAATAAATCCGGTTGTTGGCGCGCAGCGGCTGCCCGTGAATCTTTGTGATACGCGCGTCCTTCGAGAAGAACAGCGCCATGCTGTAGCGCCCCAGCGTCGCGATGATCTTCGGGCGGATGATCTCGACCTGCTGCTTGAGGTAGGTGTTTACGCAGATATCGATCTCGTCCGGCAGGGGATCGCGGTTGTTCGGCGGGCGGCACTTCACCACATTTGTAATAAACACGTCTTTGCGCGACAAGCCGATCATTTCAAGCAAATCATCGAGATATTTGCCGGACTGCCCGACGAACGGTAACCCTTGCTGATCTTCGTGAAAGCCGGGCGCCTCGCCGATGAACATAATGTCCGCATCGGTGCGCCCGGCGCCGGGGACGGCGTGCGTCCGCCCGGCCGCCAGCGGGCAGAGCGGGCATTGGCGCACTCGCCCGGCGATTTCTTGCAGGGCCGCCTCGCGCTCTTCAAGAGTCATCTTCTCCGCCACGCGCATCTCTCCTTCCGTGTCGATTCACCACTCCGGGCCGGTGAACTGATCGACAAAGTCTAGCTGCTCGCTCAGCGCTTGCAAGCGCTCGTCGAGCATGCGACGGTAGGCGTCATCCAGCGGGCGCGCTTCCATCAGCAACGCGTCCTCGCCGTCATCACGATAGTAGCCGCGCCGCCGTCCGACGATCTCGTAACCATATTTCCGGTAGAGCGACTGCGCAACCTCGTTGCTGGCGCGCACTTCCAGCACCGAATATTCGCCCTTACGAATGATCGAACGCTTCAGCATTGCGGCCAGCAACAGCTCGCCCAGGCCGCGCCCACGAAAGCCTGGCGCAACGGCGATCGTGCTGATGTGCGCTTCCCCGGCGATCAGCCAGCAACCGCCATAGCCTGCGATCTCCCTCTCGGCCTGGGCGGGCGCTTTTAGGCGGGACGCCAGCCCGCGCCAGCCGGTCGGCCGCTGCTCGCACTCGACCACCTCGACCACCACCAGATGCGAGCTATCCCGATTGTTAATTTCAAACTCATAGGTGCGGGCAGACCAGGGCGTTGTGAACGAGGCGCGGTCAATGCTCACGACCTGCGGAATGTCGTCGGTCGTCATG
>Ga0134093_1003385_pt1 | contig 11350 bp, 9 predicted proteins | sample 4_1taG_FD_94452 | JGI IMG/M metagenome (GOLD analysis project Ga0134093, IMG submission 94452) | Switchgrass degrading microbial communities from high solid loading bioreactors in New Hampshire, USA - 4_13_20_68_A1 metaG | ecosystem: Engineered > Bioreactor > Semi-continuous > Anaerobic >...
CTAACATGCGGCCCTGTCAAGGCCGAGATCGCGGGTTCGAACCCCGTCGCTCCCGCCACTAACAGAAAAAATCTGCTCGAGATCGAGCAGATTTTTGTTTTTCTCCCATGCGCAGCATTCACAACCGGATCGGCTTGGTGAGCAGCATTTCCTGCGAAGGAAGGGTTTTCAAGAACTGGCAGCAACCGCTTAGCAGCAGAAAAAAGGCTTTACTCCCTGCGTGAGACGGAATGCAAGAGGATAGGTTCACCTGTCCGCGCCTGGAACGTCTTCGTTTACATGCTTTCGCAGCCCCACAAGACGTTTCTTGTGCGTTCGCGCATTTCGCCGTACGCGCTCTGCGATCTGTTCTTCCTCAGGTGTTTCCAGATCTTCCTCAACATCCTCTACATCATCTGGTTTCGCGATATTGCGAAGTTGCTGTTGAAGACGGGCTGCACCCTTCTGTCGGTTTTTCAGAAACACAGCCTTTTCCCGCTGGATTTTGCCCTGCTCCGCAGCCTCCACATCCTCGTAGGCGTGCTGCTTCTTGTAGAACTCGTATTCATGCTCCGACATTTCATGCTTTTTGGTCATCCAGTTTTCTTTACCTTCTTACGTAACTTGAACCTGAAAAACAACCAGAGGCCACCCTTCTATTGGAAGCTGTGCAGTAGCCTTTCATGCTGTTTACGAAAGAATCATCAGTGGTTTCTCCGTATATATCGTTATCCGTGTCGGTGTACATCCACCTTTCGTATGATCAGGACCTGGCTACCAGATGGGTTCAATTCACATGGATCGACACCATTGATCGGCCTGGCGCGATGCTTTACGTCATAACATCCCGGAATTACATTTAACAAGAATGTGCTGCGATAACATATAATGAGTTCACAACCGGTTCGTGTTCCCTTTCGAAATCACTGATCAACAGGCCGTTCTACGTGGTCCAGCCATTCCGCCAGCCAGACGAACTCTACTTGCTTTCTCTCCTCGAAGAAGCAATAGATTTCGCCATCTACCGGGTTGCCGTGGATCCGACCAGCCCTTACGGCGGCAGGATTGTAATGGTCAGCCCCTCGATCAAGAGAATCGTGGGCATCCAGGAACCAGAGCGTTTCGAATCCTGGTTTGAACACCTGCACCCGGATGATGTCCTGCGTGTGGTTGAAGCCAACCGGCGGTCCTGGCAGGATCATGTTGTTTATGACCAGACCGCCCGTTTCTACAATGTCGTCAAAGGCCAGTGGGTATGGGTTCATACCATCTCCACCCCGGTGATCAATCCCAGAGGCGAATTGTCACACTTTACCGGTGTGGTGATTGATATCACCCAGGCAAAGCAAGCCGAGCTTGAACTGCAGCAGCATGTGGCCTTTGAGAATCTTATTCTTTCTCTTTCCACCCGGTTCATCAACCTGTCGCCGGAAGAAGTCGACCCTGCAATTGACCTGGCGCTGCAGGCTATCGGTGAATTTACCGGGGTTGACCATGCTTACCTGTACGCCTTCCTCGAAGGTGCCCGGAACTTGACGCTAACCCATGCCTGGCACAGCGATGGCGCTTCACATCTGCACAGTCTTTTTTGCAGGTCGCCTGAATTGGCACCGGATTGGTTGACCGGAAAACTTCTGGCAGGGGAAGTTGTGCATCTCCCCCGGCGGAAGGACCTTCCTCCTGAAGCGCACGCTGAGAAAACCACGCTGTCTGAGCGGCACACACGGTCCTGGCTGGCCCTCCCCATGGCCTATCAGGGAAGGGTGTTGGGCATGCTGGGGTTTGAGTCTATTCAAGAGGAAAAAACGTGGTCAGACGACACAATTGGCTTGCTGCAAGTCGCCGGCAATATCTTCGTCAATGCTCTGGAGCACAAACGCACCCGGGAATCTCTGCAGCGCGCGCATGAAGAACTCGAACAGCGGGTGATCGAACGCACCCGGGAGCTTGCGCAGGCCAATGCAGCGCTGCGCAGCGAAGTCGAGCAGCGCAGACAGGTTGAAGAGTCACTCAGAATTAGCCAGGCCCATTATGCAGAAGTATTCGACCATTCTCCGCTGCTGATTTTCGTTCTCGAAGTGCTGCCCGATGGTCGTTTCAGGGTACTGCGCACCAACCCGGCCCACCAGCGCACGTATGGATTGACTGCCAGTCAACTGTGGGGAAAAACGATCGAGGAATTTACCGGCCCCGAAGCTGCTCAGGCGATCACCCGGCACTACCGCGACTGCATCAAGGCTGGAAAACCGGTCGAATATGAAGAGCAAAGCCCTGCACCTTACTGGGACCGTGAGCGAATTCGCACCTTTCGAACCACCCTTGCGCCGGTCTTTGACAGCGAAAGAAAGGTCATCCGGCTGATCGGCGCCAGCGAAGATATCACCGGGCAAAAACAGGCCGAACAGATCCTGATGGAGCGTGCTCGTGAAGAAGCGGTTGCCGAGGAACGCGGGCGCCTGGCGCGAGAGCTGCACGATGCGGTCACGCAGACGCTGTTTTCAACCTCTCTCACCTGTGAGGTGCTGCCGAAAATCTGGGAACGCAGCCCCGATGAAGGGCGAAAAAAGCTGGAGGAGATACGCGATCTGACACGCGGTGCGCTGGCAGAAATGCGCACCCTCCTGATGGAACTGCGGCCGGATGCCCTCGCCGACGCAGAACTGAAAGACTTGCTGCGGCATTTAACAAATGCCTTTATTGCCCGTTCGCGGATCACAACGCATTTATCCATTGAAGGAACGCCTGATCTTCCATTAGCGGTCAAGACTGCCTGTTACCGGATCGCTCAAGAGTCGCTGCATAATATCGCCAAACACAGCGAGGCCAGCCAGGTCAAAATCCAGCTGTCCTGCCAGCCCGGTCATACGGTCCTGATCATAGAGGACAACGGCCAGGGGTTCGATCCCGACCAGGCCATCAAAGCAGGTCACTACGGGCTGAGCATAATGCGCGAGCGGGCGGATCAGATCGGCGCGGATCTGCGGATTACCAGCCAACCCGGCGCAGGGACACGAATCGCACTGACATGGAATGAGCACCAGCCAGACAGCACGGCACTCAGCCAGGGAGTAAGATGACAACAGCTAAATGCATCAGGGTAGTAATTTGTGATGACCACGCGGTCGTTCGTAATGGCCTCACCTCGTTCTTATCAGTCTATGATGACTTTGAACTGGTGGGTGAAGCAAAAAATGGAGAACAGGCTGTGAGATTGTGCAGCCAGCTCCAACCGGACGTTGTCCTGATGGACCTGGTGATGCCCGTGATGGATGGCGTGACCGCGATCCAGCTGATCCGCCAGAAACATCCGAACACGCAGATCATTGCGCTGACCAGTTTCAAAGAACGCGAGCAGGTGCAGGCCGCGATACAGGCCGGAGCGATTGGTTATTTGCTTAAGGATCTGAACGCAGAAGAACTGGCCCATGCCATCCGGCAGGCGCATGCGGGCAAACCTTCGCTCGCCCCGGAAGCAGCGGAGGTCCTTATCATGGCTGCGCGTCACTTAAACGACGAGCCCGGGTTCGACCTTTCAGAACGTGAACGCGAAGTTCTGGCCTTGATGGTGGATGGCCTTAACAACCAGGAAATCGCCGACAGGCTGGTGATAGGACTATCGACAGCGAAATCTCATGTCAGCAGTATTCTGTCGAAACTGGGCGTTGACAGCCGCACAAAGGCCGTCTCGCTCGCCCTGCAGAAAAAACTCGTATCTGGAAAATCTTGAAGCCAAAATTATCAAAGTTCCAGAACCACAGGGAGAAGTCCAATTTACATCTCCTGCATTCTTACCAGTAGAACAAACAGGTTACCTTTTTTTTACCAGCACTTAGCTTTCTGACCGGTTTAAAATCCTTCTTTCGTCTATCGAATTTCCTTTTCCAGACGGATGAGTTCATCCCCTCTTTTTGATATGCTGCTCATCGGGGATGTCAACAACCTACCATCCACATTTGCGTGTCTTACCGGCAGAATCCCTTCCTGTACCCGCTCTGCCATCCGCCAGGTCAGCTGGTTTTTTGGGAATAAATGTGCTGTGCCTGCCTCTCATCGTGCTCAAGGTGCTCTGAAATATTGATTTCATTCTGATTAGTCGCGTGAATTTCGTCCCGGCGATTCTATGCAAGTTGGAGTAATGCCATGAAGTCAAAGAAAAAAGGCTGCCTGAGCGTCGCCCTCCGCGGCCTCATGGTAATTGCCGGCCTGTGCCTGCTGCTCATCATTTTGATCCTGATCATCAACAGCCGGCAGCCCACCCAGTCGACAAAAATCGACCGTCTGAGCCCTGCTGATAAAGCCCGGTTGGCCGAGGTGATCCACCTGCGGCAGGCCCTGGGTGACCAGGTCATGCCCGGCTGGTCGCAGGCTGATATCCCGGTGATCGCCTACAACGAGCAGTATCTCTTTCTCGTTGGATGCACAGACCCCGAAAGCGGCTGGCGTAAAGTGCCTCAGAACACACAGCTCGGCCAGGATTGGGAAGTGGTTCCAGGGGACGACTTCTACGGCCAGATCTACTACCGCCAGCCTTTGCCGGCTCCTGGTGTAACGACTGAGAACTTCACCGTTCGGGTCGGGGAACACTGGGTGGCCAGCCTGATGAGCCTGGAATGGATGAAGATCTCCCTGGCTTCTGAGCTGCGGTCCGATATTCCGCAGCCTTTCAGCTCGATTGTCCCCTATCCGATCGTTGTCAGGCTCTTCGTCCCCGGAAGCGAATCGTATGTCACCGGTGTTCTGCATGAAGCGATGCACGCCTACCAGGGACAGCGTGCTCCAGCCCGCCTGGCCGCGGCTGAGCAGTCGTCGCGGAAGACGAGCGCGGCCTATCCCTGGGAAGAGGCAGCACTAACAGAAGCCTGGCAGAAGGAACTGGATCTGCTGCATCAAGCCATGCGCGCCACTACACAGGAAGAGTCCCTGCAGCTGGCACGTGAGTTCCTCCACCAGCGAGAGATGCGCCGTGAAGCGGCTAAGCTGTCAGACGCCTTAATTGACTACGAGCGCTGCCGGGAGTGGGAAGAGGGGATCGCCAAGTATGCTGAGCGGATGATCTACCTCCTTGCACACCAGACACCTGCCTACCAGCCGCTGCCGGAAATGGATCAGGACCCGGAGTTCCAGCAGTATCAGGGCGCGCAGAAGAAATGGGATCAGGAAGTTGATCAGATCCGCCGGATGGCGAATGATCCGGGTGACGGGCGCTTCTACTATTCCGGCTTTGCCCAGGCCGTACTGCTCGACCGGTTGGCGCCCGGCTGGAAGGATCGCCTGTTTGACAGCGGCGTCTGGCTGGAGGACCTGCTGCGAGAGGCTGCAGCCGTGCCATAAAGATCGACGAAGGCTCACTTTCCCTGGGTCTCCCGGCTGGTTCGTTGCGTACAGGATGAATTGGAGAAGCGGCATGCTGAGAAAACCCGTTTCCGCCCCTGCGCTGATAACAACTTTTCTGCTCCTGGCTTACGGGATATCCTGGTCATTCTGGATTCCGGCTGCGCTCCTCAACCAGAATGTGTCGCTCTTTCCGGGCGTGCTTCTGCTTTTTCTGGGCGGGTTTGGGCCATCACTGGCCGGCATCATCATGGTGTACCGGACAAAGGACCTCGCCGAACGGCTGGATTTCTGGCGGCGAACGGTGGATATCCGCCAGATTGGCGTTCGCGTGTTGTTGGGCATCCTGACGCTCTTCCCGCTGGTTGGACTGGGAGCCACTGCGATCTCTTTGCTCGTGGGTGGACCGCCTCACGACTATGCAGCTTTACAACAGGCAGCAGCAAAACCGGGGCTGCTCGCAATCATGCTCCTGGGCGGGCTGATCAGCGGGCCGGTCTCGGAAGAGCTTGGCTGGCGAGGTTTCGCCCTGGATATCCTGAACAACCGGTTGAAACCTTTTCTGGCCACTATCATGCTTGGCCTGTTCTGGTCGGTCTGGCATCTTCCGCTGTTTTTCATCCAGGGCACCACCCAGCAAGGTCTGGGGATCAATACTTTGAATTTCTGGCTGTTCGTTATCAATCCCATTCCCCTGTCAGCCTTGTTTGCCCGGGTGTACTACCAGACTGGCCGCAGCATCCTCTCCTCCATTCTGATGCACCTGTCCTTCAACTTCACCGCCGGCCTGCTCTACCCGCTCTCTCCGCAGGCAGGTTTCATTCAAACAGGACTGCTCATGGTGCTGATGGCGCTGGCATTGGCGGATTTGAGCCACAGGCAATACCGATTACCGGCGAGATACGCAGGAAAAGGTACGAATCCTGGTTGATTAGTCGAACAGGCGATCGTTCTTCCGTCCTTTGAATGCACTCAGTCTGACCTGATCAAACCGGTTCCGAGTTAACTGGGAGAAGCATGTTTTTTCTATTTATACGAGAAGGGCGCTGTTCAACGGTTCCTGGCTACTACCTCTTCATCGCCATCATGGCCGCCGATTACTTCTACAATGTCACCTTCATACAGCTTGGGTTTACCGATTAATGCAGCCGGATTCTGGGGATGTCGAAAGCGCAAACGGAGCTGTACATGGCCTTGCTGGCAATGCTCTGATTAATCCCACCTCTGGTCTCTGGCTTCTGGATGATGAAAACAGGCAGCGGTGCAAATAATCACTGGAAGCTGCGAGTTACTTTTTTCGTTATGCTCGCGCAACCCTGCTCACACTTCTGGAGACTGAGATCACCAGTCAGACTCGAAATCCAGCCAGGATATCAGGAACTGGTCCGTACCAATGCCGAACAGGCGCCGGGCAACTTCCGCATCGATTTCAGGAATCAGCGATTTGATCATAAAAGCCCGCCTGGTCGATCTGATCACCCGGTAGCCGGCGGACTGCAGGCTGTCGATATCCGACGGCCGGTAGACGGTCGCCTGGATGTACGAGCTGGTCAGGCAGGCCGTCAGCGCGGCGACTGCCTCTGCTGCGCTGACACCGGGCGCTAGGACCAGGTCCGTAATGTGCAAGATAGATCGCGCCATCCGGGTCAGCGCGTAGCCGGCAGGCTGCTCATTCCCCCGCAGGATCCAGATATCCTCCAGCGAAACCCGATCGTGCAGCGGTGTATACGGACTGTGCCGCCAGGCATACCCCAGCCGACCCAATGCGAAGAATTCAAACAAAGCCTCCACCTCATCATAGCCGCCGGAAGGCATTTGACCGGCCCGCAGGCGGGTTGGCTGATGAGCCGTCTCCCAGCGGGCCAGGGCGCTTCCCCACACTTTCATGTCCTGATATCCGTGGTTTCGATACAGGCAGTGATCCAACTGACTGCGGTCTGACACCAGCACAGAAAACCGAATGCCGGCATCCCGCATTCTCGCGTGGGCTTCCTCCATCAGCAGCAAAGCCGCGCCTCGACCCTTATGATCCGGAAAATATCCAACTCCCCGGATACCTCCGGCAGTTTCCCGGCCATCCTTCGAGACCAGCACCTGGCAGATTACGCCTAGCTGCGCGACGGCTTTCTCTTCCTCAACTGCGTAAAGCCTTAGAAAGGGAAAAGGCCGGGGATCTGTCTGCCGGAGGTGAGCCGCATATTCCGGCGTGAGGGGAAAATCACTCGCCAGCAGGCTGATTTCCAGCGCCTGGAGGAGATCGATCTCGTCATACGTGAGGATTTCCATGGTAGATCCTTTCCGCTGCCTGCCAGCCATCAAGGATGCGGTTTCCGCCTGTAGGCCTTTGGACCAATAAACCATCTATATTGGACCAATAAACCATCCATAAAAGAAGTTCGAAGACCTTTTCATTGCACGGGCGGGCTGCGCAGGTGCATTACAAACGGTGCCCGATCATACACTGTATGCTTTTCAACCCGCGCTGCATGGCTCCATGCGGTTGTCTGGAACCAGTAATCATCTATCAATAACCAGCCCTCATAACCTCATAAGTAGAAATACCATTCATAGCCAACACACCTTTCAGCGAACTTATGCCAGCAGCCGGTAACCATCCAATCCGGATGGATATCGCGTGTGAAGCGATCACGGTTCACTCACAATCAGCCGGCCTTCCATACCGGCCTGACGATGGCCGGATACCGTACAGTAGTAGGCGTACTCACCGGCTGCGGATGCAGTTGCGGTCACCGACACCGACTGCCCCTCTTTCGACACGAGCGCTGTTTGAATACCCAGTTCCAGTACAGCGATGTCATGAGGCATACCATCTCCATTGACAACCTCGATTTCGAAGGTCTCACCTGTCTTGACCGCCAGATCCGGGTTGATGACCCCATCTATCGATCCGCCAGTTCCGATGTAAACCATCTTTCCGTCGATCACCTTGGTGATCAGGGTGAAAGTCACCGCCGGCTCGCCTGCATTGTCCACCCCCTGCGCTGGCGAGGCCGGCCTGCAGCCTGCCAGGACCAGCACAAGCGCAGCGAGGGCGATGTAGATCAACCTGTACCCTTTCATCGGTATTCCCTTTATATTTCCAGGCTAGAACACCCAGTAGCGGGCAGTGGCCATCGTCAGCATCGCAATGGAGACCAGAACGAAGTCGATCGTCTCCGCCTGATCGAGCTTCTTTTCCAGTCGCCGCAGCATGCTCAGATCCTCCGGTGAAGGCGGCCCGCCAGCTTTAGCGATCTTCTGCCCCAGTGCGCCCATGGCGCCCGCGGTCGGTCCGATCCCAAAGTTACCCACGAAGAACGCCGCCAGCCCGGCGAGAGAGCCAACTGTGAACCCGATCCAGGGACCGCTGCTCAACCAGGCTGTATTGAAACCGCCAGACGTGTTCAGGTACAGCACAGCGCCGGCCAGTACCGTCAGCAGGCTGACGGTGACCATGAACATCGGGTACCGCGTCCGCGTGGTCAGGTTCTGCATGAACTTTGGTCCGACCAGGCCGATTGACCGGACGGTGGGTTTGACAAAGAAAAGGTAGACGAAAACTGCGCCAACCCAGAGAGCGCTGGCAAAAACATGGATCAGCCGAAGTGCAATCAGCAGATACGCCTTCATGTTTGTCTTCCTCCCATTTGAATATCCTGTTCATGACCACCCGATTGGGTCAGATTAGTCAGAACAGGTTCACAACATCTGCTGGCATTAAACGGCATCCCTGGCTCGAATTGGGGTTACTCACTCACCCAACCGCTCACCCGGGCAGTGACACAAAACTTGTGGAAGCTGGTTGGATTACCAGACTTTCATCATCTCTTTAGTAACTTTTTCCTTGTTCAAAAACGCGTTTCTCGAGTTACAATCAAGTAGGGGAAGCTGAAATGGGACATGAGCATTTTCCCGTCACCTTTGGGGAATGGCTCAAGGTACAGCGCAAGGCCCTGGACCTGACCCAGGAAGAGCTGGCACAGCGTGTAGGATGCTCCATTTTCGCGCTGCGAAAAATCGAGTCCGGTGAACGCCGTCCCTCCAAACAGCTGGCCGCTCTACTGGCCAGCGCACTGCAGATTCCTCCGGATGACCGGGATATCTTCCTGCGTGTGGCCCGCGGTGAAATACCCGTTGAACGTCTTCACCTGGATTTCACCCGCGCCCCGCCAGCTATCTCCAGTTCCAAAGTGCCCACCCTCTCCCCTCCGCCGCTACCAGCACCGCATACCCCACTGGTCGGCCGCGAACCGGAACTGGCTGCCATCCACCGCATATTCACCCAGCCGCACTGCCGGCTGATCACCCTGACCGGTCCCGGCGGGATCGGGAAGACACGCCTGGCTGCCGCTTACGCCAGCGGTCACCAGGCGGACTTTCCTGGCGGGGTGTTTTTCGTCCCCCTGTCCTCGATTGACACCTGCAGCCAAATGGTTCCCGCCGTTGCCGAGGCTGTCGGGTTCCATTTTTCCGGTCCCGGGAACCTGAAGGAACAGCTATATCGTATGCTTAAGGAGCAGCTGCGGCAGCCAGCCCTTTTTGTGATGGACAACGTCGAGCACCTGATCGAGCCAGCCGCCACAGAACCTGCAGAACTTGGAGCGCCAGGTCTGGTCGCAGAAATGCTTCAGACGCTGCCCTGGATCAAAATCCTGGCGACATCGCGTGAAAGGCTGAACCTGCGCGGTGAATGGACCTACGAAATCCACGGCCTCGGAGTCCCGCCCGACGAGATGATCGCGATTATGGAGCACTACAGCGCGGTCGAGCTGTTCATCCAACGCGCGCAGCAGATCCGGGAGGATTTCGAGTTGGCTCCCGGGAAGCAGCATGATATCCTGCGCATCTGCCAGTACGTGGATGGCATTCCGCTGGCGATTGAGCTGGCGGCCGCCTGGGTGGGCGTGCTTTCCTGCGAGGAAATCGCCCGAGAAATTGAGACAAACTTCGATCTGCTGACCACAACCTTGCGCGACGTGCCCAGGCGCCACCGCTCGCTTCGAGCGGCGTTCGACCATTCCTGGAAGCTGCTGAGTGAGGATGAGTGCCTGGTTCTGCAGCGGTTATCCGTCTTTCGCGGCGGCTTCACCCGTGATGCTGCGGCTCAGGTCGCCGGGGCATCTCTGCCCGCACTGGCGTCACTGGTTTCCAAGTCTCTGGTGCGGCGATTAGAAAATGGCCGGTATGATCTGCATGAGGTGATCAAGCAGTATGCCAATGCATACCTACGCGATCAACAGGAGCGGGATAACATACAGGATCGTCACTGCCAGTATTATCTGACCCTTCTGCGGGACTCCGAGAAATCTTTGAAAAGCGACCGGCTCCTGGAAACCAGGCGGACCATGAACATTGAAATGGAGAACATCCGCCAGGCGTGGGCCGGGGCAGTTGAGCGCCGGTATTCCACCCTGCTCCTGGGGGCAGTCAGAGCCCTGGGTCGGCTGTACGAAACCAGCGGTCTCCACCAGGAAGGAATTGATCAGTTCAACCTGCTGATACAGAGTTATATCGACTGCCCGGGGTCACATGAAGTACAGCGACTGATCGGGGAAGCGCTGGCGGCGCAGGGTTTGCTGTACTTTCGCAAGGGTGAGTTCGACCGCGCTCAGGCCGGGCTGGAGGAAAGCACCGATCTCCTGCGCTTAAAGAGCCACCTGCCGCCTGTTCCTGACCCTTTCATTTACCTCGGTGTCATCGAGCATCTCACCGGGAATCTGGATCGGTCGAACTCACTGCTAACGGAAGGGTTAGTGAACGCCCGCACGGCCGGTGACCGGTGGTTCGAGGCGTATGCGATTTTCAACCTGGGTTATCTGGCCAGCCTCAAAGGACAGCACGAGGATGGCTATGCTCAGATGAACGAGGGTATGACCATCTGGCGTAATCTGGGCGATCCCTTTTCCATCGCGCTCGGGTTGAACTACCTCACCCCGACGATGATCAAGCTTGGGCTGTACGAAGCTGCGTGCGATGGCCTGGAAGATAGTATCCAGATATGCGCCGCCTCAGGCAACCGCTGGGGAGCCGGCACAGCTTA
>Ga0134093_1003393_pt1 | contig 11327 bp, 7 predicted proteins | sample 4_1taG_FD_94452 | JGI IMG/M metagenome (GOLD analysis project Ga0134093, IMG submission 94452) | Switchgrass degrading microbial communities from high solid loading bioreactors in New Hampshire, USA - 4_13_20_68_A1 metaG | ecosystem: Engineered > Bioreactor > Semi-continuous > Anaerobic >...
GCCGAGGAGTAGATGTTGGGTTTATAAAGGAGGAGGACCCTTTCGTAACCGACCGAAAGCATCCGTCCGATCCTCAGGATGATCATGATGATCAAGGTAGGCGCCATTCCCGGGAGCGTCACATATCTGATTTCCTGGAGCTTGTTTCCGCCGTCGACCCGGATAGCCTCGTACAGCACAGGGCTGATGCCCATGATCGCGGCGAAGTAGACAATCGAGTTGTATCCCGCTTCCTTCCAGATCCCCGTGATGATGTAAAGGGGTTTGAAGTAGTTGGGCGTGTCCATGATCTTCGTCCCTTCCGGAACGATTTTCAGGTTGTAGAGAAACTGCGCCACCACGCCGGTCATCCGTTCGCCGTGATAGACGAGCATCAGGACGATGCTGGTGATCGTGACTTCTGATAAGAAATGGGGGAGGTAAGTGATTGTCTGCGTGATTTTCCGGAAACCCGCGGACCCGATTTCGCTGAAGAAAAGCGCAAGGATGATCGGGATGGGGAACCCGAAGATGAAACCGTAGAGACTTATCAGGAAGGTGTTCCGGAAGGCGCTCCAGAACCTGGAGCTGTAGACCCCGGAAACGATGACCTGGAAATTCCCCAAGCCCCGGAATTCGCTTCCGGAAATCCCCAAAGCGGGTTCGTACCGCTGGAAAGCCATCAGCAGGCCGCCCATCGGTTTGTAAGCCCAGAGAAAGAACCAGATCACCATCGGCGTCAGCAGGACATAGAGGCGCCAATCCTTTATGATCGTCTTCAGAATTTCCTTGAATCTTCCGTTATACATTTTCACTTCTTGTTTCATAATTCCTCTCCGTATTAGACTCTTCAATCAAGGTTTTCATGTCCGTTAGCAACCCGCTCGCTTTCTTCAGCAGGTTAAGCAATACCGCGCTTGCGACGTAGGTGAGAAGCAGCGAACCCGCGACCGCCCGGAAGGATTCCAAGAACGGTTCGCCGAAAACCGCAAGCGCTAACGTCCGTCCCAGAACCACCGCAAGAAAAGCCGCGAGAATGAAAAGGTTGAAGGCCAGGGCCCTGTCCCGAATCCCGTCCAGCGGTCTTCTGACAAAAGCCGGCACCAGGAAAATGAAAAAGTTCCCGGCGACATAGAAAAGAAGGTTCTCCAGAAAATTGTCCTTGTATAAAAGCAGGAGCGGCAGCCCCGAGACGACAAAGACGATTCCTCCCGGAAGTCCCCAGCGGAAAATCGCGACCACGGAAAGGAGGAACGCGAAACTCAGGGTGAATCCGGGAACCAATTTCCGGAGCAAAAATGCCCCCAGGAACTCGGACGCCGCCGCAAGCAGGGAAAAGATCAAAAGATCCAGACCCCGGTATTGCTTCAGACTCATGATTGTTCTCCGTTCATATTTGTGAACTTGGTTCATATTTACATTCCGAGAACATTATACAGGAAATGATTTTCAGAGTCAAGCGTTTGCATTCTTTTTATTTGTTTTTTTAGAAAGAGGTTGATATTTGTTTTCGATGTTGATATCATATAATTGGATATATTTATGAACATAGTTCATAATTATGAACGAAAGGAGACATGATGAACAAGAAAAAATTCCTGATCCTGCTTTTGCTTGTGCTGGCGTTCGGCCTTGCGGCCTGTTCTTCCGATGACGGAGGGGACTACGGGTTCGAGGAACTTTTCGTGGGCGATTTCGCCCGTCCCGGGCTCCATGACAAGGACGGAAAACCTTACGTGCTTTTGCAGGAGAACGAAACAACCGGAAAGACGATCGACGTCCTGGATCACGGGGCGGTCCCCGACGACCCCGACCATGACAACACCCAGGCTTTCAAAGCCGCAATCGGCAGCGCGGAACCGGGTGACGAGATCTATGTACCGGCGGGCAAGTACTACTTCAAGACCCACGCCTCCACAATCGGCGGCTACTATTCCCACATTTATTTAAAGAAAGGAATCAACCTCCGCGGGGAAGGAGAATCACTGGTCGAACTTGTTTCCGCCTTCCAGCCGGAAATGAACGAGAACTACAACACCTCGGTCATCACGACCTTAAGCGGTTATTCGGTCATCTCCAATCTCACGGTCACTTCCGCAACCCCGAATTCCGCCCTCCCCGATCCCAATGATTCCAACCTGAACACGGACGTCTTCACGGCCCCGAAATATGGGATTACTGTCGCGAACGGGGATCCCCTGGAGATAACCCAGAACGTCTACATCAGGAACGTCACCGTCGAAAGGTTCCGGAGGATGGGCGTCAGAATCGTCAGTTCCCGGAACGTGGTGGTCGAGGAATGCACATTCAAGAACGCGGTCGACCTCGGCGGCGGCGGGCACGGCTACGGCGTCGACATCCAAGGCCGGGGGCATGACGCGAACGACGTCGGTCTCACGATCGACTGCCTCTTCAACGTGGTGAGGAATTCACGCTTCGTCGGACCTTACCTCCGCCACGGCGTGATCATCCAATACTACGCCCACAACAACCTCATTGAGAACAATTCTTTCCAGAACATCCTGCTTGACGCGATCGACCTCCACGGCGAGGACGAGTTCTCCAACGAGATAACGAAGAACGAAATCATCAACACCCGCGCGGGGGCGGCGATCGGCGTCGGAAACAGCGGCGCGACCCACGACGCCTCCGGACCGAACAACTTCATCCATGACAACGACATCATTGGCGGCGCCCGGGGGATCGACGTCATCCTCGGTTCGGAAAAAACCATCCTTTTCAACAACCGCATCAGCAACCTCGCAAATCCGAACGCGACGGGCATCCTTCTTACCAACGCCAACGGTTCGCGGGTCATCAACAACGTCATTGAAAACATGACCGGAGAAAACTCCATAGCAATCAAGATCAACTACTCCTACTATCCTCTGAATCCGGCCCGGGGAATCCCCGACGGTTACGTGATCAAAGGGAACACGCTCAGGAACATCAGAAACGGCGTCTTCATCGAGACCAAAACCGACAACTTCGTCCTCGAGGACAATGCTTTCGAGAACGTTTCCGGCTACGAAGTCCTGGACGACAGCCCCTCCTTCCGACTTCCGGGCATCAGCGACGAAGTGATCGAAAAGAAAGGGAACTTCCTGCTTCCCACGGACAACAACTTCATCACGTCGGAAGCCAAAAACACGGTCCAGAGCCAAAAGAACATGAAGCTGAAAACCTCGGTCCTGGAGCCGGAATACAACCGGATGATCTATGCGAAATTCAACATCCGGGGCGAACTCACGCCCGACGTCAAGAACGTCTATCTCACTTTCGCGGCGAAGAGTAAGGACGGGCCGGCGACGATTAGCATCTACGGAAGCACAAACTACCTCGATTGGAGCGAGGATACGATCACCTGGAACAACTCCCGCCTCCATGAGGAGAAACTGGCTAAGGTCCTCCTCCAGGACGGCGAATACACGGCGGTGCACATCGCGGACTTCACCTTCCCGGTCGTGGGCCAGGAGTTCAAGACTTATTATATTAATATAACGGATTTTGTGAAAAGCGTGCAGGGGGATGAATTCACCCTGATCCTCGCCAACCAGCTCGTTCAGGAGATGTACATGGAGGTCTACTCCTCGAAACAGACCGCCCAGGGCATGACTTTCGGCTTGATTTTCACCAAGGATTAAAAACAGGCTTGACAAAAGGTTTCTATTTTAATAACATTAAGATTGGTTCATATATAAATATACGGTTCATATATACGAACCTTTCTTCATTGAGGAAACATGATAACGTTTACAGATAAATAAGGAGGAGCGAATGAAAAAATTATTGGTCTTTTTGTTAGCGGTATTGGCCCTGGGCTTCTTCTCCGCCTGTGATGGCGGAGAGGAGCCCCAACCGGTTGTGCCGACATTCGAAAATGTCAGCATCGTTGCGGGAAACGAGGCGGGGACGATCTCCCTGCTGGTGACCGCCAAGGAAAGAAACGCCACGATCTACTACATCGTGACCGCCGATGATTCCAAGGCCCCGACGGCTGAGCAGGTCAAGGCGGGAACGGACTTCGAAGGGGTCCACGTTCTGGACAAGGGCGATTCGCAAGGAACGCTTTCGAAGAGCGTCGTCCTTGAGGGCGGAACGGTCTACACCGTCTACGTCGTCCTGGAACTGAACGGGGTCTTCTCCAAGACCGTCTATTCCAATCAGGTCCTGACCAAGACCGAGGAACAGGCCCAGGACAAGGGGAGCGGCACCCCGGATGATCCCTTCCGGATTTCGACTGTCGCGGATTTGGAAGCGATGCTCACCGATGAAGTCTTCGTGCGTGACGCCTACTATGTCCTGACGGCAGATTTGAATCTTGCGGAAGCGGGATACAGTGAAGGCGGAAAGAGCTGGGTTCCGATCGGCAAACGGACGGCCAGCCTGGTCAAGTTCGCGGGCGAATTTGACGGACAGAACCACACGATCAAGAATCTCTACATCAATTCCACCGACTCGACCGAAAAATGGGGTCTCTTCGCGGAATTGGACGTGACCGGCGTGATTAAGAACCTCCATCTTGAGGACGTCAACATCACCTCTTCCGGAACGCGCGTCGGCGCGGTCGTCGGCTACAGCAAGGGCACGGTCTCCAATGTCTCCGTGACCGGAACCATCACCGGGAAAGATAGCGGTGACGCCGACGTCGGCGGCATCGTCGGTTATCAGTATCAATCCGGAGCGATCCGTTACGCCTACTCCGCGGTCAACATCACCGCCGGCGGCAGAAGGATCGGCGGCATCGTCGGCGTGTCGGACGTGGCCGCGGGAGACAGGAACCCGATTCTCGTGAGCGACTGCTATTCGACCGGGAACATCATCGGAACCGGAAATGAAGCGAGGCAGGTCGGCGGCATCGTCGGCTACGCCAGAGGAACGGAATTCGAGAGGGTCTACGCTTCCGGCGACATCACCGGCGCGAAGGAAGTCGGCGGCTTGATCGGTTTCATCGAGCAGAGGGAAGGGAACACGATCGTTCCGAAACTGAAGAATTCCTTCTACATGGGCGCGCGCGTCACAAAGAGCGACGCCTCGTCCAAGAACATCGGAAAAATCGTCGGGAACTGCAAGAAAGCGAACGGCGAACCCGTAATCGAAAACGTCTATTCCCTGCTCGCGACTGAACTCGTCGGCGGACCCGGAGACGCGAACTCCACCGTGGACGGAACAGGCGTTTCAATGGACAACTTCAAGAGCGTGGAATGGCTTTCGACAACCTTGAAATGGAATCTGGAAACCATCTGGGAAATCAAAGAAGGCGCTTTGAGACCGACGCTTAAGGGCATGGCCGACGACGGCAGCTACACTGTTCCCGCGGTCCCGCTCATGATCAACCTTGTCGAATTCAAGGAAGGAAACAGCGTCGGTGAAATCGGCCTGAAGATTCAGACGAACCAGGAAGCGGACATCTATTATGTCGTCGTGACGGCCGACGCGCAGGCGCCGACCGCCGAGCAGGTCATCGCGATGCAGGATTATGATGGAGTGACTCTGATCGCATCCGGAACCTTGAAAGGAACGGAACTGGAAGCGACTCTCGAAAACCTCAGCGAAGACCTTGAGTACAAGGTTTATGTGGTTGCGAAATTGAATGATGAAGTGAAAACGGAAAGCAAATCCGGAAAACCCAAAGGCACGGAACCGCTCTGGGGCGGCGAAGATCCGGCGGAACTGGGTTATTACCCGATTTACAACGCCAGGGATTTGGAAGCCTTCAGCGCGATCGCCGCGGAAAACAACACCGTCAACGCGAAACTGATGGCGGACATCAACCTCACCGGCTACTACGGCGAAGATAGCGAGGGATTCCTCCCGATTGGAAATTCATCGAAAAAATGGAAGGGCGTCTTCGACGGCAACAACCACAAGATCATCGGCCTTTTCATCAACCGTCCTGATGAAGAAAATGTCGGACTCTTCGGCTACACCGACATCGAATCCAGCCGGAACAAAGCGGCGACGATCAAGGACTTGACGATCGAGAATGCCAACGTCACCGCCAAAGGCTATGTCGGCATCCTCATCGGCCGCGGCAAAGCCGACGTTTCCAACGTCAGCATCGTCAACGGAACCGTCACGGCCCAGAACGCGGATGATTCCCGCGCGGGCGGCCTGATCGGCTTCTACCAGCAGGGCATCCTTGACAAAGCCTACGTCAAAGCAACGGTCACCGGCGGAAAACAAGTCGGCGTCCTGATCGGAAATGTCGACTATTCTTCCGACACTCCCGCCGAGGAAGTCATCATCCGGAATGTGGTCGTTGAAGGAAGCGCGACGGGCACCGACCAAGTCGGCGGCGTCGTCGGCTACCTCAGAGGCACGCTCAGGAACGCGGTCTCCTATGCGACGGCGACGATCACCGGAGACAAGACCACCGTCGGGGCCATCGCGGGCTACCTCCAGAACAGGCACGCCAGCAGCCAATTCAAGGCGACGCTCATCAGCGCAATCAGCTTCGCAGACAATGTGAAAGTGATCGGATCGGTTAAGGAGGACAGGGGCGAAGTCACCTTCCAGAAACTCTTCATCGTCGGCACCGCCTCTCCGGACGCGAGCGCCCAGGTGGTTGCGGAACTGGAGGCGGCGTGGCTTGAAGAAAACACCGATTTCGATCTCGAGAACCTCTTCAAACTCGATGAAAACAAACATTTGGTATTAAAATAAAACATAAAACAAGGTAGCCTCCGGCTACCTTCAATTAAAGGAGTGGAATATGAAACGGATATTGATCATTGTCTTCTTGCTGCTTTCTTCGCTGCTTTTCGCTTCTTGCAAGGGGGACGGGCCGGAACCTGAAGAAAGCGGAAAAGAATTGACGGCTTTCGAAAAAGTCCAGGACGCGAAGGCGAAGCTTTCCCTGGGGGACCTGAGCAACGTCATCGCCAACATCGCCCTCCCCAAAGTCGGCGAGCATGAAGTCCTGATTGACTGGGAAAGCGACAAACCCGAAATCTTAAGCAACAAAGGCATCGTGAACCGGCCTGAGGACAAGGACGTCGTCGTCAACCTCACCGCCAAACTCAGTTTCGGAGCCTCGACGGACACGAAACTCTTCCGGGTGACGGTCAAGGCGATTCCGCAGGACGTTTCAGGGAAACTGAACGAAGCCAGGAACAGTTTCGTCCTCTACCCCCTCGAGAGCGTGATCAGCGACACCATTGTCCTCCCGCGGGTCGCCGACCAGCATTTAATCTACCTTGAATATGAAACGAGCAACCCCAATGTCATCGACCTGGACGGAAACGTCACGAGGACGGACAGGGAGCAGACCGTGGACATCAAGGTCAAGTTCTCCCTCGAAGGGGAGACGGTCGAAAAGACCTTCACCCTGAAGGTGGCTCCGAAGACTGGCGCCTCGGACATCGTCACTCTGGACGACCCCCGGATTCTGAGGAAGGTTTCCGTCAAAAACAACATCGAATTGGTCGCGGCTGTGAACAACGCGAAGGCGGGAGATGCGATTATCCTCGAAGACGGCAGGTACCGGAACATCAACCTCCTCGTCACCAAATCCGGGACGATGGAAAACCCGATCTTCATCATCGCCCGGAACCCGGGCAGGGCTTCAATCGAAGGCGAATCCTCCCTCACCGTCAGGGCGAACCATGTGGTGGTCGCGAACCTTTTGATTACGAACGGCAACCCCTCCGTGGACAAGGGCGCGGTCATCCTCGAAGGCGATTACCTCCGCTTCACGAATTGCAGGATCGACAACTTCCAACTGGAAGGAAACGACTATAAGTGGCTCTCGCTCACCGGGCGCTTCCACGAAATCGACCGGAACATCTTCATCAACAAGAGGACGGGCGGGTCGCTGCTCACGATTTGGCGGAACGACAGATCCCCCAACTTCCACCACATCCATCTGAACCAGTTCGTGAATTACAAGGACGGGGGCGGGCTGAACGGCTATGAAACGATCAGAGTCGGCACTTCCGACCATTCGCAGAGCGATTCCTACGTCATCATCGAGAACAATCTCTTCGAGGAAGTGAACGGCGAGATCGAGATCATCTCGATCAAGGCCGGAAGGACGATCGTCCAGGGCAACACCTTCAAGAAATGCGTGGGCATGGTCACCTCCCGCCACGGCAAGAACAACCTGATCCAGAACAACGTCTTTTTGGCGGACAATATCAAGGACACCGGCGGGGTGCGGGCCTACGACGGCGGCCACATCATCCGCAACAACTACATCGAAAAGGTCGACACGAGTTCCAACACGCGGGGTCCGATCGTGATCCATTCCGGAACCAGCATCCCCGGCGAAACGACGGTGCTCAATTCCCAGTGGACGGCGTACAACATTCTGGTTGAGGGCAACACGATCGTAAACAGCACCCAGTCGGTCCTCTTCTGCGGGAAATACACCTACAGCGCGAAGGACATCTTCCTGAAGGACAATCTGATCGTTTCGAAGGCGAATGAGGCGGCGTTCCGCTTCGATAAAGCTCCGGTAAACGCCGTCTATGAGAACAACCGCGTCTACGCCTCCAAGCTCACCGACCATCGCGGAACCGTCCAACTGGAAAGCATCGAAGGGGTCGCTTTCAGCACGACGCTTCCGACCCTGACTCCGAACGCCCAGGGTCTTCTTCTGCAGGAAGGAATCGGCGCGCGGGGCCTCGAGGTCATGACCGCGACGAATTGCGGGACGACTTGGAGATAGGTTTAAGCCGCTTGCATCAGCAGGCGGCTTTTTTTGCCAAATCTTAGTATAAGATTCCTTAAATAAAGCATAATAAAAGCGGAGGCGATAAAATGAACCAAAACCAACTGACACAGAAAGAAAGATTGCTGCTCCAGGACTTGAAAAGTCAGGAAGAACTCTGCATCAAGAAATACGGAAAATACGGGCAGGAAGCGGGAGATGAGGTCTTGAAGCAGTTGTTCCAACAATTGGCTTCAAGCGAACAGCAACACCTTGCGACCGTGGATCAGATCTTGGCGGGCGGAAATCCAAGCATGCAAAGCGGACAGCAAACCCAGGGCACCCAGCAAGGCCAGGGCACCCAGTTCACCCCCACTTCCAATCTGAAATCCCCCAACGCGAATCAAAAAGATTTCTACCTCGTCCATGATCTTCTGAGCACGGAAAAGTACGTTTCCGCAACCTACAACACCGCGATCTTTGAGTTCAACAGCCCCCAGATCCGGCAGACGCTCAACCACATCCAGAAGGAAGAACAGGAACACGGAGAATTGCTCTACAACTACCTGAAGCAAAACAACGCTTATCCTCTCCAATCATAAAAAAATTTATGGACCTCGGTTCATAAATTTTTTTCTTTTTTCAGAAAAATTTGTTGAAAAAGAGCAGTTTGTGCTATAATTTTACAGGAACGGCCATACTAGAAGTCAATTCAAGAGGGATTAAGAGGAGATTTATGCAGGAGAAACAGATAAAGCGCTATCAACTGTTCCTGAAACTCCGGAAAAGGAAGTTTCTGAACACGTTGGTCATTTTGATCGTCATGATGTCGGTTTACTGGGTCGTCCTCATCACCGCCAGGAACACGGGGCAGCTGACCTACGCGCACGCCATGTACATTCCGATTCTTTACGCCAGTTTCATCTACAACAAACGGACAAGTTGGATCTTCGGACTGCTGGGTGGGCTCCTCCTGGGCCCTTTGCTTCCTTACAGCCAAGTGGCGATGAGTTGGGTTTTCCGCCTGATTATCTTCATCGCGATCAGTTTTTTGAGCAGCCTCGCAATCGACGAACTCAGGGAAGATTCGGTGTTGTTTTCGTACAACCAGACGACCTACATCCCCAACCAGAATCTCCTCAAGAATCCGGAAATCTACATCGATTTCAACCAGAATTACACGATCTACTCGCTTCTCATCAACAACTGCGCGAGCCTGATCGACCTTTTCGGAATGGACCTCTACGAACAGGTTTTGATCAAGATCTATGAAAACCTGAACGAAGTCTACGGCAAGAAAACGCTCATCATGCAGCCCGAACGGGACGTCTTCTGGGTCATGGAGAAGGCGAAGGACGCGGAGGGGGATTTCCAGAAACTCCGCGAGACCCTCGACAGGCACATCGTCCTCGGGGAAATCAACATCTACCCGGAATTCACCGTCGGCATCCACACCATCCCCGGCAGGGAAGCCTTTAACATCGACCACTATTACCGGGCCGACATCGCCGCGCGCTACGCCCACAAGAACCTGCAATTCTTCGCGGTCTTCGGCGAGGACATGATCTATCAGCACCAGCAGTTCGCCCTGATCGGGGACTTCATGGACAGTCTGCGGAAGGGGCACCTCCACCTCGCCTACCAGCCGATCATCGACCTCAGGACCGGGAAGGTCTCCCATTTCGAAGCCCTGATCCGTTGGCAGCATCCGAAACAGGGGTCCATCAGTCCGGATTTCTTCATCCCCCTGATTGAGCAGACCCACCTGATCAATGAACTCACCGCCTACGTCATCAGGGAAGCGGTGCGACAGATGCTCATCTTCCGGGAACAGGGAATCCCGGTCAAGACGGCTGTCAACGTCTCCGTCAAGAACCTCTTGAGCGAGGATGCGGTCCGCACAATCAAGAACACGGTGAAGGAGGCCGGGATAGCCCCGGAAAACGTGACCTTGGAGATTGTGGAAACGGAGATGCTTTCCTCATCCGCGGTCACGAAAGAACGCCTTTCCAAACTCAAAGCTGAGGGTTTCACAATCGCCATCGACGATTTCGGAAAGGGCTACTCCTCGTTGAGTTATTTGAGCGAATACCCGGTCGACGCCATAAAGATCGACAACTCCTTCAGCTGCAAACTTGGCCAGGACCCCAACTCCGGAAAGATCGTAAAGACCTTGATCGACCTCGCCCACCAGTTGAAGCTTTCAGTCGTCTGCGAGGGCGTGGAAGACGAGAAGACGGTCGAGATGGTCAGGAACCTGGGCGCGGACTTTGCGCAGGGCTACTACTACGCGAAACCGATTCAAGGAAAGGACGTCCTTTCCTGGTACAGGAGTTACCTGGAAGGGGAAACAAAACAAGGCTAACATACAGTCAAAAAGGGCCTTCATCCATATGCTAATACCGAGGAGCTGGTTTTATGTGCTTCTTTCGGCGTCCCGACGCCTTCATCCTCCTGGTATTGGCTCTGATCATCCTCTGGTGCTGCGAGAAGAAACTCGCCCGCGCGGAGGAATTCAGCGGTGATGAAGATGATTTCGAGGATAAATGAGAAGCCGCTTTCAGAGAAAGCGGCCTCAGGCTGTTGACAAAGTCAGCAGCCCTTTTATTTAATTTATTAAAAACTTGACTTTTTCATTGATTTATATTATAATTTGTATATATTTATTTCGAGGTTCATCATGTTTTTTAAGAAA
>Ga0134093_1003394_pt1 | contig 11321 bp, 10 predicted proteins | sample 4_1taG_FD_94452 | JGI IMG/M metagenome (GOLD analysis project Ga0134093, IMG submission 94452) | Switchgrass degrading microbial communities from high solid loading bioreactors in New Hampshire, USA - 4_13_20_68_A1 metaG | ecosystem: Engineered > Bioreactor > Semi-continuous > Anaerobic >...
AAGTCACCGGTGCTAATGTAAGCATTAGCTAAGTTTGTAAGAAAAACCGGATTCTGCGGGGACGCTTTTACAGCTTCCTGATACAAGCTTATTGCTTCCTCCGAATATCCTGAATCAAACAAAACCGATGCAGCATTATTAAGCACCAGAGGATGTTCAGGGTATCCTTCCAATGCTTTCCCTGCCATATATAACAATAAATCCTGATTTACCATGCCCAGCTGTCCTATTGAAATATCAGTTGCAAGCATTAGGGCATTAAGTCTTTTAACATTTTCATCTGTTTCATTGGCATCCATGAACATTTCATCCACTGCCGTCAGGACCTCAGGTGTCAAATTTGCTCCTGCAGAATCCAGTATGGTACTGCTTACTTTAAGCACATTCTTTTTATCAACCTTGCCGGCAGAAAGTGTGGCATCTTCCGCATTGTCATTCACATTTCTTTCCTGACATCCTATAGTGAACAGCAGAACAATCGCCAGAAAAAATGCAATATATCTTTTCATATACATCATACCCTTCCAAATGGTAATATTGGTAGCTATAAAAATAGTAACAAATAAAAAATGTGATTCTTTTTTCAAAAGTATCAGGTTTTCATGGAAAAGTATGATATTTTTGTGTAACAAATTTTATTAACAAATTTTTACATATCTAATTTTGCAGTCCATAACTTTATTCTTCTCTATTTGAATCACACAAATATGTAATCTTTCACTCTGGCCCGGATTGATGCATATGGTTTTCCCAATTTTATCAATATGGCTGTTTGAATAAAAAGCAGACTCATGAATGTGCCCGCAAAGCATTAATAAAGGTTGCTTTTTCAAAATAAACTCATAGACAGCTCTACTGCCTACATGGCTCTTATGACTTACCATATCCAGTTTTGTTCCGAAAGGTGGAGCATGGCAAACAAAAATATCATTTGTTCCGCATTTATACTTAACCAGCTCTTCTTCTATACTCGGTAAGCTGTCAAGATAATCCGAAGGTTTTTCTTCTATTTCCCCACTATCCGTCCTAATCAGGGTTGGTGTGAATATTACCTTGTCATGGAGAAGGTCCCTTCTTTCATAATTTTTAATTTTAAAAGGGCTTATGTTAACTAAGCTAAACCCTAAAATAAACATTTCACTTATTTGCTGCGGTACATCATTTAAAAACTTTAAATTTTCAGGAACAACAGACTTTAATGTACCGAAAGCTTTTGAACAATCAGTATTCCCCTTAATTAAGCAGATTGGCACATTTAAATCTTTCAAGAAGACAGATAAATAATTCTGAGCAAAATCAATTTGCATATTAATATCCCTGGGAGTATATTCGAAAATATCTCCTCCAATAATAACCAAATCACATTTTTCCGACAATATAAAATTTTTCAGAGCCTCAAATTTATATATATTCCCATGTAAATCGCTTGTGTATATTATTTTCATAACACATCATTATTCTTTGCAAAATAATCTGCAGTAATCCCAAATCCACTTCCAAAGTCAAGTATTTTTTTACCTTTGCAGTCTATGTTGTGCCACACTAATTTATAAAACAGTTTTCCCCAGGGTGCATTTACCGTATTAAGATAACCTTGAACACTTATATTTTCGCTCATATGAAGCCCCCAAAACATCTTTTAATCAACATGATAAATAATAAAAAAATCAATCCTTTTTTGCACAAATTTCTCCTGAGTTTTTCGGATTTTCTAAACTTATACACTACATGGTATTGAAGATATTTAACAGGTTTTAGCTCATCCCACCATATCAAACGAAAGAAGAAGTCTCGCATAATGTAGACTTCTCCTTTACCCTAAAATTATTGAACTCTAAATAATTTGAACTTCAAAATTTTTGAACCTATAAGTTTTACGAACCCATTAATCTACTACTAGTATATGGCAATACATAAAAATTGTCAATATAGTTTCTATTCTATTTTTATTATATATTCTTTTGTTTTATTATATACCCTTTTGCGCCTGCATCATTCATTTTTTCTTCAATAAAATTATTTGTAATTAAGTAATCAATTAACGCACTTGATAATTTTCGTGAAAGCATTAACTTTTCACAAAATAGTTCATTTAACCATTTTCCACCTAATAACTTATTGGTACTTGCTTTTACTTTATACCAATTATCTATTTAGTTTTAGATTTGCTTAAATTTCCTTTTATTTTTATATTGTAACATATTTTGAAAGAAATGTATCCTATATTTTACAAGTGACTTTTTTAAATGAACTCATTAAGTTTTTCCCAATCAATCTGTACTTCTTAATTATGGGATACTCATCAATTTACATGTCATTGAGAACATTTAACAAATTTTCTCTCACATTCATTTCGGCTAATCTGGATGCATGTGTATGCCTTATTTTGCCCAAAAATTAAAATTTAATTTTTTCGGCTGGCTACTGATTAATGAGCAGGAGAGCATATCTTATTAATCAAAGGATTTCTCTTGAGATTTTCAAAGTTCGTACTATTCATATCTTTATGCTGACAGCTTTACACCAACCTTGAAAATCAGTAATCGCCTACTATTACCCTAAAAACTTCTAAACACAAAAAACCCCTGACAGCTGTATTACCAACTGTCAAGGGCTGTGTTTTGTTGATATTATTTCTTTCCGAAATATCTCTCCAGCAAGCCCTTAAATGCCTGACCATGTCTTGCTTCGTCCTTGCACATTTCATGTACGGTATCATGAATAGCATCATAATTTAGCTGTTTTGCCTTTGTAGCAATATCCTTTTTGCCCTGGCATGCCCCATGCTCAGCTTCCACTCTGAGTTCAAGGTTTTTCTTTGTGTCAGGGAATACTACTTCGCCAAGCAGCTCTGCAAATTTTGCAGCATGCTCAGCTTCTTCAAATGCAATTCTCCTATATGCTTCAGCAATTTCAGGGTAGCCTTCCCTGTCTGCCTGGCGGCTCATGGCAAGGTACATGCCTACTTCAGTGCACTCTCCCATGAAGTTAGCTCTTAAGCCTTCAAGAATTTCAGCATCTATATCTTTAGCAACACCAATTCTATGCTCATCAGCCCATTGCATATCCCCACCGCTCTTTTCAGCAAACTTATTAGCCGGAGCTCCACATTGTGGACATTTTTCAGGGGGCTGGTTCCCTACATGAACATACCCGCAAACTGCACATACAAATCTTTTCATATTAATCATCCCTCCATATAAAAGGTTATTTTAAACTCAAATTGTTTAACCGATATATAATTACCCACATATTTTAAAACTAAACTAAAAAATTATTTATACCGGCTAATTTGAGACAAACATTCTAGAACTCCGCTATCAAAAATACCGGCAAAACAAGTTAATTCACTCTTCTTCTGCAGGTTCTCTAAAGGGTTCGATATGGATTATTACCTGAATGTTTTCATTAATTTCCCTTTTGATTTTATCTTCAATATCGTGTATCAATTTATGTGATTCCTCAACACTCATATGAGGTTCCGTCATTATATGCATATCAATATAGACATTGTCATGGCTTCCTCTGCTTCTGATCTTATGTGTATCCTTAACCTTATTAAAGCTCATGGCAATTGCTCTTATAATTTCCGTATCAATAGCAACGCCGTCAGCCAGTATGTCACATGAAGATTTAAATATTTCATATGAAGCATGCAAAATAAATCCGGCTACTGCTAATGACGTTATTGAATCCATTACCGGGGGCAGCCCCAGCTTCACGCATAAAAGGGTCAGTAAAACTCCTATGGAAATATATATATCGCTTCTTGTGTGCAGTGAATCTGAAATTAAAATCTGGCTTTTTAATTTTTTTCCCTGCTTATGTTCATATATACTTATAAAAATGTTTATACAGAGAGTTATAGCAAGTATAATCAAACTTTCAGCCGTAATTTGGGGCATAACAGGATTAGCAAAACGCCCTACAGCTTCCGCAATTATTTTTATCCCAAGTATTACAAGCATCACTCCGATAAAAAGCCCTGATAATGTCTCATACTTCCTATGCCCATATGGATGCCCTTCATCTACAGGTTTCGAAGCAATCTTAATCCCTATAAGCCCAACAACATTTGATGAGCCATCTGTCAGTGAGTGAATCCCATCAGCAACCATACTTGCACTTTTTATAATACTTCCGGTTATAATTTTTAAGATTGCCACTGCAAGGTTTACAAGCAAAATAGCTGCCAAAATTAATCTTACCTTTTTGTAATTGTCTGAAGCCAACTTGTATCATTCCTTTCATAAGATAAAAAATCCATGGAACAACCTCACCAATGAAATTGTCCCATGGATTTTATCCACTGCTTCAAATAGAAGCCCGGCCCCATCCATCTTAAATATTATTTTATCCTAAATACTAAATACATAAGATAAATTATTTAAGATGAATCGCCTGCTCAATTACATTCTCGTATTCTATATTTTAACATTAATAAACAACCGTGTCAACTATTTTCCTTTTAAAACCAAATCAAAATTATATCTGTATCTAACCTTATCCAATTTCATACAACATTCAGGTTTTATGCGGTTCTAATTTTATATATTACGTTAACCATTACAAAGAAACTACACTTCTATTCCAAAATATCTAACTGCATTATTGTAGCAAATGTCCTTCACTATACCGCCAAGGTAATCCATGTCTGCTGGTACTTCCCCGTTTTCAGCCCATTCACCTATAAGGTTACATAAAATCCTTCTGAAATATTCGTGCCTTGTATATGAGAGGAAGCTTCTTGAATCGGTAAGCATTCCCACAAACCTGCTTAATAAGCCGAGATTGGCCAGTGCTACCATTTGTTTAATCATACCATCCTTCTGGTCATTGAACCACCAGCCTGAGCCCAATTGTATCTTACCTGGTACACTGCCTCCCTGGAAGCATCCCATTATTGTACCAAGCACTTCATTATATGCCGGATTAATGCCGTATAAAATTGTCTTTGGAAGTTCACCCGTTTCCTCAAGGCTGTTTAGTAATTCTGCAAGAGGCTGAGCTATATTGTAATCGCCCATTGCGTCAAAACCGGTATCAGGTCCCAAAAGCTTCATCATTTTCTTGTTATTATTCCTGATAGTCCCTATATGAAGCTGCATTGCCCATCCGCGCCTTGCATATTCTCTTCCTACAAAGATCATATAGGCAGTTTTGTAAGCCTCAATTTCCTGCTTGCTCAAGCTCTCGCCTTTTAAGGCTTTCTTAAATATAGCATCAACCTCATCTTCGGTTGCTTCACAATAAACAACAGGGTCCAGTGCATGGTCTGAAATGCGGCAGCCCATATTGTGGAAGAATTCAATTCTTAATTTTAATGCCTCTTTTAAATCCTCGAAAGATTTTATATCTATGCCGGAAACCTTTGACAGCTTTCCTATCCACTCTGCAAACCCATCCTTTTCTATATTCATTCCCTTGTCAGGCCTGAATGTGGGAAGAACTTTTACATCAAATGTTTTATCTTCAGCAATTGCCTTATGGTATTCAAGGGAATCAACCGGGTCATCTGTTGTACATATTAATTTTACATTGGATTTTTTAATAATTTCCCTTACGGTAAAATCATCCCTTTGCAGCAATTCATTGCACTTATTCCATACATATTCGGCTGTTTCAGGCGATAAAATGCAGTCTATTCCGAAGTACCTCTTTAATTCCAAATGAGTCCAATGATATAAGGGATTTCCTATACAATGGGGTATGGTTTCGCACCATTTAAAAAATTTTTCTTTATCGTCTGCATCACCTGTTATATATTTTTCGTCAATACCGTTGCTTCTTATTGCCCTCCACTTGTAGTGGTCCCCTCCAAGCCATACTTCCGTAATATTTTTATATTTCTTATTTTCAGCTATTTCCTTGGGGCTAATATGGCAGTGGTAATCATATATGGGCATGTCCTTTGCATAATCATGATACAATTTTACTGCAGTTTCATTATTCAAAAGAAAATTTTCATCCATGAATTTTTTCACAAAAATCTCTCCCTTGTATTTAATATTTATACAAAGCTTTTTAAATTATATTTGCACTAAGTTTTTAAATTATATTTAGCCGATGCACTTGGCCTGTTTATAATGTAACTCCATCCTTAAATATTGAAATTTCCCTGTAGTTGTTCTTCTCATTCAATGTTTTTTCCCCTGAAGCTACTTTTAATACATAATTAAATAAATCATCTGAAAGCTTATCCATAGGTACACCTTGCAGCAGCTCTCCTGCATTAAAGTCGACCCAGTTGCGTTTTCTTTTATAAAGTCCGGTATTAGTAGCAATTTTCACAGTAGGCACAGGCGCACCAAGAGGCGTACCCCTGCCTGTTGTAAAAAGTATCATATGGGCACCTGATGCAGTAAGTGCAGTACATGCAACAATATCATTTCCAGGTCCTTTAAGGAGGTTCAAACCAGGCTCCACAGCTTTTTCACCATAATCAAGAACACCTGCAACACAACCTCTTCCACCCTTTTGAGTACACCCCAAGGATTTTTCTTCCAGTGTGGATATTCCGCCTTTTTTATTTCCCGGAGACGGGTTTTCATATATAACCTGATTGTGCCTGATATAATATTCTTTGAAGTTGTTAATTAAAGCAACTGTCTTGTCAAACAACTCCTTATTTTTGCACCTTGCCATAAGCAGATGTTCTGCCCCAAACATTTCAGGCACTTCAGTAAGCAGAGATACTCCTCCCATTGAAGTAATCCTGTCGGAAAAGGTTCCTACAAGAGGGTTTGCAGTAATGCCTGAAAAAGCATCCGATCCTCCGCATTTAAGCCCTACCACCAGCTTTGAAACAGGGCATGGCTGCCTTTTAAATTTAGCAGCATATTCTACCAAATCCTTTATAAGCTTAAGGCCCTCTTCAATTTCATCCTCAACTTCCTGTGTTACAAGGAATTTTACTCTTTGGGGATTATACTCACCAAGCACTTTCTTAAACTCAGGAATATTATTATTTTCACAGCCAAGGCCCAAGACCAGTACGCCTGCTGCATTAGGGTGATTTACAAGCCCTGTAAGTATTTTTTGCGTATTGGCATGGTCTTCTCCCAATTGGGAGCATCCGTAAGGGTGGGGAAAGGCAAATATTCCGTCAGTCAGCCCTTCAAATTCCTTTTGGGCTTTTGCTGCCAACATCTCTGCTGTTTTATTCACACAGCCGACGGTATTTATAATCCATATTTCATTTCTTATTCCTACACTTCCGTCTTCTCTTACATACCCCATAAATTGAGGAATTTCAGGCTCATTAGGCCTTAAATCACATAGATCTAAATCACATGGATTTGAACCAATTGCAGCATCACCTGAATTTTCATCACAGCCGGATTTTTCCGGATTGTAGCTGTATTCAATAATACCGCTCAAGCCGGTTTTAAGATTATGTGTATGTACATATTCTCCGGCTTTTATATCAGCAGTTGCAATTCCTATTTAGCAGCCATATTTGATAACTGTTTCTCCGCATTTAATATCTTTTAACGCAACCTTATGCCCTGTATCAATATCATCCAGTACACATATCGCATATTCCCCGGCCTGTACCGTAACACCTGCCGGAATATTGTTTGCAGCAACTCCTACATTGTCATTTGGATTAATAATAATAATTCTATAATTATTTCCCATATTATTTCCCATCCAGCATACTCCTCATTGCTTCACGCATACCTTTTTCCCGGATATTATAAAGGTAGTCTGATACAACCTCTGCAAAGCCCGGAATTTCATTCAAATCCATTCCCCACATATCCGTTTTTGCAAGTACCTTTCTTGCAAGGCTTTTTACACCTTCTCCAGTACCGTCACAGTCAGCCCATACATCCCTGAAGAATTCAAGTACCGCAAAGTCATCATTAATTTTATATTCATTGCCAGGTCTTTTGCCTATCAGACACCCGTCCTTTATTTCCTGCCCACAATAGAATGCAATAAGTGCTGCCATTGAAAAGGATAATACGGTAGGCAGCTTATTTTCTCTCTTAACATATTCTGTAATAGAAGGCAATACTCTTGTTTTAAATTTAGAAGTTGAATTTAGCGCAATACTTAAAAGGTAATGTTTTATAAAAGGATTTGCAAATCTTTCAGAAACAGCATTTGCAAATGATTCCATCTCACTTCTCGGCAAATCAAGTGTAGGAATTATTTCTTCAAATATTCCCCTGTTCATGTATGAGCTTATCATCTCGTCATCCATAATGTCTTTTACAGTTTCAAGCCCGCAAAGATATGCGGCAAGTACAGTCATTGTATGGGCGCCGTTTAATATTCTTACTTTTCTTGTCCTGTACGGCTCCATATTTTCGGTCCATATAACATTAAAGCCGGCCTTGTCAAAAGGCAGTTTCTCAGCAAGGCTCTTATCCCCTTCTATTACCCACAGGTGGAATATTTCTGCCGTATCCAGGAGAGTATCTTTATAGCCCAGCCCATTGAAAATTTTACTGTCTTCTTCTCTGGGATAGCCTGTAACAATTCTATCCACAAGAGTGTTCAGAAAATAGTTGGAGTTTTCAAGCCAATCTATAAAGCCTTCTTCAAGCTTCCAATCATTTGCGTATTGCAATACGATTCTCTTTAAATTATCTCCGTTTCTGTCTATAAGCTCACATGGAATTATAATAAATCCCTTTGATGAATCACCGTTGAAAAACTTATATCTTTTATATAGAAGAACAGTAAGCTTTGCCGGAAAAGATGCAGGCGGCATGTCATCAAGCTTGTCCTCAGGATTATAGGCAATCCCTGCTTCTGTGGTGTTTGACACTATTACGCTTAAATCGGGGTTTTCAGCACACTTGAGATATTCATCGTAGTTTTCATATATTCCTATTGCACGGCTTATTGAAGTTATTATTTCTTTGTTTTCAACTATCTTTCCTTCTTGTATACCTCTAAGGTACAAAGTATATAATCCATCCTGTTTTTCGAATTCTTCCAAGCTTCCAAAACTTATAGGCTTTACTACACATATTTTCCCTTTAAATAATCCTTTTGAGTTCATCCCATTGAACATCCAGTCAACAAAACCTCTTAGGAAGTTCCCTTCTCCAAATTGCAGGACTTTCTCAGGATATTCCTCCAAACTTCCGCACTTTAAATCATCAGGCAATTTAAAACCTGATTTTATTAAATCTTTTGATAGCTGTTGCATAAACAGATCACCTCTTTTTAAATACATTTAAGTTCATCTTGACTTTTACTGCGCCAAAAATGTAAACGCTTACATTTATAATTATAACTGTTCCACATAAAATTGCAACAAATTATTAATTTTTATATTTCATATTATATTTCTATTATACTTTGTATAAATTTAACCTGTTTCACCGGGATTTCCTGCAGTAAAGTAAAGATTAAGTCAGAAAGAAGGCAAGCCCGTTGCAAGGTAAAGGCAAGATGAAAATAAAGCAAGTTTATTGCAGAAAAAATCAATTAGCCTTATTCAGGTGCTGTAATATGAATAATATTAAATTTAGAAAGCACTTTCATAAGACAATATATCCTTTTTGCCAAAAGAATAAAACTATACTAAAGTGTAATTTCAAAAATTTTTAAGAATTGCCCTTTAACCTCATATCAAAAGCAGAAAACAAGCGTCTATTCCATTTTTATATCAAATCTATCAAATTTTATACTTTCAACAAACTGTTCAGAATAGAAGGAAGTTTTCCTATACATGGCAAACTCTTTTGTATTTTTCTTAAGCCAGATAGGTACAGATATATCTAAATCCCTGCAAAGCTGCAAAAGGCATTCTTCAAGTACATCCCTCAGTTGTTTCCCTGCTGTGTCCTTTTCAACCTTTGCTTCAGCTATTACCTTGTTGCCGTTTATGAGTTGTCCATACAGAATCAAATCCTTTACCTCCAACAAATAAGACTAAACTAAAATTGTATTTAATAAATTAAATTTAACAAAAATCACCATTATATTCAAGGCAGAAATAATATCCTTCTTAATTATATCTCAACTTGTGCCTTAAAATACAAGAAGCAAACTCGCTTCGCTGGGGGATTCAGCGGGGGAATTGTATTAAGCCATAGAATCCTTTATTGGCAGGGGTTTCAGGTAGGAAAATTGGAAATATAGAAATTTACAATTCTTAATATTATGGAACTGGTTCATGTAATTTTAATTAAGAAAAAAATTCCAAGTAATGATTAACTCACCCCAGAGTTCGCTCGAAAAGTCAGCATTTTGGGTCATGACGAGCGAACTCCGGAGGTGAATTTTTATCTCATAATTGTGATAAAAATATATGTCTAATTACCAATTTCCAATTCCCTTCTAAAGTTGTGTAGCAAGCATAGCTTATAAAAGCGAGAAACTTCTTGATTCTTGAGTTAAAACCTATGAAAGCCGGAACCTTTAGATAACTGCAATTTACCTATCCGCAAAAGGTATATTTAATATTTTTGCTAGCCTTTTAGCAAGATTCTCTCCCATAAGTATATGGCCATAATCAGAAGGATGCAACAAATCAGCACTTAACCCTGAAAAATCATCCAGGATTTCATATCCGTGTATCAAATAAAGGTTCGGGTTATTTCTGGCATTAAAAATTTTCTCAAGTCCTTCATTAAATTCTCTCTCTTTTTTAGAGGCAGTTTCATCCTGGTTTTTATAGCATGTTGCCGCATTTGGATATATTGTTATTACTGCAACTTTTTTGCCCGGGTTCTTCTCAAGAATTGTATCAATAAGATATTCTGCCCTATTAATGAATTCTTCAGTATTAAATCTGAATCTCATATTAATACCTAATTCAAGGGTTGCAATATCCCAATCGCCGCGAGTGGCAAGGAAATCAGCCGTAGTCTTTTCACATAAGCAAGATCCGCTAAGGCCGCAGCCCATTACATCAATTCCAAGCCTTCTGGCAGCATGTTGTATGTATGCAATATTATGGGACGAAGCATTTCCTCCATGTGTTATTGATGAGCCATAAGCCAGCCATTTTATTTTCGGCACTTCATCCTTATGAGGGGGACGCACATCATATCCAAATGTATCCAGCCCGTGAAATACAAGGCATCCTCCCTTGCTCACAAATACTCTCCATACATTATAGGAAAAGCTCTGACCTTCAAACACTTCCGGTTTCACATTCAAAAAGTTATCATTCTCTATCAGTATATGTATTGTTCCAACTGCACCATGGGGTACTCTATGAACTGAATGTACAAAATTGCCCCTGTAAATAGTCACTTCGCCTTCGCTGTCCGCCATTGAAAGATAAAGCCTGAATGCTTTTGCATCAGTTACAAACCTAATTTCACATCCTACAGACTTTGTCGAAATAA
>Ga0134093_1003408_pt1 | contig 11288 bp, 10 predicted proteins | sample 4_1taG_FD_94452 | JGI IMG/M metagenome (GOLD analysis project Ga0134093, IMG submission 94452) | Switchgrass degrading microbial communities from high solid loading bioreactors in New Hampshire, USA - 4_13_20_68_A1 metaG | ecosystem: Engineered > Bioreactor > Semi-continuous > Anaerobic >...
AGCGCGCGAAAAGCGCGTATAAAGCGTATGTATACGGGCGCATAAACATGTAAAAAAGCTGCTTTTACTATATTTATGTTTATGTCGTGCCAATGCTTTTTAGAAAACCAAATATTAACGAAAATATGCTTGACAAATAACGAAATAAATTGTTAAATAGATAGTTAGTTTATATCGCACAGCGCCCATCCGCATATGATGTTATAGAATCGACGGGTAGCTATGCGCCCGTATTGAAAGTGAGGTAAAGCAATGCGGAAAAAGACTGTATGCTGCATATTTGGCGGTAATTCAACTGAATACGAAGTGTCCCTTCAGTCAGTAACTGGTGTTTTAAATAACATTGACCGCAACAGATATGACATCATAACGATTGGCGTTACGCGAGATGGTAAATTTTATTTATATGACGGACCGGAAGAAAAAATAAAAGACGATACATGGTGCACATCTGACTATATTACTCCTGTTCTTTTCGATCCGTCAAATTCTGACGCCCCGTTTGCCTTTGTTACGGGAGGAGAAGTCAGGCGGCTTCATGTTGACTGCATTTTCCCCGTGGTGCACGGTAAAAACTGTGAAGACGGCACGCTTCAGGGTATGTTTTCGCTTGCCGGGGTGCCTTATGTAGGCTGCGGCTGCACAGCTTCCGCTGTTTGCATGGATAAAGCAACAGCAAAGCTCATTTTATCGACGTGCGGTATCCCTCAGGCAAAGTATTTGTGCTTTACAGCGGATGAGATTGCGCGGGGAGCTGACACGCTTTACGATGCGGTGGAAGAAGTTCTTTCGTATCCTGTATTCGTCAAGCCTTCTGCAGCAGGGTCTTCTGTCGGCGTCACAAAGGTAAAATCGCGCGCGGATTTACCGGCAGCGCTCCGTTGTGCCGCCGAACACGACAGCAAGGTACTCGTTGAAGAGTACATTGAGGGGCGCGAGGTCGAGATAGCGGTGCTTCATGAGCCGGACGGCACGTTAATAGCATCCGAATGCGGTGAGATTGACCCGGGCAGTGAGTTTTACGACTATGCTGCTAAATACATAAATGACACGGCAAAATACTACGTACCGGCAAGAATTAATAAGTCTACTCAGGAAAAAATAGCCGCTGTAGCGAAAAAAATTTTTACGGCGCTTGGTTGTCGCGGGTTTGCCAGGATTGACTTTTTTGTCCGGGGGCATGGCGACGCAGAAGAGGTCATATTCAACGAAATAAATACAATCCCCGGCTTCACGCCGATTAGCATGTACCCACGCCTTATGGAGTATTCCGGCGTGCCGTACGGCGAGCTTATAACCCGGCTTATTGAAGGAGCCGGAACATGATAGATAGTAAAAAAAGCTATAATTACTGATGTGTAAATATAATTAAACTACATAAATTTAAGTAAAATAACATTTGAACCGACGCCTGTATAAAAAACGCGCGTCAACTATTCAAAAATGAAAATCGACTGCATATACGATGACAAGAGCGCTGAAAATGCGGCAAGCTCCGCCGTCGCGGCACTTAAAGCGGCGGGAGCTTTAGCCGCTACGGCAGAATCATGCACCGGCGGGCTTATTTCAAAGCTGATAACGGATGTTCCCGGAGCATCATTGGTTTATGCCGGTAGCATTGTGTCGTATTCAAACGAAATAAAAGAGCGCTTGCTTGGAGTTCCGCCTGATATTCTTCAAAAGCATGGCGCCGTATCGGAGCCGACAGCGCTTCTTATGGCTCGCGGCGCCCGCAGGGCGTGCGGTGCTGACGTAGCTGTATCGGCAACCGGCATTGCCGGTCCGGGCGGGGGAACGGCGGACAAGCCGGTCGGCACGGTATGGGTCGCCATATCGTGCGATTGCTGGGAAGAAGCGTTTGTTTTAAATCTCCCGCCCGATGAGAGCCGCACAACTATACGAAGGACGACAGCCGTTTTTGCGCTGAATCTCCTTGCCGAAGCAGCGAGCCGTATAAAGCAGAGCAAATCTATAAATAAAAATTAAGATAAATTCAGTTAACCGAAAGAGGTATCCTTAAAATGACTAAGTTCAGGAAAATTGGTGTATTGACATCTGGAGGCGACGCGCCGGGAATGAATGCCGCATTGCGCGCAGTAACCCGTTCGGCTATAGAACGCGGCGTAGGTGTAATGGGAATATACAGAGGCTACCGTGGCCTTATTGAAAATGATATAAGACCGCTCGGATATAGAGATATGTCCGGCATACTCCACGAAGGCGGTACAATACTGTATTCTGACCGTTGCCAGGAGTTCCGTACGCTTGAAGGACAGAAAAGAGCAGCGGAAATATGCCGTGCAAATGATATTGACGGCGTTGTTGTGATCGGAGGTGACGGTACATTCCGCGGCGGTGTTGACCTGACGGCACAGGGCATACCGACAATAGGCATTCCGGCAACGATAGACAATGACATAGCATCAACAGATTTTACGATAGGCTTCGATACAGCCGTCAATACATCAATTGAAATGGTTGATAGATTGCGCGACACATGTGAATCGCTTGCACGTTCAAACGTCGTCGAAGTAATGGGCAGAGATGCTGGCGATATAGCGCTTCACGTGGGAATAGCAGTTGGCGCTATTGGTATCGCTATTAAAGAAATACCCTTTGATGAAGAAGCGCTTCTTAAAAAGATCATCAATGCCAAAAACAGCGGCAAGCGTAACTATATAGTTATTGTATCTGAGGGACTTGGCAATTATTCCGAGCATCTTGCTGAAATAATACCTGAGAAAACAGGCGTTGATACACGTTTTGCGCGTCTTGCTCACGTTGTACGCGGCGGACGCCCGACAGCAAGGGACAGAATGCTTGCAACACGCATGGGAGACAAAGCCGTTGAGTGCCTGCTCAATGGTGAGAGCAATGTCGTTATGTGCGAGCGCAACGGTGAGATTATTCCAATGGATATTACGTATGCGCTGAAGCTCGACCGCATGTATAAGAAGAAATTAAAGGAAGGCGAGCTTAACGGTTATTCGCTGCGCGACATTGAAGAAATGCGTGCTATTTGTGCTGAAAAAACAGCGCGGCTTCGTGAGCTTTACGATATGGCTGAGCGCATGTCGAAGTAAAAATGCAGCGTTGTAATTGACAAGTAAGTGACATTTACTTAGGTTTTAAGGGCAGTTAACAGGTGTTTACCAAATAATTACTATAAAGCTGTAATTAACTTGAAATTAGCATAAGAGCCAAGCGTATAAAAGCTTGGCTTTTCGTTATTTTTAATAATTTTTTACCCGGAAATGTGCCGGAAATACGTGAAATTCTTTGATATTTTAAACAGTTATTGACACAGTCGTACTGTTGAGGTAGAATTAGCGTAATATTTTACGAAGCCTTAGCGGAGGTAGCGGTTTATGGAAAATGCAATAAAGGAAATAGCGCAGCGTATACGAGGTCTGCGTGAAATATTAGGTATATCGGTGGAGGATGCGGCAGCCGCTACCGGCGTCACGCCGGAGCAATATGAAGCGTACGAAAACGGTAAACTTGATTATACGTTTACGTTTATTTATAAATGTGCGCACTTATTCGGTGTAGATGTAACTGACATACTTAAAGGTTCAAGTCCGAAGTTGTCTACATATTCGGTGACGCGCCGTGGTGGTGGTCTTCCGATTGTGCGCAGGCGGGGATTCTCATACAGCAACCTCGCGCCACTTTTTAAGAATAAAATTGCCGAGCCCTTTTATGTAGTAGCAAAGTATTCTGAAGCTGAACAAAACGAACCAATAAAACTATCAACACACGAAGGCCAGGAATTCGATATTATTCTGCGCGGCAGTCTGAAAATACAGCTTGAGGATCACATTGAGATCCTCTCCGAGGGCGATTCTATCTATTATGACAGTTCGCGCCCGCACGGGATGATTGCGTATGGCGGCGACTGCGAGTTTTTAGCCGTCGTTATGAACGCAAGTGGTCTTGCTTATCAGTATCCGGACGATAGCAGTATGTCAGCAAGCCCGGCCGACGAGCATGTATATGACATTGATGAAATTGCTAAGAAATATATTACCGTTGAAACAAATGAAAACGGCACGCCTGTAAAAATTGAGTATAAAAACACTGAGCACTTTAACTTTGCTTATGATGTTGTCGAAGCGCTTGCAAAATCAAAGCCTGATAAGCTCGCGCTAATACATCTTGACCGGCATAAAAATGAGAAAAAGGTAACCTTCGCTGAACTCAACCGCGATATTAACATAGCAGCTAACTACCTTTATTCTCTCGGCATACGCAAGGGCGACCGCGTAATGCTCGTTTTACGTCGTCACTATCAGTTCTGGGTTACAATTTGCGCTTTACATAAGATTGGTGCTGTTGCCATACCTGCAACGACGCAGCTCATGAAGAAAGACTATGTCTATCGCTTCAACGCAGCCGGAGTAAGCGCTGTCATTGCAACACGCGACGATGGCGTTCCGGGGCATATAAAAGATGCGTTACCTGAGTCTCCGACGGTGAAATTCTGCATTGCAGCAGGCGGCGAGTCACCGACACCCGAAGGCTGGCTTGATTTTGACGCTGAAGTCGCATCCGGAAAGTATTCAGCCGAGTTCCCGCGCACAGCAGACACAGCGTGCGGCGAGGATATGATGCTGATGTACTTTACCTCCGGTACGACCGGCTACCCGAAGATAGCAGTCCATAATTACCTTTATCCTCTCGGTCATTATATAACAGCAAGATACTGGCATAACGTCAATCCAAATGGTATACACTTAACGATATCAGATACAGGCTGGGGCAAAGCGGCCTGGGGCAAACTCTACGGTCAGTGGCTTTGTGAGACAACTGTATTCGTATACGATTTTGACCGTTTCCATGCCGAAGATATTCTATCTGTAATTGAGAAATACCGCATAACAACATTCTGCGCACCGCCGACAATATACCGCTTCATGATCCGCGAGGATATGTCAGCGTATGATTTGTCATCGCTTGAGTACGCGACGGTTGCCGGCGAAGCGCTCAACCCCGAAGTATTCAACCGCTTCCTTGAGGCGACGGGCGTGCGCCTGATGGAGGGCTTTGGCCAGACGGAGACAACGCTTGTTGTCGGCAACTTAGTCGGCTCGAAGATTAAAGTTGGCTCCATGGGGCGTCCGAATCCGCAGTATGACGTTGATATAGTTGATCCTGACGGTAAGTCTGTTGCCGTCGGTGAAATCGGCGAAATTGTAATCCGCACAGATCGTCAGGTTCCGATTGGTCTTTTCACAGGATATTACCTTGACGAAAAGCGCACGAAAGAAGCATGGCACGACGGTATATACCACACAGGCGACACAGCGTGGCGCGATGAGGATGGCTATTACTTCTATGTCGGCCGTACTGATGACCTCATCAAATCGTCCGGTTACAGAATCGGCCCGTTTGAGATTGAAAGCGTCATAATGGAGCTTCCGTATGTGCTTGAAGTTGCTGTCACCGGCGTAAAGGATGAGATACGCGGCAACATTATCAAAGCGACAATCGTGCTGACAAAGGGTACTGTCGGAACAGAAGAACTAAAGACTGAAATTCAGAACTACGTCAAGGAGCATACAGCACCTTATAAATATCCGCGCATCGTTGAGTTTGTAGACGAGCTGCCGAAAACAATAAGCGGTAAAATACGCCGTGGTGTCATACGTGGTGATCACGACTAATATACCGGAGGAATTTCCTATAATGCTTGACGAAGCTCTCAGCAGGTTAGGTGAGCTTGCATCAGAATACGCGGTATCAATAGTGACAAGGCTTGTTGGAGCCATTATTGTCTATATTATCGGGCGGCAAATCATAAAGATTTTGCGAAAATGGCTGATGCACCTTGACAGGCTTAAAAACTCGCATCCTACCGCACAGAGCTTTATCTCAAGCCTTTTGTCTTTCCTTCTCAATTTTGTCCTGATTCTGACGATAGCGTCAATCCTTGGCCTTCCGATGACGTCACTTCTGACGCTTCTCGGTTCTGCCGGACTGACCGTCGGCCTTGCGCTTCAGGGAGGTTTTTCAAACTTCGCAGGCGGCGTTATTATACTGATGTTCAAGCCGTTTTCAATCGGTGACTTTATTGACGACGGCACAAATCAGGGAACGGTAAAAGAAATCAGCATTTTCTATACGACACTAATAACGCCGGATAACCGCCGTATTGTCATACCGAACAGCACAATTTCAAATGCGACAATCATAAATGCAACTGCCGAGGCGACAAGGCGCATTGACATTAATTTCAATGTCGCACAAGACAGTGACCTTGATGTTGTGTTTTCCCTTCTGAAAGGGTGCATATCGGAAGATGAACGAATACTGACCGACATATCAGAGCCTTTTGTCGCTGTTGTCGGCTACGGAGCGGGATATTTAACAATTGAGTATCGCGTTTGGTGTAAAAGAGAGCATTTTCTCTCGCTCAAGTTTGACCTTCTTCGCAAAATTTCCGAAACGCTTGCCGCAAACGGCATTGTGATAGCAAGACCCGTACTTGATGTCACCGTTAAGAATAATTAACGCAAAGAAAAGCATAATTAAACAGTACAAAAACAGCACTTTTAAAGCAAAAAGCCGAGCCTTCGCGTATGAAGGCTTGGCTTTTTCACGGAGAAAAAAGCGACACGCATAAAGACACGCACAAAAAAGAGAAGTGTTTATCAAATTATATGTGTTCGTTGTGTGTCGCAAGAAAAGAAATGGTCAGAAAAAATGAAAAAGCATATTAAAAGAGTGTTAGCGTCGCTCATAAAAGAGCCGCTTCTTCTCACAGCGGCAGCTCTTGCCGCAATATCTATGTTTTTTACGCCGCCCGATGCAGAATACATCTCATATCTGCATCCATCGGTGCTGTCGCTTCTATTTTGCCTGATGGCTGTCGTTGCTGGGCTGTGTAGGGTGGGAATTCTGGGGCGTTTATCTGATGCTTTAGCGCAAAGCGCAAAAAACGTGCGCTTGTTTGCCATAATTATGACGTCAGCCTGCTTTTTTTCCTCAATGCTCATCACAAACGATGTTGCGCTTATAACATTTGTGCCGCTTGCTATATCAACAATGCGTGACTGCAGACGGCGTGACACAATTTTGACAGTTGTCGAGATGACAGCGGCAGCGAACATCGGAAGCGTGGCGACACCTGTCGGTAACCCTCAGAACCTTTTCATATATACCTACTATAATATGACGCCGGGCGAATTCTTTAAAGCTTCCTTGCCGATTGCCGGCGTCGGAGTTATACTTCTTCTCCCCATAATCTTTTTCATCGGGCGCGATAAGCTCACGGTGGTGGCAGCGGATAACGCCGGTGCGGGAGATAATCCAGATGGCACGGTGATGGATGGCGGGGCGAAAGGGAAGACAATTATATACGGGCTTTTATTTATACTTGCCGTTTTATCAGTTTTCGGTGTCATCCCATACTGGATTTGCTTTATTATAACGGTTGTTGCTGTTATATTTACTGACAGGGCAATATTCTGCGATATTGACTACGTGCTCCTTCTTACGTTTGTGTGCTTTTTCATTTTCACGGGCAATCTTTCACGTGTGCCGGCAGTTGAGAAGGCTGTTCGCTCGGTTTTAGATGGGCGGGAGATTTTAGTTTCGGCGCTTTTGTCTCAAGTTACAAGCAATGTCCCCGCAACAACAATGCTGGCGTCATTTACAGATAAAGCGGGGCTTCTTTTAGCAGGCGTAAACATAGGCGGCGTCGGCACGCCGATTGCGTCAATGGCAAGCCTTATCTCGTATAGGCTTTACTGCGCGTCCGATTCAGCCGGCCGCGGGCGTTATATGGGCATATTCCTCGCTGTAAATGCAGCCCTCCTTGCCGCTTATCTTGCCATATCTTTTATTTTATTATGAAAAACATATATGATTGGGTTAATATTTTATATACTGAGTCTCTTGCATTATATAGCAGCCCTGTGCGACTATGTCACACAAGGCTGTTTTTTGAATGTGACATAGGCACGCTTTATGTTGAAAAGCTTATAATGCAGTGATATAATGTTATTACGTAAGCGCTGAGTGCGCAAAGGAGACTTCGTATTATGAAAATCAGATTAAACGATAACCCGGAAATCGTGGCCGCGATAAAAGAAGGGCTGAAGAAAAAGAATGGCTATTGCCCCTGCCGCCGGGAGATAATTCCGGAGAATAAGTGCATGTGCAAGGAGTTCCGCGATCAGATAGCTGATCCGAACTTTGAAGGTTTTTGCCACTGCATGCTGTACTATAAAGAAAAATAGCAATTTTTCTCTGTTTTTGAGTTAAAATACAAAGAATATTAAAAGTGACGGAAACGGAAAGGAAATGACTGATTATGCATAATACAAGAAAAATAAATGACAGTCTTGTGTGGGTGGGGGCAAACGACAGGCGCCTTGCCATGTTTGAAGGCGTATATTCGGTGCCGGACGGTGTCTCATATAACTCCTACATCTTAAAAGATGAAAAAACTGTCCTTTTCGATACAGTTGATAAAGCTGTCGGTCGGGTTTTCTTTGAAAACCTTGAGTATGAGCTGAATGGACGCACGCTCGATTATGTTGTCGTCCATCATATGGAACCGGACCACTCGGCGACGCTTGCAGAGCTTGTTCTGCGGTACCCGAACGTAACGGTTGTATGCAGTGCAATGGCGTCGAACATGATAAACCAGTTTTACGGTGCCGATAGTTTTAAAAACAGGCTCATCGTTACCGATGATTCCATCCTTGAAACAGGACGCCACAAGCTGAGATTTTTCACAGCGCCAATGGTGCACTGGCCTGAGGTCATAGTTACATATGATGAAACGGACAGAGTGCTTTTCTCGGCTGACGCTTTTGGCTCATTCGGTGCTCTGAACGGCGCCCTTTTCGCAGATGAAGTTGACTTCATGCGCGACTACCTTGATGAAGCGCGCAGATATTATGCTAACATCGTCGGCAAATACGGCCCGCAGGTGCAGTCGCTTTTAAAAAAGGTTGCATCTGTAAAGGTCGATATGATATGCCCGCTTCACGGGTTCGTATGGCGCCGTGATATTGAGTCTTACATCGATAAGTATCAGAAGTGGAGCACATATACACCGGAAGAATACGGTGTTATGCTTGCGTACGCATCAATATACGGGAACACCGAAAACGCAGCGGAGATACTCTCGCGCAAGCTTTTCGAGCGCGGCGTAAAAGTCGAGATGTATGATGTGTCGGTCAAGCCGGCATCTGATATCGTCTCCGCCGCTTTCCGATACAGCCATCTTGTATTTGCTTCGTCAACATATAACGCCGGCGTGTTTGTAACAATGGACGCTCTTTTGCGCGACATTGAAGCGCACGCGCTTAAAAACCGCACCGTTGCTTTCATTGAAAACGGCTCATGGGCGCCGCAATCAGGAAAGCTCATGCGCGAAATTTTAGCGCCGCTCAATTTCCGCGTCATAAATGAAACTGTCCGCATAAAATCAGCGCTTGCCGACGATCAGGAAAAAGAGCTTGACGCTCTCGCTGATGCAATAGCCGCTACAATACCGGAGACAGCAAAAAAGAAGACTGCTTCGGCACCGACGGCTGCCGGCGAGGTTCAGGGAAATGCACTTTTTAACATAAGCTACGGGCTTTTCGTTCTTTCCGCAAAGGACAGCGCCGGCCGCGACTGTGGCTGCATTATAAATACACTTGAGCAGATCACAGCGACGCCGATTCGTATTTCAATAGCGGTGAATAAGGATAACTATACGCATGAAGCTATCATGGCGACGGGCGAGTTTACAGTATCGGTTTTAACCGAGAGCACACCTTTCTCAGTATTTGAGAATTTCGGCTTCTGCAGCAGCAGAGACAAGGATAAATTTGCCGGATATGATAATGCACCGCGCGGCGCAAACGGAATCGCTTATGTGCCGGAGCACACAAATGCATTTATATCAGGCAAGGTAATATCAGTTGTCGACTGCGGCACTCATTCGATTTTCATTGCAGATGTCACAGAAGCAAAAGTTCTCTCGGATGAGCCCGCCTTGACATACACATACTACTATGACAATATAAAGCCGAAAAAAGTAAATGCCGCGCCTACAGCGCCCAACGCTCCGAAGCGCAAAGTTTGGGTCTGCAAGATATGCGGTTATGTCTATGAAGGCGAGGAGCTTCCGCCGGATTTTGTATGCCCGATATGCAAGCATCCGGCATCTGATTTTGAGCTAAGAGAAATTTAAAATAAATTTTATGAAAAACGAGGTGAAAGTTATGAAGGTGAAGTTTTATAGGTGCAATCACTGCGGAAACATTATTATGTTTAATGTTTCATCAGGCGTACCGGTCGTTTGCTGCGGTGAGAAGATGCAGGAGCTTGTAGCAAATACGACTGACGGTGCAGTTGAAAAGCATGTTCCCGCCGTTTCCGTTGAAGGTAATACGGTAAATGTTGTAATCGGAAGCGTTGTACATCCGATGACGGAGGAGCATTACATCCAGTTTATAGCGGCTGAAACGAAGCAGGGCGTTCAGATTAAATACTTAAAGCCCGGTGATGAGCCGAAGGCTACCTTCGTTCTCAGCGAAGGCGACGAACTTGTTTACGTATACGAATACTGCAACCTCCACGGTCTCTGGCGTGCATAAGCACAATAAATGAGTATATAAACGCATAGTAAAAAAGTCGAGCGGATAAGCTCGACTTTTTTGTGTAATAAATTGCATGCAATTCTGCCGTCCGTTTTACGGTCAGTCAGCAGCAGCCAGCTCAATTGCGGCTTTCTTTGTGTTGATTTCGCGTATAATAGCAGGGTCAAACTTCGAGCGCCTGTCGTATGTGTAAAGCCCGTTTTTCTCCTGTTCTACGTCGGTGAGCTGTGTGTAACAGAAGCCCGCAATCTTCGGCGATGAAAGAAGGGCTGTTGTAAGTGCTCGGTAGCGTTCGATAGCCGCTTCTTTATTCTCAGGGCGGCTGCCGTAGCCCCAGCCGTCGGTATCTGTATCGCTCCACCAAATGCCGCCGTATTCACTTACAAATGTCACAGGGCTTGCTGTGCCATATCTTTCGGCGAAAATCTCCGGGTTTTGCTCATAATCATGAGCGTCGATTATATCGCCGGCTCCGGAAACGTGATGCCAGCCTGATGTATCAATGACAGGGCGTGTTCCGTCAACTGCACGTGTTATGGAGCATAACATATGAACAAGTCTGGGGTCCTGATTCTGTTGCGTTTCGTTGAGCGGGCACCAGCCGACAATGGATGGGTGGCTGAAGTCGCGGCGCAGGATGTCAAGCCATTCCGGTAAAATAGCGCCCCACGCGTCGGCGCGCGA
>Ga0134093_1003412_pt1 | contig 11282 bp, 8 predicted proteins | sample 4_1taG_FD_94452 | JGI IMG/M metagenome (GOLD analysis project Ga0134093, IMG submission 94452) | Switchgrass degrading microbial communities from high solid loading bioreactors in New Hampshire, USA - 4_13_20_68_A1 metaG | ecosystem: Engineered > Bioreactor > Semi-continuous > Anaerobic >...
TTTCTAAAACATCTTGACAAAATTCTCAAGAAGCTCTTCAGGGGTAGAATCATCCAAATTTATATATTTATTGAATCTTGACTGGAGGCCCGGGTTCGACCTTAAAAACTCCTCCATTTTGTCAGGATAACCCGCAACGATTACTATGAGATCATCCCGGTAATCCTCCATAGCCTTTATTAACGTATCGACGGCTTCGTATCCGAAATCGTTTTCTCCCCGCCGTGACACAAGGGAATAGGCCTCATCTATAAAGAGCACACCTCCAAGTGCCTGTTTTACCACTTCCATGACCTGGGGCGCAGTCTGCCCCACATACCTGGCGACAAGTTTGGAGCGGTCAACTTCCACCAGGTGTCCTTTTGAAAGCACTCCAATTTCCCTGTAGATGCCTGCAAGCAAACGGGCAACGGTTGTTTTTCCTGTACCGGGGTTGCCCGTAAATACCATATGCAGTGACATGTCAACTTCGGGCAGGCCTCTTTCTTTTCTTATTTTCATTATTTTCACAATGTTAATAAGTGACTTCACATCTTCCTTTACCTTGCTGAGACCCACCAGATTGTTCAGCTCAGCCATAAGTTCATCCAGACTCTTTTTTGGGGCAGTGTCCCTGATTTCTTCATTCGGGGCAGGGTTATCCCCGGGGTCAAACTGGGTGTTGCCCCATTCATTTTCGTTCTCCGGATATGAGTCAATAATTGGCAGTTTCCTTTCGAAAATGTCGTCATATATATCCGACAGGTAATTCCGATTCAAAACGGAATCCATCTTATCCAGCAGTGAATTAAGTTCATCAGCGATATCCTTTTTCCTGATGTCATCACTCATTTTTTACATCCTGCCTTATTGGTGTTATATTATATAAATCAATATATCATTCATTCAGGCAAGTATCACCCATTTTATGATTTATTGGCGCAAATATTCCTCAAGCCTGATATCCTTTATGGAATATACTTTGCAATCAGCTTCGCTTAAATCCTGATTGCCCGAATTGGGATTTACATAGGCTATGCATTTCATTCCGGCAGCTTTTGCGGCTTTTACGCCGAAATGGGCATCCTCTATAGCTATGCATTCTTCAGGTTTTACACCAAGAAATTGGGCTGCCTTGATGTATATTTCGGGGTCAGGCTTACTGTGAGTGATATCATCAGCCGTAACCAGAACATTGAAATATTTGTAAAGATCAAATTTCTTTAATATATGCTCGGCGAGAAATCTGGGAGATGATGTGGCAAGAGCTATCCTGAGTCCCCTGCTTTTGGCCTCCTTAATCAGTTCAGGTATACCCTCCACAGTTTCCACATCTGCTTCAGAAAAACGTTTCTTTTTGTAATCCTGATGAATTTCAAGAATTTCCTTGACTGATTCCTTTATATTATGGCGCTCCTTTAAAATAGTCCACATCTCTTCATTTCTTACGCCTATAAATTCATAAAACTCCCTGGGCTGCGGATTTCCGCCAAGTTTCTTCAGAACATGAACTGCGATCTCTGCCTGTAATGGTTCGCTGTCAATAATTACCCCGTCCATATCAAAGACTAAAGCCTTAAGCATTAATTGAACTCCCCTCGAAAACTCATATTTTTTTCAGTTTTGCGAAACTCTCCATCAACCGTTTCAAACCATATTGGTCAAACTGTATGTCCAGTCGATAATCCCCGCTTTCTTCCACTTTCGCGACGACAGTGCCTTCCCCGAATTTTTTGTGGAGAACCCTGTCACCGACATTTACGCTGTCTCCGGACTGGATCCTGTTAAAAGCTTTAATTCTTGACTTAAGGTCAGAAAGATCAAGAGCTTTTCCGCCGGATACAAAACTTATATTTGATTCCCGTTCAGGTATCCTGTCGAAACCGGAACCCGGAAAGCCTGAAACATTTTCAGTAAGTTCTTCCGGTATCTCTTCCACAAACCGGGATTCCTCATTATAGGACGTACTTCCGAAAAGCATCCTGCGTCTGGCGTTTGTTATATACAATTCTTCCTTTGCCCTTGTCATGCCCACATAGAAAAGCCTTCGCTCTTCCTCCAGTTCGGTCTCGCTCATGGCAGATATGTAGCCCGGAAATACGCCTTCCTCGAGGCCGGTCATGAAAACTACCGGAAATTCCAGCCCTTTGGCACTGTGCAGCGTCATAAGCACAACTCTCTGGCCGACTTCTTCGTTGTCATCAACATCTGCAACCAGCGAAATATGGGCCAGGAAATTTTCCAGTGTTGGTTCTTCTTCGGTAATATTCTCAAATTCACTTGCAACGGAGATAAATTCCCTTATATTTTCTATACGGTCCCTTGCTTCATCGGTCATCTCCATTTCCAGCTCTCTTACTATCCCGCTTTTCTCTATGAGAAGTTTAATAAAATCAACCAGGTCAGTTTTATTCGCCAAAAGCTTCATATCCTCAACAAAGCTGAAAAAATCCTTAAGGGCTCCGGCTGAACGGCCAAGAGACGGATAATCCGAGACATGGGAAATAATTTTATACATGCTCGCATTTTCTTTTGCGGCATATTCCGCAATTCTTTCCAGAGTGGTTTTGCCTATACCCCTTCTGGGCACATTTATTATTCTTGTAAGGCTTATATCATCATCAGAATTCTGAATAACCCTTAGCCATGCTATTACATCCTTTATTTCCTTACGGGAATAGAATTTCAGCCCGCCATAGATTTTGTAGGGTATACCCTGCTTCATGAATACATCCTCAAGCACGCGGGACTGGGCGTTCAGCCTGTACAGCACGGCCATGTCACTGTAATTCCTGCCTTTGTTTATCAAACTTTTAATCCTGCCCGCCACGAAACAGGCTTCGTCATGTTCATCCTCAGCCTCATATCTGTAGATCGGGGCTCCCTTGTCATTTTGTGTCCACAGCTCTTTTTCCTTGCGGTCCCGGTTATTCTTTATAACATGATTTGCGGCCGCAAGGATTGTCTTTGTGGATCTGTAGTTCTGTTCCAGCTTTATTATGCGGCAATTTTCAAAATCCTTCTCAAAATCAAGTATGTTCCGGATATTTGCGCCCCGCCATCCGTAAATCATCTGGTCATCATCGCCCACAACACAGATGTTGCCATGTTTTGAAGCCAGCATGCTTACAAGCATATACTGGGCAGTATTTGTGTCCTGGTACTCATCAACAAGAATATAGCGGAATTTATCCGAATAATAATCCAGAACCTCCGGGAATTTTGAAAGTATCTGAATTGTAAGAATAATAATGTCATCGAAATCCAGGGCATTATTGGCCTTCAGTTTCTGCTGGTACAGATCGTAGACTTCCGCAATCCTGCTCAGGCGGAAATCAGCGCTGTTTATTTTTTTGTATTCCTTCGGACCTATAATCTCATCCTTGGCTCTGCCAATCTCATTGAGAACTGCACGGGGCTGAAAATCCCTCTCGTTGATATTGAGCTGTTCAAGACAGTTTTTAATAAGGTTTAACTGGTCATCGCTGTCATAAATCACGAAATTGGAATTATAACCGATTCTGTCAATTTCTCGCCTCAATATCCTGATACAGCAGTGATGAAAAGTACCTGTCCATACATCATTGGCCTTTTCCCCGATTAAATTTTCCAGCCTTTCTTTCATTTCACGGGCGGCTTTGTTTGTAAAGGTTATGGCAAGAATGTTCCATGGATTCACCCTGATTTCTTCTATCAGATAGGCAATTCGGTGTGTAAGAACTCTGGTCTTTCCGGAACCTGCTCCCGCAAGAACCAGCAAAGGTCCTTCAGTATGAAGCACAGCTTTTTTTTGTTCCGGATTAAGGCCCTCAAGTAAATTCATGTTTATCCTCCGGTTTTATTTATTTTATGTCTTTTATTTTTAAATACCTATCAAATTATAAATCATGAAAAAAATAAATCAATTAATCATTTAAATATTAATCTGAACTTTATAAAGTAATATACTATTTATATTATATAACAGCCAATTCTTCAATATCAAACAAACGTTCGTTTAACTCCATGAAGAAACATTCCCTTTTTTAGTCACTTATAGCTGCATCGCTTTAATTAAATGCAGTATTACCTTATTTATCAAAATATTGCTTTATTGAAAAAATCGACTTATAATATTTCAAGTAGTATAGCGAACAAACACTTCGCGCAATGAATACGACCCAAACAATGAGGAGTGAATAAAGTGGTTAATTACTTGATTAAAAGGGTACTGGTCTCAATTTTTACTCTGTGGCTTGTAGCTACAATTACGTTTTTCCTGATGTATTTGGTACCCGGCGGTCCTTTTCTCGCGGAAAAGACTCCCTCGGCTGCAACCCTTGAGGCGTTGAACCGAAAATACGGGCTGGACCAGCCAATTACGGTTCAATACAAAAATTATATGCTCAATCTGCTTAAAGGTGAGATGGGTGAATCAATCAAGCAAAGAGGACGTACAGTTCAGGATATAATTTCCGATGGTTTTAAGGTGTCTGCACGAGTCGGCGGATTATCCGTTTTGCTTTCAGTGGCAGTCGGCATACCTTTGGGCTGTATAGCAGCCATCAACAGGGGAAAATGGCTGGATAACATGATTATCCTTATTGCCACAACCGGTGTCGCGGTGCCAAGTTTTGTGACATCGACCGTCCTGATGGTCATATTCAGCATAAAATTGGATCTGTTGCCTACATACGGCCTTACTTCATGGCAGCATTACATCATGCCTGTTCTTGCATTATCCTTCTACCCCACTGCATATATTTCAAGGTTGATGCGCACGAGCATGCTTGATGTTCTTGGGCAGGATTACATGCGCACAGCCAGGGCAAAGGGTCTTTCTCAGGCAAAATCCCTTTTCAAGCATGCCCTCAGAAATGCAGTGCTCCCCGTAGTTACCTATCTTGGTCCGCTGCTTGCCTACACACTGACGGGAAGTTTTGTAGTGGAGAGAATTTTCACCATACCCGGACTCGGCAATGAATTTATCAGTTCCATCATAAACAGGGACTATACCATGATTATGGGTACCACTATTTTCCTTGCTGCTTTGTTAATAATCATGAACATGCTGGTAGATATCGCTTACACAATAATCGATCCCAGAATCAAACTCAAATAGGAAGTTCAACTTATATAGGAAGGATGTAGTTCATGAGCGACAATAAGAAAAATATACTCAGTTTCCAACTGGATGTGTCTGATTTTCTTCCTGCGAATGAGGAAGAGAAGCAGAGTCTTGTGGTAATGCGGGAAAGTGTCAGTTTCTGGCGTGACGGGCTGAGAAGATTCAGAAAGAACAAAATAGGCATGGCAAGTCTCATTGTAATTATTCTGATTATGATATTCGCTTTTGTCATGCCCGAGTTTTATCCGTATTCTTACGAACAGCAAATCCGGGGCAGTGAAAATCTTGCTCCCATGCAGTATTCCAAGCAGGAACTTGAACGGATAGCGAACGGAGAAAAAGTATTCCCTCATATCCTGGGAACCGATTCACTGGGAAGGGACCAGATGGTAAGGGTCATGATGGGCAGCAGGATATCTTTGACTGTCGGTATAGTGGCCAGCATCCTCGTTTTGATGATCGGTTCAATTTACGGCACAATCGCAGGATATTTCGGCGGCAAGGTTGACCTGATAATGATGAGAATTGTCGATATAATATATACCGTGCCTGACATATTGATCATTATTTTGCTCATGGTGACTTTGAAATATCCTCTTAAGAACCTGGCAGACAATAACCCTGCATTTTCATGGATTAATACACTGGGTGTAGGACTTATCTGTATTTTCATTGTTTTCTCACTTCTCTATTGGGTTGGTATGGCCAGAATTGTCAGAAGCCAGATTTTGTCCATAAAGGAGCAGGAATTTGTCACAGCGGCAAAAGCCCTGGGGGCAAGCCATTCAAGAATAATCAGGAAACATCTGCTGACGAATGCGATGGGTACCCTGATTGCCACGACGACCCTGCAGATTCCTTCCTCCATATTTATAGAAAGCTTCCTGAGCTTTATAGGAATAGGTGTTGCCGCTCCAATGCCCAGTCTCGGATCCATGGCTGCCCTGGCCATAGACGGCATTTATTCCTATCCGTACAGGCTTATGGCCCCGGCCATAATGATAAGTCTTATCATTCTTTCATTCAATTTGCTGGGCGATGCATTGCGTGACGCTTTTGACCCCAAGCTTAAGAATTGAGGTGTTACTTAATGAGAGAATTATTGCTGGATATACGAAACGAACGCTTGTCCTTTTTTACGCCTGCGGGGGAAGTAAAAGCACTTAACGATGTTTCCATACAGCTCTATAAGGGGGATGTGCTGGGAATAGTCGGTGAAAGCGGCAGCGGTAAAAGTGTCACTGCATATTCCATTATGCAGCTTCTTCCCCAGAATGCGAAAATCATTGGCGGAACAATTGACTTCAACGGTCACAGGATAAATGATATGACTGAAGAAGATATGAGAAAAATCAGGGGTAATGAGGTAAGTATAATTTTCCAGGACCCCATGACAAGCCTCAACCCTGTTTATACTATAGGAAACCAGATAATTGAAGTAATTATGCTTCATACCAACAAAACCCGCAAGGAAGCCCTGGAACGTGCAGAGGAACTTCTTGCCCTTGTGGGTATCAATGAGCCCAAAAAAAGGCTTAAGCAGTACCCTCACGAACTTTCAGGCGGTATGCGGCAAAGAGTAATGATTGCGATAGCTCTTGCCTGCGAGCCCAAACTGCTTATTGCCGATGAACCGACAACAGCCCTTGACGTTACCATACAGGCGCAAATCCTTGAACTCATGATGGAACTTAAAGAGAAACTTGGTATGACCATAATCATGATAACCCATGACCTGGGTATTGTTGCAAGAATGTGTGAGAAAATAGCTGTTATGTATGCCGGTAAAATTGTGGAATACGGATCGGTTGATGAAATATTCTACAACCCGCAGCATGAATACACCAAGGGTCTGCTTCGCAGTATACCAAGACTTAATGACAAGGACAAGAAAAAGCTGGTTCCAATTCCGGGCACTCCGGTGGATTTGCTGAACCCTCCGGCAGGATGTCCTTTTGCACCGCGCTGTGACAGTTGTATGAAGATTTGTCTCAGGGAAATGCCGCCTTATACGACCATAAAGGATGATCATTTCAGTGCCTGCTGGTTGCTGCAGAAAAAAGAATTTGAGCAAGGCGGAGGTAAAAAATGAGTAAAAAACTGTTAGAAGTAAAAAATCTTAAACAATATTTCAAAGTTGGCGGCAGCTTTTTTAAACCCAGATATGTCAAGGCCGTCGATAATGTCAGCCTTTTCATAAACAAAGGCGAAACACTCGGTCTCGTAGGAGAAAGTGGATGCGGAAAGACCACTCTCGGACGTACCATTCTTAGACTTTACGAGCCTACGGGCGGGCAGATCATTTATGACGGTCAGGACATAACAAAAGCTGATATGCTTCCCTACAGGAGAAAAATGCAAATTGTTTTCCAGGATCCTTACGCAAGCCTTGATCCGCGAATGACTGTCGGTGATATTGTAGGTGAAGCCATTGACATCCACAAACTCGCAAAGAATAAAAAAGAGCGTCAGGAAATCATCATATCGATGCTTGAACGCGTGGGACTGAACAGCGAGCATGCAAACCGATATCCCCATGAATTTTCTGGCGGACAGCGCCAGCGTATAGGTATTGCAAGGGCTCTCGCCGTCAATCCGGAATTCATCGTGTGCGATGAGCCTGTGTCGGCCCTTGATGTATCGATTCAGGCCCAAATCATAAATATGTTTGAAGAGCTGCAGGAAGCAATGGGACTTACCTATCTTTTCATTGCCCATGATCTGAGCGTTGTAAAACATATAAGCCAGAGAATTGGCGTTATGTATCTTGGAAAACTTGTGGAACTTGCAGAGAGCAATGAACTTATTTTCCACTGCGCTCACCCATATACAAAATCGTTGATTTCGGCTATACCCATTGCTGACCCTGTTACAGCACGTTCAAGCAAGCGTATTGTTCTTGAAGGCGATGTGCCAAGTCCATTAAATCCGCCTTCAGGCTGCAGGTTCAGGACTCGCTGTCCCTATGCGACAGAACTGTGCGCAGAGAAAGAACCGGAGCTCAGGGAAATATCGCCTGGTCATTACACTGCATGCCATCATTTTGATAAAATAGACTAAACAAAATATTTTTTTGCAAAACATATTTTCATTGTATGATATAATGTTGTTTAATGGATTTTTATTTTTATTAGTTCATCACAATAAAGTGAAAAAGTTAAAATAGCACTTATTGGTGTCCCAATGCCAATAAGTGTTGATATATATTCAGCCAAGTACGTATGTACCACTGGCAAAAAAAAAAGAGAAATTTGGAGGGACAAATATGAAAAGAAAACTTGCTCTGCTTCTGGCAATGATTATGATTTCCATGATCATCCTGCCTGCTTGTGGCAAGAAAGCCGATGCAAACACTCTGAACGTCAACGTAGGTCCAAATCCGGACACAATTGATCCTGCGCTCAACTCTGCTGTTGACGGCGCAACACTGATCATCCACGCTTTTGAGGGACTTTACACTCTTGACAAGGACGGAGTACCTGTCCCAGCTCAGGCTGAATCAGTCGAAATCTCAGAAGACAAAAGAGTTTACACTTTCAAGCTCCGTGACGGCATTAAGTGGAGTGACGGCAAGGAAGTTACTGCAGAAGACTTCGTCTATGCATGGAACAGAGCTATTGACCCTGAGACAGCTGCAGACTACGAATACATGTTTGACGTAATAGAGGGTTATGAGGAGGGCAAGCTCAATGTTGTAGCCAAGGACTCAAAAACCCTTGTAGTAACATTGAAGACTGCTGTTCCCTACTTCCTTGAACTTACTGCATTCCCCACCTACATGCCTGTTCGCAAGGATATTGTTGAAGCTCACGGGGATGCATGGGCTACAAAGCCTGAAACATACATAGGAAATGGTCCCTACAAGATTACTGAGTGGGTACCCAACTCCCACATCAAGATGTCTAAGAACGAACATTACTGGAATTATAAAGCCCTTGGCCCCGATCACATTAAATTCGTTCTGATGGACGACGATGTGGCCATCCTCAACGCTTTCCAGAAGGGCGAAATCCTCTTTGCTGACTCCATGCCCAATGATGAGATAGATGCATGGAGAGACAAACCAGAATTCCACCTTGAAGGTCAGCTGGGAACCTATTATATCTCCTACAACACCCAGAGACCTCCTCTTGACAATCCCAAGGTCCGTAAGGCTCTGACCCTGGCAATAGACCGCGAGTTTATCTGCAGGGAAATCGGTAAGGCCGGACAGGTGCCTGCAGGTGCCTTTGTTGCAATAGGTCTCTCTGACGCTGATCCTTCCAAGGAATTCCGCGAAGTTGGCGGCGACTACTTCGATCCATATGATTACGAAGGAAACCTCGAAGAAGCCAAGAGACTGCTTGCAGAAGCAGGCTATCCCAACGGTGAAGGCTTCCCGACCCTTGAATATATCTACAATGAGAGCACAGGACACCAGGCTATTGCAGAAGCCGTCCAGGATATGTGGGCAAAAATCGGCGTAAAGATTACCCTTGCATCCCAGGAATGGAATACATTCCTTAACACAAGGAAGAACGGCGACTATGATATCGCTCGCAACGGCTGGCTCTGCGACTACAACGATCCCATAAGCATGCTTGACTTGTTCATCTCAACCAGCGGTAACAATGACGGTCAGTGGAAAAATGCAGAGTATGACGCGATTATCGCAGAAGTCAAGAAGACTGATGATCCTGTAAAACGTTTCGAGCTTATGCATAAGGCTGAGGATCTCCTCTTTGAAGAATCAGTACTTTGTCCTATATACTACTATGTTGACATTTACCTCCTCAATCCGAAGGTCCAGGGCTTCTATTCATCACCTCTCGGATATAAATACTTCATGTACACAAGCGTTAAATAATCAGACAAATAATTGTGGCAGAGGAAAAATCCTCTGCCACTTTTTTTGATTTCGGGATAGCCCTGAAATCCCGTTATTCTTTCCCTGAAAGAATTCAGATTATAGCCGAAAGCCCCCGGACTGCGCAGCCACAAATTACTTTGCAATTCTTTCTTTCAACCTTGGCTTTTATGTGATACAATGTGCTGTGGACAAAACAAGGGAGGCTGTGACATGAAAAAGAAAAAATATGATGTCATTATCATAGGCTGCGGGACTGCAGGAATATTTGCCGGCTATGAAATCAACAGGCTTATGCCCGGTACAGACATATTGATGCTGGAACAGGGCGTCGATATATATCACAGGAGCTGCCCCATTGTTGAAGAAAAGGTAAAAGCCTGTATTAGCTGCGATACATGCGGTATCATGAACGGTTTCGGCGGGGCTGGCGCCTTCTCCGACGGCAAGTACAATTTCACCACGCAATTTGGCGGATGGCTCAATGAATATATAGACGACAAAACCGTAATGGAACTTATTGAGTACGTTGATTCAATCAATGTCAGTTTTGGCGCTACGCAGAAAAGATATTCCACCGATTCCCCCGAAGCCCGCGAGATAGCCAGAAAAGCCCTGGCTTATGATCTTCACCTTCTTGAAGCCCAGGTAAAACATCTGGGTACCGAGAACAACAAAAAAATTCTTGCAAGGATGTATGATTATCTGAACGAGCGCGTGGAAATATCATGCAGGTCCCAGGTCACATCCATCGAACAGCACGGCGATGGTTATAAAATTACACTCAGCGACGGGAAAGAAGCGGTATGCAAATATCTGATTGCTGCGCCTGGAAGATCGGGTGCCGAGTGGTTCGCATCCCAGTGCCGCAAGCTGAAGCTTCAACTGGTAAACAATCAGGTTGACATAGGTGTAAGGGTGGAACTTCCTGCCCGTATATTTGAAAATATAACTGACGTGATGTATGAAGCCAAGTTCCTTTTCCGGACCAAGCAGTACGGGGATCTGGTCCGTACTTTCTGCATGAATCCCTATGGATATGTCGTAAGTGAAAACGTGGATGGCATTATTACGGTTAACGGGCATAGCTATACCGATCCCGCCCTGAGAAGCGAAAACACGAATTTCGCCATTCTGGTAAGCAACAGATTTACAAAGCCTTTCAATGAGCCATACCAGTACGGAAAGAGAATAGCGTCCCTTTCCAACATGCTCGGCGGCGGTATTATTGTCCAGAGATTTGGGGATCTTATAAAAGGCAAGCGTACCAATGAACACAGGCTTTCACAGAGTTTCACCATGCCGACGCTGAAAGCCACGCCGGGTGACCTGAGCCTTGTTCTCACAAAA
>Ga0134093_1003413_pt1 | contig 11280 bp, 8 predicted proteins | sample 4_1taG_FD_94452 | JGI IMG/M metagenome (GOLD analysis project Ga0134093, IMG submission 94452) | Switchgrass degrading microbial communities from high solid loading bioreactors in New Hampshire, USA - 4_13_20_68_A1 metaG | ecosystem: Engineered > Bioreactor > Semi-continuous > Anaerobic >...
AGCGGGGAACTGGTACGCAGGCTGTTTATTATTCTCGGGAGCACTTCCAGAACATAATCTATATCCTCTTCACAATTATCTTTGCCCAGGGTCAAACGCAGAGCTCCATAGGCGGTTTCCGCAGGAATACCCATTGCCAGCAGCACATGAGAAGGTTCCAAGGCTTCTGAGGTACAGGCTGAGCCGCCGGAAGCCATGATCCCATAACTATCCAGCATCAGAAGAACCGATTCCCCTTCCACCGCTTCAAAACACACGCTGACATGTCCTGGGATTCTATTTTCCGGGTCACCGGTCATTATCGTCCGGGGAATCTTTTCCACAATCCCTTTCTGCAGTTTTTTCCCTAAACCGGTTAAATGGGCAATTTGCTCACTCATCCGGGTTTGAGCCAGTTCAGCGGCTTTGCCGAACCCTACTATTCCGGGGACATTTTCGGTACCGCCTCTCATATTGGATTCCTGAGAGCCTCCATACAGGAGTTTTCCTAGCTTGGTTCCTTTTTTAACATAAAGACAGCCTACTCCTTTGGGTCCATACAGCTTGTGGCTGGAAGCGGATAGCATATCCACTCCCAAATCCTTCACATCCACCGGTATCTTGCCTGCGGTTTGCACCGCATCCGTGTGAAAAGCAGCCCCGGCTTCGTGGGCAATGGAGGCCAGCTCCTTTATGGGCTGAATGGTCCCCACTTCATTATTGGCATGCATTATGGAAACCAATATGGTCCCAGGTTTTAAGGCCTGCTTAAGGGTATCCGGCTCCACCAATCCAGAAGGAGTTACCGGCAGCCTGGTTACCTCAAAACCGATTTTCTGCAAGTACTCGCAGGTATCCAGAACCGCATGATGTTCAATGGAAGAAATGATCAAATGCTTGCCCCGGTGAGAGTTGTTCATCATATACGAAACCAGGGCTTGATTGTCAGCCTCAGTGCCGCCGCTGGTGAAAAAGATCTCCCGGGGATGGGCATTGATCAATGCTGCCACCTGCTCCCGGGCTTTTTCCAGAGCCCTCCTGGCTGCTCTTCCTTTGGAATACACGCTGGAGGGATTGCCGTATTGGCTGGTATAGAAAGGTATCATAGCTTCAAATACGGCTTCATCTACTGGAGTAGTAGCGCTATGATCCATATAGATTTCTCTCATGCTTTTTCAACTCCATATTCCTGTTAATCGGCATCAAAAAATTATCTTTTCCGGGTGGGTATAGACATTAAACCTGTCTCCCCTTACAAATCCCACAATACACACATTCAGCTCCTCAGCCAAATCCAAAGCCAGCTCAGTGGGAGCTGCCCGGGACAAAATTATAGGGATGTTGCCCCGCACGGCCTTATAAGTATTTCCGAAGCAACCCGCCCGCTCAGCAGAAGGCATTTGTTGTTGGTAATCACTTCATTCAACACCGTATATCCCAGCACCTTGTCAACAGCGTTGTGCCTGCCAATGTCCTCATAGTAAACGATTACACCTGACTCATCAGCCAGCGAAGCACTGTGTACACCTCCGGTCAAACGAAAGGAATCAGCTCGCTCCTCCATTGCCTCCATTAAGCCTATTATTTTCCCAGCCTCCAATTGCCAATCGGACTCCACCGGCTGCACCTGCCGGGCATCATTGATAAAATAAAGCCCGGCTCGGCCCTTGCCGCAGCAGCTGGCAATATGCCGGCGCAGAAAATTACTGGTTTGCACTGGCTGGGTGGTTTCAATCCACAGCAATCCTTCTTCTTCATTGCAGCGAATGTCCTTAATGTCTGACCGCTGGCGGACAAGCCCTTCACTTAATAAAAAGCCCACCACCAGTTCTTCCAGTCCCACCGGTGAACAGATTAAGGTGGATAATTCATTATGGTTCAGAAAAACCGTCAAAGGCTTTTCTGTTACTACGTGAGCGGTTTTATTTTCAACCTTGCCCCCATTATAATGTATTATCTGGTATTGAGCATAAATAGGCCCTGCTGGCACATTGATAACTCCTTTCTTGGTGATCTCCTCCGCTGGTTATTTACCTGAACTGGCGGATAGCCTGATTAAGCAAAAGCAATTGATACCCTTAGCTGCAGCAACATAAGCCAAATAATGGCGGTTATTCCTATATTCTTAATAGGAATTATACATCATATAGCTTCCTTTTAGTTATACTTTTAACACTTTGTGACGCCAAAATTAAAACTGCCCTGTCAGGCAGAGCAGTTCAAGTTCTTATGACCGGTATAGAGGGGAATCCATTTTTCATGCAGGGTTTCTTTCTTCAAACCACTTACTGGGGTTGGGTGTTTTTATTTACTATCATCCCAATGGCCATGATTACCGCAAATATTATCAAGTAATAGAAGACTGCCTGGCCGTGAGCGTAATAGGCGGCAACTACCATGAACAGGCAGGCACAGATGGCCAAAACCGGCATGACAAAACGCTTAAAGGTATTCAAGGATCGCTCTTTTTTCATCATCATTATCAATATAGGTATATACATAGCGTAAATAGTAACGATGGGAAGCTCGGAACTGTCAAAGCTGAAAGGGCCAAACCAGGAAACAGGAGTGAGATTGGCTCCATAGAAGTACAGCAGCCATATACCGCTTAACAGACCCCCCAAAATAGCAGCGTTGGCTGGCATATTAGTCTTTTCGTCAATAGACTGATAGATATCGGGGCGAGGCCCCATATTTCTCGCCGCCAGGGAGTAGAAACCCCGAACACATCCCATCATTAAACCATTAAGAGTGCCCAAGCAGGATATAACTACCACTACAAACAGTATGGTTCCGCCCAGTTTGGAGAACAGGGTGGAAAATGCGATTTTTGCCCCCGTTTCACCGCCCTGCATGACAACACTGTTGGGAACTGCACCTGCCAGTCCTATATAGTAGAAAATGTAGATCAAAGCCACAAACATAGTACCAAAAGTAAGAGCCAAGGGAAGGTTCCGCTTGGCATCTCTTAGTTCGGCGTTGATACTGGTGGCAATGATCCATCCTTCATAAGCAAAAGAAGTAGCCACCAGTGCTGTAAACAGCGGATTGTTGCTGACATCAGCGATAACTCCGCTGGTAAAATTGGTTATCAGCACCCCGTTTGACAATCCGGCAATAGTACCCACAACAGCCATCAGAGCCAGGGGAATCAGTTTAATGGCGGTGGTAGATACCTGGAATTTACCTGCCAGTTTGGGAGACAGAGCATTCATAGCAAATATACTCATTAGATAAAACCCAGACAAGGCCATAGCCTCACTGCCAACAATATCCCATCCCAACAAAACACAGGTGTAGCGGGCAGAAACCCAGGCCAATACCGAAGTTAAAGTGGGATAATAAATAACGGCCATAAACCATCCTACAAAATACCCGTACTTTTCCCCTACAGTAGCTTCAGCATAATCCACTATTCCATTCACTTTCTCGTACTGGGTGGCCATGGTAGCGAAAACATAGGCACAGATAACCATTATTATGCCACCCAAAGCCCAGGCCAAAATACCCTGGGGAAGGTTGCCTCCCGTAGCAACCAAAATCTTTTCGGCCTTGAAAAATACCCCTGAACCTATAACGATGCCGACAACCATGGCTATAGCAGTTAAAAGCCCATACCTTTTTTCCAGCCCATTTTCCATAACCTCATTCTCCCCGTCTGCTTAATGTTCAAGCTGTTTCTCGCCATTGAACCGCTTCAATTATACTGCAAAGATCATTTGCAGCAAAAAACAAATATTGCCTTGGCAACATGTATTGGAAGTATCCCGCCGAATGCTCCTTCTTCCATACTTGGATATTGCAGCCCTATTGCTATGAATTTCCCATATTTACCAAAAGGTTGTAAAGAATTGTTGTCGAATTGTAATAAATGTCTGTATATGTCTAACTTTGGAAAGGATGGTGGAACTTATGTCAGTATTACGTCGTCACAATGTTCTTCTCTGGAGTATAGCAGCCTTACTGGTTATCGCTGTTGTACCCCTGCCTGTTTATGCCGGTGACTACGGCACAGAAGATCTTACCCTGGACAGCCAGGGCCCAGCCGTCAGCCAACTGCAGAAAGACCTTGCCGAATTAGGCTACTATAAAGGCAGTATCGATGGCTGGTTTGGACCTAAAACTATGGAGGCTGTGAAGAGCTTTCAAAAAGCTAATGGGCTGAAAGTGGATGGTCTGGTGGGCCCAAAAACCAAAGCTGCATTGAATGCTGTATTACAAGCTCAGACCGATCGCTATGGGGCCCAGGATCTTACCCTGGACAGCCGGGGGCCAGAGGTGATCCAGCTGCAGAAAGATCTTGCCGAGTTGGGTTATTACACACGAAGTATCGATGGGTGGCTTGGTCCCAAAACCCAGGAAGCCGTCATAGAGTTTCAAAAAGCCCAGGGACTAAAGCCAGATGGCTTGGTGGGTCCGAAAACTAAAGCTGTGCTTATTGCTGCTATGACCGGGGTTACTCCGACAGCCATAGCATCCGGCGCAAAGGAACCTTCCGCAGCCAGTATAAAGCAGTACAATTCCCATGAAAAGCCCATAGTTGATGCATTCCGGGCCAATTATAAGGGGAGCCTGGCGGAAGCACTGGTAGGCCGCGCCATATGGTACATGGAGTATGGTTTCATGAAATACGGCCATACTAAATACCCGTCAACGGGATACATAGACTGCTCCAACTTCGTATCCCTGGTTTATAAAGATTTTGGTTATTCTATTACCTCAGCCGCCAAAAACTATGACAAAGTGGGGGTCAAGGTTGAAGGAGTCTATTCCCAAAAAATACCCGGTACTTCCAAGTACACCCTGGTAGGTGTGGAAAAGTTAAAACCCGGTGACATATTCACATTCTGGAACTCTGACGCCCCGGCCAAAACCCATATCGGCCATGTGGCCATATATATGGGTGAGATCAACGGCAAGCCATGCATCATCAACACCTGCAGCGACCGCCCCACTGCCATAGGAATAATCAACAACTTTTCCTACTGGTACGGCGAAAACCTGATCGAAGTGCGCCGGGTGTTGCCGGACAGCGCCTTTGTACCGGGTAAAAGTTTTACCGATAACGGACCCGTGATTCCGGCAATCTACCAGATCAAACCCAACAAACCGATTATTCTGCCCAAATACCTGCGCACCGGGTTCTAGTAACAGCAGGAGAAGAAAAGGAGGCCACATTTTGGTGGCCTCCTCAGACTGTCGAAAAAGGCCATTAAAGAGATCGCCACGTTGCTACGCGCCTCGCGATGACACAATGGTTGCTTTTTTACTAACGTGAAAGCCCATTTTCACAGCAATGACCCGTATGATGGCTTTCGGTTGTTTCATTGCTGTGAAAATGGCTTCCTTTTATGTCATCACGAGGAGCGAAGCGACGTGGTGATCTCAACCGGTTGGCCCGGCTGATTATGAATGAGATTGCCACGCCCCTGCCGGGGCTCGCAATGACAATTAAGAATTCCTTTAATAGCGATGACAGGCTTAAGTTTTCGTTTATCGTGGCCTATTCTACTGGTGACAATTGCGAGGAGTGAAGGGACGTGGCGATCTCCATCACCTTTGACACCGGTAAGCGGGAAGCTGTATTTACGAAATCTCCCGCTGATTCTTATCGCTTTTGGTTTAGACTAGTGTTAAGCATTTAATTTAAATGGGTTATAGCTAATCCCTTCATCAAAGGCATCCATTTGCTCCGTACGCTTCAGCCACCCCACCACAGCATAAGTTAAAGGGGTAGCCACCACTTCAAAGGTTACTTTGAACAGGTACTGGTACAGCATCATCTGCCCCAGCACAGCATTGGGTACCGTCCCCCAGAAGGAAATAGCAATGAATATAAACGTATCGAGACACTGCCCTACTAGTGTAGAGCCGATGGTTCTCATCCATAAAAAGCGGCCTTCAGTGAATACCTTTAATTTGGACAGCACCATGGAATTGGCAAATTCACCGGCCCAATAGGCCAGCAAGGAGGCCAGTACGATCCGCGGGGTCATTCCCAGTACCAAAGTAAAAGCACTGTCCCCTGTAAAGAAGTCGGGGGAAGGAATGGCCAACACAAGGTAGAAAGCTGCCACCATTATCAGGTTGCATAAAAACCCCGCCCATATAACCAACCGGGCTTTTTGAAACCCGTATACCTCCGTTAAAACATCTCCGACAATATAAACCACCGGAAACAATATCACTGCCCCCGGCAAAACGATTCCATATACCGTGATCAATTTGCCGGCAATAATATTGGATATCAGCAGGCAGCTGACGAATATACAGGCGATAAGCACAAACAAAGGGGATGCATTCCTGGTATCCTGCATAAATGAGTTTTACCTCCAATTTCAACATAGTCAATTTACAGTATAGTGATTGGGTTCTTCAGGGGCAAGGCTGAGACATAAGAATACACGAGGAAAAAGAAGATACACTTGCTCATTCTATTTTAATGCCGATGCCAGTTCCAGGAGTTTTTTGGCGGTGTTGGCGTTGCGTATAGTAAGGCTTTGATAGGCTTTTGTTCCCACTATTTTTGACCACCTGGTGCGGGAATACGTTTTTAGCGGTGCTGACCAGAATATTATTTCCTTATATACAAATAGTTTTTCGTACTCCGGTTTTATCTGGCCTACTTCTTCTATTATTTCTTCTGCCGTTGCTGGATGGATCACAAACATGGCATCATGTTTTGAATCCGGATCATTTCCCCACCATGGAGGTACAACATCCAACGCATCTTGTAACGTAATAACATCTATCAGTGCCAAGTTGATGGGGAATCCAAATTCCTTGTGCATTATCTCCTTACATTTTTCAACCAGCTTAATAGTGTCTTTTTCTTCACTGGAAAAGATGACATTACCGCTGTTGATATAGGTGATTGCATCTGGAAATCCAGCCTTGTGGAAACAGTTTTTCAAATCCTTCATAGAGACTTTGTTTTTGCCACCCACATTTATTCCCCTGAGCAGCGCAATATATTTCATGTGGAATCTCCTTTTATCTAAGTTTTTGTATTCTATATAATAATTTTTATATCACACTAAAACAATGAACCGGCGATATATTGATAACCTTCCCTTGTATGCCGTAAACATCTTATAAATAAGTGGGGTACGCGGCTCAGCGGTAGAAGCCTACGCCAAACGCCAGAGCTGTAACTGTTACCGCCTGCAGTGATATATCCCATCCTCAAACGGACCTTTCCCTTCCAGAATATACATTTATTATAGTATATACTTGTGGTGATGTACTAAAGGTTGCCATTATTGGGATATACAAGGCCGAAAGGCTGGCTCAGCTTAGGCTTGAGCCAGCCTTCCTACCGTACCGATTCTGAATCATTTCAGCAGGCAATGAGTTCTTTGATCACCAGCTCTCTTCCGCACAATAGGTCCCATTCATTCAAGCCGCAGTTGGGACATTCGAAGTCGTTCTGAAGCAGGTTAAAAACCTTGTTGCATTTTTTGCATAAGGCATTGCCTGGCACTATCTCAATTTTCAGCTTGGTATCCTGCAATGAGGTACCCTCAACTACCGCAGGATAACAAGCTTCGATGTACCCGGGGATAACCCCGGAAAGTTCGCCTATTTGGAGAACCAATGTGTCAATCTTGGTTAACCTGTTATCGATGGCGAAGTCTTCAACCGCTTTGACGATATGAATTACAATATCCAATTCATGCACAGGGAATCACCTATTCTTTTTAGTGACCAGTATCAACATTCCTGCCGGCTTTTTTCGCTTCGATCCTTTGATAACGTTCAGCTGCATATTTCATGATTCCGGGTATTAGTTCCCCTTTCTGGGCTTGGGCATCATATTTTTTCACCAGTGAAATAGCGCCAAATTTACATTTGGTAGTGCATATTCCGCAGCCGACGCAGCGATACTCATCAACCACCACCACGCCGCAGCCCAGGCAGCGCTCGGTCTCCAGCTTGACCTGCTCTTCGCTGAAAGTGGCGCGCGGATCCTTAAAAGCTACCTTGGGCTCTGCCGCAACCCGGTGCAGAGGTTTTTGACGGGGGACCCGGTCGTAACCAGCCAGATCCAGATTCTCTTTACTGAATGCCCGGTATTCTTTTTCCCGGCCGACGGTCAGATTATCTCCATGCAGGTAGCGATGAATAGAAATGGCACCCTGCTTGCCCATGGCGATAGCGTCTATGGCAAATTTCGGGCCGGTTACCGCGTCTCCGCCAGCGAATACATCCGGTTCATCAGTTTGGTAGCTCAGTTCCGCCACTTTTATGGTCTGATTGGGATTTAAAACCGCCCTGGACCCCTGCAGCAAATCACCCCAGAACATCTCCTGCCCGGCAGCAATCAGAACATTATCAGCCTTTACCGTTATAGTTTCCTTTTCATCAAATACCGGGTTAAATCTTCCGTTCTTGTCATAGACCGCGACGCATTTCTTGAATACCACTCCGGTGACCCGCCCGTTTTCCTGGAGAATCCGCTGGGGTCCCCAAGAATTATGCAAAGCAATGCCCTCTGCCAGCGCTTCATCGATCTCTTCGTCAAGGGCAGGCATTTCCTCCCGCTTTTCCAAACAATACATATCTACCGGTGAATCACAAATTCTTACCGCCGTCCGGGCAACGTCTATGGCCACGTTTCCTCCGCCGATAACTACGGTTGGTCCCTGTATGGTCAGCTCTTCATTCAGATTTACTCTGCGTAAGAAATCGATCCCGTACATTACTCCTTGGGCCTCTTCACCTTCGATACCCAGCTTGCGGCTGGCCTGAGCTCCGATAGCCAGATAGAAGGCTTTGTAACCCATTTCTCTTAACTCAGCCAGGGTGATATCCCGGCCAACCTCAACCCCGGTTCTGAATTCAACTCCCAGTTCCCTCAATATATCAATTTCGGCATTGATAATGTCCTTTTCCAGACGGAAGGAAGGAATCCCCAGGCTCAGCATCCCGCCAGGCACAGGGTGCTTTTCAAAAACAGTCACCTGATAACCTTCCACCGCCAGGTAATAGGCACAGGAAAGCCCAGCCGGGCCGGCACCCACCACAGCGATTTTCTCCGGTCTGAACTCTTTCTTCTTTTGCGGAACAAAGCGATGCTCTGCTATCAGATCCTGTTCGGCAATAAATTTTTTAATCTCGTCAATGGCTATTGGCTCATCAATCTCGCCTCTGGTACATGCCGATTCACAGTTTCTCGGACAAATACGTCCGCAAACAGCCGGGAAGGGATTTTCCTCTTTTATCAGCTCCAGCGCCTCCCGGTATCGGCCCTGGGCAGCCATCTTGATATAGCCCTGAACGGCAATATGGGCCGGGCATTCTGTTTTACACGGGCTGGTTCCGCTTTCCGCCACCAGGGTTTTCCCCCGGCGATAATCAAGATTCCATTTATCCGGTCCCCACTCGGTATCATAGGGTGTTTCTCTTTCCCTGGCAGGTATAACGTCAGTTGAGCAAAGGCTTTGCCCCAGGGTCAAGGCATTGACCTGGCAATTCTCCACACACTGACCGCAGGCTACGCACTTGGATGGGTCCACCTGGGAAACATAATTGGAACGGATCACATCCGGCACGTTGTAACAAGTAGCGTTTCGCAGCATAAAACAGCCGCACCCGCAGCAGTTGCAGACTGCATTTATGTTTTCCGGCCCGGCTATATTGGGAACCTCATGGATCAAGCCTTCCCGCTCCGCCTTTTCAATGACGGCGATCGCTTCCTCCTTGGTAATCTGGCGGCCCCTTCCCGTACGGATGTAGTAAGGAGCGATCGGTCCAAACACCAGGCACATATCTTCCACCGTATGCCCGCAGCCCACACCATGCTCCCGGTTGCTCAAACGGCACTGGCAATCTGCCACGGCAAAGATTTCATGTTTATCTATAATACTCATGATCTCCTCATAAGAGGCTCTTCGACTTTGCCCGTCAACGGCTGTCTGCACGGGAATCACCCGCATAAGTCCGTGCCCTACGGGTACGTTGGGAGCTAATTTCTCACCCAAATGCTGGGCATGCTCGTCAAAATACCGGGTCAGAGGATATTTTTTTCTGTTCTCCCGGTTCAGTACCATCATTTCAAATACGCCCGGGATCCAGGGCAACAGGGCATAGCGGTCGATACCATCCTTGGTGAATAGTATGATAATGCCATCCATGGCCATTTGGGAAAGCAACTGCTTAACCTTGTCTACTGGTTTACCGCATTTCTCCGCTACCACTTCCGCTCTTTGCGGTTTGCCCATCTTCAAGCACAGGGCAACCTCTGCCATTTCCTCAGTCAAAAACGGCTCAATAAGGCGATACTCCACGCTTTCAGGCGTTAATGCCCCAGGCTGGCCAGTTTTCGTTCCGTTGATTTTGTTGGCAAGATCGAGAACCTTTTCCTTAACCATTACTTACAACCTCCACGTTTCTTTACTTTCCACTCCAGCTCCCAACTTTTTGCTGCGCAGCCACCCGGCCCATTCCGCGATTCTCCGGCCAGTCTTAGCCGAAATAGGCATGATCTTTATTTTCGGATTTGCTATGGTGGCTGGTCCGGCGACGGATTTCAGATCAAAATTGAAAAATCCGCCCCTATTCCTCCATCACTGATTGGTTTCGGCAACCAGGCAACATCCATCCGGGAGGACACCCGCTCCTTTTTTTCGAAGCTTAATTATTAACAAGTTACTTTATTGCGCGGAATTTCGCAAGCCCAAAACCATGACTGTCCATGGGAATAGCCTGTGCTTCGTCCAGTGCCTCTACCCGCTATAATTCAATCTTCAGCAGTTTTGAAACTTCCCTTCCGCTTGCATTCGCTAATTAAATAAGATAGTTTATTTAATAAATAACATGATAACAATTGGAGTCGGACATGGAATTCACCAAGTATTACTGCTTCCGGTTAGGTGCCCTGACCAGAAGAATCATAAACTACTGCAACAACCGGCTCAAAGACCTGGGAATAACTCTGTCCCAGTCATTTGTACTTTTGAGCCTTCTGGAGCAGGATGGCAGCAGTGTAAAAGCCATCGCATCGGCTCTGCAGCTTGACAGCCCCGCTGTAACAGGCCTGGTGGATCGTTTGGCTAAACAAGGCCTGGTATCGCGCCAGGAAGACCCTAACGACCGGCGCAGCACTCTGGTCTTTCTAACACCAGAGGGGCAAAAAATCGCTGAAGAAGCTGCGGTTCGCTCCAAGGAACTTGACCCGCTTCTGAAGTTATACCTGGCGGAAATGACTTTAGTTGGACTGGAACAAACTATGGAAGAACTGGAACAAAAGCTGGAGGCAGGTGAAATTCCCGAAGGAAGGCAGTATAAACCATGATGCAG
>Ga0134093_1003418_pt1 | contig 11268 bp, 10 predicted proteins | sample 4_1taG_FD_94452 | JGI IMG/M metagenome (GOLD analysis project Ga0134093, IMG submission 94452) | Switchgrass degrading microbial communities from high solid loading bioreactors in New Hampshire, USA - 4_13_20_68_A1 metaG | ecosystem: Engineered > Bioreactor > Semi-continuous > Anaerobic >...
ATTCATATTTTAAAGCAGCAAAGCCTCCGTTAGATTTTATGAAGTCATACCATGGGCTTAAAAAATCCATGTAGTCGAATGATTCATAGTTGAAAAGAAATATTCTCACAACTACTGCAAGTATAACTATGCCTATAGTAAGAAGAATATAATTAATTTTGCCGATTGTGTCTTGAATTCTTTTCTCAGTTCTTAAAAATGCTTGCATCAACAGTATATACCTCCATTGCATTTTAAAACTGTGTTTCTCAAAAGAAAAGGGGCATATTTTTTAAGCAGGATAGCAGAAACATTCTTAAAAATGCCCTTTTTGAAAAGTATACTATATAAAATGCTGATTTGTAAATGTTTTTATGACATACAATATGTATGAAGCAAAGCACGGAGATATAAATTCTAATAGTGCTAAAGCTGCAATTAAGTTTGTATATTATTAAGGATGTATATTATATGGTTGTACAGATACTTTTATTCTAACTAAAAGATTATGTGCATATACTTCTATAGGGAAGGCAGTCCTGTTACAAATTATAGTTGGCGGAGGACATAGAAATGCAGGAGATAGAGAAGTTTATAAGGGAAACATATAATATAGATGTAAAAAATATTGCATTTTGTAAAGACGTTTATATTATAGAATCGAATAATGGAAAGAAAGCTTTAAAAAAGACCGAATTACCCGAAGAAAGGTTGAACTTTATACATTGTGCAAAAGAATACCTATATAATAATGGTTTTACCAACATTGACAGGAACCTGTGTACAAAAGAAGGAAAACCATACACTATATTTAATGATGAAGTATATGTGCTATGTGAAATTGTTGAAGGAAGGGAATGCAATTTTAATGAAAGAAAAGATGTGATTGAATCGGCAAGAGCACTTGCTTTGCTGCATAAATGTTCCAAAGGTTTCAGGCCTTCTGATGAATGGTCCCGCTATGACTATCTGGGCAGGCTCCCTGCATATTACAGAAAAAGGCTGGATGAGATAAAAAAGCTTAAGAAGATAGCAAGAAGAGGCAGGAATAAGTTTGATTACATGTTTTTAAATTGTGTGGATTCATTTTATAATACTGGCGAAGACGTTATAAAGAAGCTATATCAAACAAAATATGAAGATATTGTTACCAGGTACCGGGAGGAAGGTATACTTTGCCACCATGATTACGCACATCATAATATTATTTTCTCATCAAAAGGTGTAAACATAATAAATTTTGATTATTGCTGTTTTGATCTAAAGGTTTATGATGTGGCAAATCTAATAAAAAGAAAAATGAGAAAATGTAATTGGAATTTTGAGGAGGCTAAAGTTATTTTACATGAATACTGTTCTATTGAACCTATAGATGATGATGAATTTTTCATACTTAAGCTTATGCTTCAATTTCCTCAGAAATTTTGGCGTGTTGTAAATAAGTATTATAACAGTAAAAGGAGTTGGGCTGAAGCAAATTATACATATAGGCTGCAGGAGGTTCTTGATGAAGTAGAAGAAAGCAGCAAATTGATAGAGAAATTTGACTATCTCAGGTAACTTATGACTTTTACATTGAAGGTTGACGGTAACATATCAATTATTGATGTCATATTATGTAACATAACGATGTGTACCGGAGGTGGAGCATAAGTGGCAGCATTAAAAATAGGGGATATTGTCGGCAGGAAATCATACGGTGGAGATATTCTTTTTAAAGTTGTTGATGTTTGCAGTTCTGACAAAGGAAATATATGTACGCTAAAGGGAATTACTTACAGGATAGAAGCTGACGCTCCTGAATCTGACTTGGTAGTACAATCAGATCAAAAGGTACGGGAATATACAAGAGAAATTGGAAACGCAGTGGATAAAAAGTTGCGGAAGATAAAACAGCAGCATAGGGATGATAAGTTAAAAAAAGGGCTTAATAGAGCTACTCCAAATGATGAAGGGATGATGTACTACAAACCCGGGAAGATCCTTCACTTAGACGGGGATCCGGATTATCTTGAGTCCTGTATGAAAAAATATGAGGAATTTGGTATAGTAGCTGTAGGGAAATATGTGCCGGAAAAGGATCAGGCTTCCCAGATATATAGATTGCTTCAGGAGCATAAGCCTGACATATTGGTACTTACAGGGCATGATGGAGTAATAAAGAACGGAAAAGACTATTCAAGCATTGAAAATTATAGAAATTCGAAATATTTCATTAATGCAGTAAAAGAAGCCAGAAAATATGAAAGAAGTATGGATGACCTTGTTATATTTGCAGGGGCATGCCAATCATTGTATAGAGATATTATTGAAGCAGGAGCAAACTTTGCAAGCGCACCTTTCAGAGTGTTGATACATGCATACGATCCGGTTATGGTATGCAGAAAGATTGCTTTTACTGATACAGATCAAATGATAGATGCCAAAGATGTAATAGAAGATACAATAACAGGATATAAAGGAATCGGAGGAGTAAAAACAAGAGGGAAATACAGAGTAGGGTTCCCCGCAGAGCCATATTGATTTATATGGCTCTGCAAAGCCGGCAGGTGTAATTATATTAGCATATATAATAATATATTAATTTGCTGTAGCGTCGGTTGCATTAATTATTATTGATAAAGTAAAAAATTCATATCTTTACCTAATACATGCAAAGTGATAGTATGATATTATAAATGCATAAAGTGAGGTATTGCATGTATGGATGCTTTAATTTTATCAGTTGCTGCTGGCGGGGGGCACATGAAAGCGGCAGAGGCTATAAAAGAAGAAATACTTACAAGATACCCGAATTCAAGAACCGAGATTATAGATACGCTGCGCTATGTTAATCCGATTTTTGACAAACTTGTGGTAGGAAGCTATATTGGTGCCATCAAAAAGAAACCGGAAATATATAGAAAACTATATTATATGTCAGAGTATGATTCAAACATACAGGATTTCAGCAGTGCAGTTAACAAGATTCTTTCTTTTAGGCTAAAGAAACTTATTAATGAATTTAAACCGTCAGTTATTGCTTGTACACATCCTTTCCCCCTTCAGATGATAGCAAACCTTAAAAGCAAAAAGCATATAGATATACCGGCGGCAGGAATTATAACAGATTATGCTATTCATTCGCTATGGCCTGTTGATAACCTGGAGGCATACATTGTAGCAAATGAGTATCTTAAAACTGAAATGATAAAAAGGGGATACAATAGTAATATTATATATCCATATGGAATTCCTGTATCCAGGGCATTCCTGCAGAAAAAGGATAAGGATCGGCTGCGTGAAGAATTTGGGCTTGAAAACCGGCTTACTGTGCTTATAATGGGTGGGAGCCTTGGATTTGGTGAAATTAAAGATGTATTCAAATCGTTTATTTCATGTTCAATGGATATACAAATAGTTGTTATTACAGGAAAGAACAAGAAATTAAGAGCGAGTTTAGAGAATATTTCAAAAAATTCAAACAAAAATATTAAAATTTTAAGCTATACGGAGAGGGTATCCGACTATATGGATATAGCTGATTTTATAATTACAAAGCCGGGAGGAATGACAATATCTGAAGCTCTTGTAAAACAACTGCCCATATTCCTGCTTTCTCCCATACCCGGTCAGGAAGAAAGGAATGCTCATTTCCTTATCAATAATGGGGCAGCGGTAAGAATTTTATTACATGAAGATATGGACAGCTTTCTTTATTTAATGACAGACGGTTCGCCAAGGCTTAAGCAAATGAAAGAGATGGCAGCATATCTTGCTAAACCGTATGCTGCAAGAGATACGGTAGATTTATTAGTGTCATTGATGCATTAGGCATTTGTCCCGTTTTTATTCTGATGCTAGTGCACAGGCATATGCTACGGCATAATCTTTACAATGGGATAGGCTAATGGAAATACTAAAAATATTAAGCTCTTCTGATATTTGTTTTGTTTTTCCGTGAAGAAGGACTTCCGGTTTGCCTGAGGGGCTATTAATAATCTCTATATCCTTCCATGCTACTCCTTTGCTTATGCCTGTTCCCAGTACTTTTGATATAGATTCCTTTGCTGCAAAGCGTACAGCATAACTTTGATATTTAGCGTTTTTTCTTGATTCGCAATATGATATTTCGTTTTTTGTAAAAATCTTGTTTATAAACGAATCACCAAGTGTTTCAATTGATTTTTTCAAACGATCTATTTCAATTATATCAGTACCGCATAAGATCTTCAAAACTACTACCTGCCCTGTATAGTTTTCTAAATTATTTGAAGAAAATGTTATAAAAAATTTAAAACCGGCGAATAGGCTGCCGGCTGCTTAAACATTTAAACCTGTACCGTATTATGGATTAAAACTTTAACCTGCTGCTTACCTTCCGTTTTTCAAGGGCAGCATCCAGTGCCGAAGCTTCATTTACTACAGTTTCCAGGTTTTCAAGCATATCTTCGGTTTCAATATTGGAAATGATTCTGTGCTTGAAGGTATTAATAGTACTTTCAATATAGTCAAGCTTTGCCATGATTCTTTCAAGATCATTTTTTTCTTCTTTAAAACGCGCAATAGTCTTTTCATCAATATCTATTAGATTCTTGATATCTTCCATTGTGTCAGGGTCTTTTGTGAAGCTTAACTTGCGTTTGTTCATATTAAGCCTGTTGATAATTTCGTTTATATCGGTTGAATTTATATCATTACTTCTAATACAAAAATTGTGGAGCAATTTTATATATGAAATAACTAATTTAAGAGCCTGCTCTACAATTTTTTCTTTCAGATAGCTGTATTCGCCTCTGAAAAAGCTTTCATATATTTCATTTTTATCGTCCATTACTTTTTTCAGCTTATAGTAGCCGTGTTTGTAAAATTCAACATTAGAGTCACGCTTGACTTTATTTGCAAGACACCTGCATTGATAATTAAGCTCTTTAATGTTATATATTTTTTGCTTTCTGTTAATTTTTTCCTGAAAATTTTTACTTAACAGGCTTTGTATAACAGAAGCAGCGTAAACGGCTACAGCAGCGGCAATAGCCAAAGGGAAAATATTACTTTCCATTGCAATACATGCAGCCAGCAAACTTAACAGCAATATAGTAATATTTCTAAATCTGAATAATGCACTTTTAAACAATTGTTGTTTCATTTTTCAAACTCCATTTAAGCTTAATTGTCCGTTTAATTGTCTGCAGGTTTTGAAATTTTTTCTTTTACCTCAAAGCCCTGTTCGCTTCCAAGCATTGCTTCGGCCCTTGCTCTTGCCCTTTCTCTTGCTGAATTCATATCAAGCCTTTTAATCTTCAATTCCGTATTATTGTCACTAAGTGATTCAATGGCGTTAGCCCTTGCTGTTTTCCTGTTAATGATTTCCCTTGCTCTGTCCATATTTTCATTAAGACTTCCAAGTCTATTGCTTTTTGAAGTATATTTTGCATTAACAGAATTAATATTTTCTCTCAAGTCAGCCATTTTAGCCTGGGATTTTAAAGTTTTGAGCTCATTTAGTTTTGCATTCATTTCTGATTCAAATATTTTATAGTCTTGCCTGATTTTATCTACTTCAGCCATGGCACTGTCATATGTGGCTTTATGGGCGTCATATGTTGCCTGGTATTCTTCTTCCTGCATAAGCAGTTCTATTAGGAGATCCTTATCTCCTTGCTTTTGCGCAGCTTCAACTCTGGCCTTAATTGTATTGAGGTTTTTCTCTGCGGTTTTCAATTCAATTTTTATTAATTCTGCATTTGTTTGAATTTCTATAATTTGCTGTTCTGCCTCTTTTCTTGCCTTTTCAATCTGGTTTTTTATATCCTCAAAAAGTAATTCAGGATTTTTATTTTCAATGCCGCCTATAAACAGTCCGAAAAATCCTCTTATTAAAGAACCTAATCTGCTAAAAAGTCCCATTTTATTGCCTCCCTTTCGTTTATCTTAATTAATCTGACCTGGTTTTCAGGCATAATATTTATTTTGATAATATTAATTTATAATAAATATACTATATTGTAAATAATAATATACTGGTAACTGAACAAAATTAAAATCTTAATATTAAAATCATGTGTTTTATTCATTTGGTCTTACTGTCTTGGTTACTAACTTTTTGAATTTTTATATCTTTCAGGAAGAAGATCCATGTCGTCACATTCTTCTATTGCCAGTGCTGTCATGAATTCTACTTGCTGTGTGCTCGGCTTGCATTTTTCAATAGCAAGTTCCAGGATATCCGCTGTAAGTACATTGCCTTCACGGTCATCTTCATTTGCAAGCTCGTATGCTTTTCTTACAACAGTATCAATTTCAGCTCCTGTATAGTTTTCTGTTTTGGATGCAAAAGGTATAAAATCTTCTATATCCGTCTCAAAACCATATTTTGAAATTATTATCTTAAATATTTCCGCTCTTTCTTCCAGCTCAGGAAGAAGTATCGGGATTTTTTTATCAAACCTTCCTGCACGCTTTAATGCCGGATCTAACAGGTCAGGACGGTTTGTTGCAGCTATGAAGATAACTCTTCCTCTATTGCTTGTATTGCTTGTAAACTGGAGAAATTCGCTGAAAATATTGCTGCTTACACCGCTGTCGCCTCTTTCACCCCTTCTGAAAGTGGTGTCTATTTCATCTACAAAGACAATTACCGGTTCCTGTGATTGTGCTCCAAGAAGGCATTTTTTAAAATTCTTTTCACTTTCACCAACGTATTGTCCCAATATTCTGGACATGTCTATCTTTACGCAGTTAAAGCCGCTTGACTTGGCAAGGGCATGAACAAGCAGCGTTTTTCCTGTTCCTGAAGGCCCGCATAATAGTATGCCCATTGGAACTCTTCTTAAATCGCCCTTTTTAATAGGCTGTACTATATTTTTTATAAGGTAATTTTTGGCGTTTTCCATTCCTCCAATATCCTCAAAACCTATTTCAGGGTATATGAATTCAAGTACATCCCCATATTCATTTTTAAGTATGGAATGTTTCTTGTCTTTTATAAATTCAAAACTTATAGGTATATCTTCTGCTTCTGCCCTCAGCTTTATGTCTTTAATTGCTTTTCTGCTCAAACCTGAGGTAAGCTTGACGAATTCGCTTTGTGTAATATCCGTTTTAACTGTGTTTTCTTTTAGAAGAAATTCTATATATTCTTTTCTTTCTGCTTCCCCCGGAAGCTCCACAAGTATAGGCTCAACCCTGTAGGAGGACTTGAGTATTTCCCTGTTAACATCCTCAATATTGTCAGACAGCATAAATATTGCGCTTCCTACTGAGGAAATTTTTGGGTTAACTGACCATTCTGATATCCATATCAAGGCTGAGCGCTCTTCAAAGGACATGCTTCCAATGTCTCCTGAAGGTATCAGCTTATCAACATGGTCAATGAACAAAACGGTTTTTGTGCCTTTCAATGCCATGTCAATATAAGGGAATATCTTAGACGGAAGGGAATTAAAATAAGGTTCTGCCTTGTTTTCCGTAATCTTGTTAAATTCCCTTTCCATACCCGCATCCATAAAGCGCAGGCCCCTGGATATATCATAAAAAGCGACGATTGAAAAATTTCTCTGCTTTATAAATTCATCATATAAATATTTATCAATATATCTGTAATTATCCATGAGATCCCTTACATTAAAATGAAATAAAAATGTATGTGAGATCCCTGATTTGTATTTGTTTTCAAAATATTTGTACCACATACTGCTTTTCATATGGAATGTGTAATACAATCCATCTATTTTCCTCCTGTGATAATATTGATAATATTAAAATTTATTTTTTATCAAAAATAGTATACGTACCAGATAAAAAAAAGTCTCAGCAAATTATATTATATCAATGTTAATCAATTACTGCAAAGGAAATAATGTATTTTTTTGCTTGTTAATTTATGTGTTTTTTGTTTAAGAATTCGTGAATTTTTAGCGATGCGAGTAATAATGAGGAAAATTATAGAATGTTTTCAACAAATTACATATATCCGTTTTTATTTATAAAATAATGTAATAATAAGTATATACCAAGGGCAAAATAATAATGCTGTTAAGTTGACAAAGGAGGATAATAATGGAAAGGACAGAATTCAATGTACCGTCAATATCATGCAGCATATGTGCAGGTAAAGTGAAAAACGGTATTTCTGAAATGAATGGAATAAATAGTGTTGATGTAGATCTTAAAACACAGATGGTTAAAGTTGAATATGATCCGTCCAGTGTCCAGCCAAAGGACATAAGAAAAAAAGTACAGGAAATGGGCTATGAAGTTATATAGCAGGAAAGGACGAAGGTTTATCTGACCTTCTGATAATTAAACAGAATAAGGAACAGTTAACAGGATGATTGTTGAAAACAGGCGGACAGCAGTCCGCCCGTTTTACAAACTTGATTCCCTCGGGGGATTCAGTGGGTGTCTTGTAATTCCCCAACTGAACAAATCTGTGGAATAGATAATGATTGCACTGAACATATTCCACAGATTGGATTTTATTTTAATTTGCAAAAATTAAAATAAATTATTATTTCTTTTAATAAAAATTAGAAATTATAATAACAATTGTTATTATAATTTCTAATTTTTATTCAACCTCCCGTTTATAGAAGCGAGAGACTTCTTGATGCGTAAGTTAATTTTTGTTGGTTTTATTGAATTTTCTCTACTTATTTAATGCTTTAATAAATGCTTTTTGCTGGTTTTGTATATGGATTTCGGCCGCTTTCAAAGCAGATTCAGCATCTTTCCTTAAAATTGCGTCATATATTTCCATGTGTTCACGGTAAAGCTCTTTCTGGTTGCTGAAATCTTTTAGATATATTATTCTGAATCTCTGAACCTGTTCCCTTAAGTTGCTTGATATCTGAATAAGCTTATCGTTTCTTGAAGCTTTGTATATAACATCATGAAATTCAACGTCTTTTTTAACGGAACCTTGAAGGTTATCTTTTTCTACATAATTTAAGAATTGATTATTAATATGTTTAAGTTCCTTAAGTTCATCTTCAGATATCCTAGATGCTGCAAGGGAAGCGGCAAGACCTTCTATTGATGCTCTTACTTCAAGGACATCAATAATGTCTTTGGGTGATAAAGCAGCCACATGAACTCCTTTCCTTGGGGTCATGGTAACCAGGCCTTCAAGTTCCAGTTTTCTTATAGCTTCACGTACCGGTGTCCTGCTAACGCCCATCTTTTCTGCAAGCTGGACTTCCATAAGCCTTTCGCCGGGCTTTAATTCTCCGACAATAATTGCTTCTCTAAGTGTGTTAAATACAATTTCTCTTAAAGGCTTATAATCATTCAAATTTATTTTAGAAAGCTTTCCATTCATTTATTATCTCTCCTCATCTGTGGTTGTAGCAATAAAACAATTCCATTTGCCGTTTTTTATCTTATCAAAAGCATTTTTTGCACTTGCCGCATCCTCGAATATTGCAAAAACGGACGGCCCGCTTCCGCTCATCATACTTCCGAGAGCTCCAAGGCTAACAAGCTTTTTCTTAATTGTATCAATTACTTGATATTTACTTATAGTAACATATTCCAGAACATTTTTCATGTTTTTTGCAATAATGCCATGCTGTGACAAGTTAACAGCATTAACAAGCAACTCCGTATCCGGATGTTCCTCAATCTTTTCAAGGTCAAGGTTTTTATATACCCATGCTGTAGAAACTGCAATATTAGGCTTTACAATAACTATATTTACATTTTTCATAGGTTTAAGGGGCGTGAGGCGTTCCCCGATTCCTTCTGCAAGCATTGTACCTCCTCTTACACAAAAAGGAACATCTGCCCCGATTTCCTTACCGATAGCTGCAAGTTCTTCATAACTTATACCAAGGTCAAACAATGAATTTATTCCTTTTAGTACTGCCGCAGCATCTGCACTGCCACCTCCAAGCCCTGCTGCTACAGGAATCCTTTTATCAATATTTATTCTTACTCCGTAATTTATCCCAAACTTATTAATCAGCAGATTTGCTGCCTTCCATGTTGTATTACGGCTGTCAGAGGGCACCCACCTGCTGTTGCTGTAAATTTCTATTCCTTCCTGAATTGCTTCAATTGTTACAATATCAAAAAGACTTACAGATTGCATTATCATTTTAACATCATGATAACCATCTGGCCTTTTGCCAATGACATCCAAAGACAAGTTTATTTTTGCTTCAGCTTTAAGTTTTAGTATATCCATTTTTCACCTTGCACAAATATAAATTAAATTACTGTATAAGCTAATTTGCTAAAAACCTTTCCTTTTGCAATAAAAATTAAATAATATTATATACAAAATACATTTGAATTTCAATTAAAATGGATTGAAAAAAATACATAAAAAAAGGATGGCTTTGTATTTTAAAAACCATCCATTCAATTTATACTTTTCATCACAATATACACTAAAAAATATTTACCCAGAAAAAAGTTTTAATGTTCTTGAATTGATTTATCAAGGTTAATAAGTTTATCAAGATAAACTTGTTTTTATATTACAGGTTTATCTTGGGATGAGAATTTGCTGGCCTACAGCCAGGGGATCGTTATCTTCAATATTATTTAATTTTTTTATTTCATCCACGGTTTTTAAATATTTTTTGGCAATTTTCCATAAATTATCATTAGGCTGTACAAAATAAATAGTTATTGAAGCATTTTGGCGCTTTTTTTCCTCAATAGGGCTATCCGATGCTTTGATAATTACAGGCAAGGCTGTTAAATAATTTACTTTAACGTTCGCATTTATAGTTATCCTGATATCTACTTCTCCGGATGAAATTATATTATAGCTGCAGTGTTCTACGTCCAATTGAGCATCGATTTTCATACCTTCTTTAATTCCCTTAACTTCAAAGGTTTGCTTGAAAGGTATATCCCGGTTTTTGCAGTAAACAGGCTGTTCTCCGCTGCCGGTAAGGTAGAGGATATTAGTGCTGAGTACACCTTCCAGAGTTACTTTTTCATTATCAATAGTGCAGTCTGCCAGTAAAGGCTTGCAAATTACGTTAAATATTTCCGCAACTTCAGGCTCGTTTTCTTCAATGGGAATTGACTCTTTAGCGGTAAGCTGAACGTTATTTTCTGACAGTATATCTTCAAATTGCAGGGATTTCCTTTCAAAGTTAATCCGTGCAGAAGTACTGTATGCATCATCAATAATCTGAATAAATCTTTTATCAAAAGCGGATACATTTATATTCAAAGTTACATCGCAATTTAGCATTTTAAGTTCTCCGTCACTGTCTTCTGCAGGATCAAATGCCATTTCAGCAATATTGTAGTCAATGTCACATGCGGAATTTTCATTAATTCCTTCAA
>Ga0134093_1003422_pt1 | contig 11263 bp, 15 predicted proteins | sample 4_1taG_FD_94452 | JGI IMG/M metagenome (GOLD analysis project Ga0134093, IMG submission 94452) | Switchgrass degrading microbial communities from high solid loading bioreactors in New Hampshire, USA - 4_13_20_68_A1 metaG | ecosystem: Engineered > Bioreactor > Semi-continuous > Anaerobic >...
CTGTCCGGCACATCCCGCAGTCTCTGGACAACGCGCATATTCTCCAGCCCTGTGAGATGCCCATAGTAGGACGGGGATTCGATGAGGGAACCGGTCTGGCTTAAAATAAACCGGCGGTTTTGCTCCAGTTCCTTTCCAAACACGGTTACCCTGCCAGCGGTGGGGCGGGTTAATCCCAGTATCATTTTCAATGTTGTGGTCTTACCCGCTCCGTTGGGACCAAGGAATCCATAAATCTCCCCCTCGCGGACCGACAGGTTGACATTTTTTACGCGGCAGGCATCGCCATAGCGTTTTGAAAGCTGGTACGTCGCAATGATTTCGCTCATATCTCTTCTCTCCAGTTCTGTATTTGGTCTGTTTCAGTCAAATCATAACCGGTCAACCTTTCTTCTACCTGACATCAACCTTACGGCAGCCTTAAATCATATAAGCGACGGGACGGATCGGATGAAATTGAGATATAAACGTGTATAATCAGATCAGGTGATTAAGCGTGGATGATATAAAGAACAGAAAGATACTCATCGTGGATGATGAACGCGATATAAGGAACATGATCGACGGCTTTCTGCGCAAAGAAGGGTTTACGCGCATTTATCATGCTTCCGGCTGTGCCGAGGCCTTATCGGTTTGTACGTCTGTAAAACCCGATATCTTCATTCTGGACGTCATGCTGCCTGACGGGGACGGCTTTGCCCTTCTGTCTTCCCTGCGCCAGATAACGAACATGCCTGTGCTTTTCCTATCTGCGCGGGGCGAGGACGAAGATCGCCTGTTGGGCCTTGGGCTTGGCGCGGACGATTACATTGTAAAACCGTTTTTGCCACGGGAACTCATTCTCCGGCTTATGGCAATTCTCCGCCGGGTTTACTCCCCGCCAAGGCAGGCTCAGCTTCCCGTCTTCCGGTTGGGGAAACGCGTGATTGACCTTGAGGGCAGCCTTGTACGCCATGAAAGCGCGGAATATCCCTTAACCGCAAAAGAACACGCATTGCTTCTGAAACTCTATGAGAACCGGAACCGGATTGTAACCAGCGATGCCCTCTGCCAGGCTGCCTGGAACGATGACTACTACGGCTATGAAAACACGCTTATGGTGCATATCCGCCGTATCCGTGAAAAGATTGAGGATGACCCATCCAGCCCGGAATATCTGCTGACCGTCAGGGGATTGGGCTACAAACTGATAGTCAGGGAGTGATAGATATAGAAAGCACGGTACGGATTTTAAGACGATTTACCAATGCAACCATCATCATTTCTATATCCCTGCTGATTATCAACTTTGTACTGCTGGGGATTTTCGTATTCAAAGGCACAAATACAGGTCAGCCGCCAGGCTCTGTTGTCCGGGAAGTGGCAGAAAGCTTGCATGCATCCAACGGCATCTATTCCCTTGCCCCTGCTGCAGAAGATATTCTGGCGAAAAACCATGCGTGGGCAATGCTGATTGACAGCACAGGAAGCGTCGTATGGCATTACATGGCCCCCGCTGAGCTCCCCGAAAGATATTCGCTGGCGGATGTTGCCCGTTTTACCCGCAGCTATCTGATGGATTATCCGGTTTTCGTATGGGAACACAGCGAAGGTTTGGTAGTTGTAGGTTATCCCAGGGGCAGCCTGGCAAAGTATATGCAGATCTACCCCACAAGCTGGGTCTCATCTCTTCCGCTGAAGCTCGTTTCCTTAATTGTTATCAACATTACTTTGGCATTGCTTTTATCGCTTTTCATCGGTTCCAGGCTGATTCGCTCCATCCGTCCGCTGACCCAGGGCATAGAAGATCTGGCCGAGGATAGAGCGGTATATATAGAGCCAAAGGGGATCCTGTCCAATCTCGCACAAAGCGTGAACCGTGCGTCCGCATTATTGCAGCAGAAGAACGAGAGTCTGAAGAAAAGGGATGAGGCCCGCTCCAACTGGATTGCCGTTATCTCGCACGATATCCGGACCCCGCTTTCGATGATACTGGGTTATGCCAGCGATCTGGAGGAAAACAGCGCTGTTCCGGCAGAGCAAAGGAAGCAGGCCGGCATCATACGGCAGCAGGCAGAAAAACTCAGGGCCCTTGTCCATGACCTGAATCTTGTCTCCATGCTTGAATACGAAATGCAGCCCGTTGACAAAAAACCAATAAGGCTATCCGCATTGGCCAGGCAAATCGCATCCGACTTTTTAAACCAGGGTCTGGATGAGCGTTTTCAGCTGGAAATGGAGGTTTTGGATGAAAAGGCACTGGTCAGCGGCGATGAACGGCTGCTGACGCGTGCCATTTCTAACCTGATACAGAACAGCATCTGCCATAATCCTGACGGTTGCCGCATACAACTCATCATCTCCTCCGATGAAGGTAATAACACCTGCCGTTTTATCGTGGCTGATGACGGCAAAGGCGTTTCCCCGGATCAGCTTTCCGATCTCTTGGAACTGCCTTATTCCAACAAAAGAAAGCACACCCGGAAAAACGGTCACGGGCTGGGCCTGCCCATGGTTGCCAGAATAGCCAGGGCTCATCAGGGGTGTTTGCATCTATATAGTGACACTGGAAAAGGGTTCAAAGCAGAAGTTGTCTTGCCAGCAATCGTATCTGATTAGGATTAACGAATCCCATCCGTCAAAATGCGTTAAGATTCACCTCAGTCAAGAGTAGAGCTGCCGAATCTGAATAAGATAGTGCTTAAACTCGCTTATGTGTAATGCATAAATAAAACCTGGCTTTAAGCCATGTATTAGTGGTAAGATCAAGGAAAACTTAATCAAATCAGAGGGTTAACTTGAGGTGGTTTTATGATAAATAGATATCTTGTAGAAAACCTTTTTGGTATTAAGGGGTTAAACATTGCCTGGTATGGCGTTATTATAGGGTTCGGTATTTTATCAGGCATTTTGATTGCATGCCGTGAAGCAAAACGGCAGAACCTGAAGACCGATATTATCTTTGATTTTTTTATTTTGGCACTCCCCCTCGCAATCATCTGCGCCAGACTTTACTATGTCATATTTGAGTGGGAACAGTACAGGGGAAACTTTATGAAGATGGTTGCTATATGGGAAGGCGGACTTGCTATATATGGTGGTGTTATAGGTGGATTCCTTGCAGCAGTTATATTCTGCAAACTCAGTAAATTTCCGATTTGGCGGCTTATAGATATGGTTGTACCCAGCTTAATTCTGGGGCAGGCAATCGGACGTTGGGGAAATTTTGTAAATCAGGAGGCATTCGGGAACCTGGTTACAAACCCGAATCTCCAGTTCTTCCCCTACGCTGTTTTCATCGAGCGGTTGGGAGAATGGCATCAGGCTACATTTTTCTACGAAAGCATGTGGAATCTATGCGTGTTTGCTTTATTGATATATTTTCGCAAAAGAAAAGGGTTTAACGGTCAGCTTTTAGCCGTTTACTTCATCGGATATGGCTCAGGCCGATTTTGGATTGAAGGGCTGCGTACCGATAGCCTTTATTTATTCCCGGGGCTCAGAATTTCACAAGCAGTGTCGTTGATACTGGTTGTTGTCGGAATTGCTATGATTGTATTCCGCAAAAAACTATTTAAAGAACCGCCCGAGTATAATGGCAAATATGCAATAAAGCAATCGGAAGTTAACGTTGGCTGAAGGCTTGTAAGTAGGTTTTTTTACACAATGCGATAAAGTCTTCTCATTTCGCGAGGTTTCCGGCCCGACGGGTGAGCTGGATTTTGACATTTGTTGGTATATAATATTGATGAGGGTTATGACAGGAATCCAAGGATCTTGCGAAGGATGATAAATTTATGAATAAACGGCATAAAGCGCTTCCTGTATCACGCGAGCCTTTTTCCTGCCAGCGCGGCAGCTTAACCATACGAGGCTATGTTTTCCGCAGTGAAGCAGGCCGTCTGCCTGCCGTCATCATCTGCCATGGGTTTATGGCCAACCAGCGCACGGTAAGGCGTTATGCGGAGTTCCTTGCCCGTCTTGGCTGGGCTGCGTTTACCTTTGATTTTTGCGGTGGCGGATTAAAGTGCAGCAGCGATGGCGAGACATCCGAAATGTCGGTTCTGACCGAAGTGGAAGATCTGAAGGCCGTCATAAATTATGTAAGGCAAAGGGATGATGTGGACGGCAGCCGTATTGCCCTGATGGGCTGCAGCCAGGGTGGTGTTGTCTGCGCATTGACCGCAGCCGGGCTGAAAAATGGGATTGAACGCCTGATCCTGCTCTATCCGGCCTTTTGCATTCCCGACGACGCCCGCCGCGGCAAGATGCTGTTTGCCAGGTTCGACCCGGAAAACATCCCTCCGCTGATCAGCCACTTCCCCATGAAACTGGGCGCCTTGTATGCCAAAGCCGTTATCAACATGAATATCTATGACGAGATCCGTACATACGAAGGGCCGGTTCTTCTGATACACGGTACGAACGACAAAACCGTGGACATCGCCTATTCCAGGCAGGCCCGGGAAGTCTACAAACAGTGTGAATACCTGGAAATCGACGGTGCCGAGCACATGTTCAAGGGAAAGCACGACCGCATCGCCCTGGAGGCTATGGAGAAATTCTTGAAAGATCTTACGCCCATTACTCCCGGCTGAACCGGTACTTCATGGGAACATTTGATGATTCATCAGGCACAAAGCCCAGTTTACGGTACAAGGAATAACCAGCCTGGGTTGCCTTGAGGTCGATATAGGACAATTTGTTGTCTTTCGCGTATTGGATCGTCATTTTAACAAGATTTCCGGCAATCCCTCTGTTCCTGTACTGGGGCAGCGTAAAGACATTTAACAGGGTACCTGTCAACCCGGTCAGGATATTGGGATTCGCCGGTCTTTCCGAAACCAGGAGGAAAACCGTCGATACGATCGTTGCATCATCCTCACAAACGTATACAAGCAGGTCACGATTCAGATGTTCCCTGAAATACACCTGCAGTTGAGATTCAATGGTATGGGTTTGCTCTGCCGTCAATTCGCCGTGTTCCTCCGACAGGAATGCCAGCCGCATATCGATGAGCTTAGGGATATCCGCCTTGTCTGCCTGCCTGTATGTCAGCAATGTATTACCTCCCAAAAAGCATTTCTAGGCTTGCGTTTCTTCATTTTTATAAATATCTACCCTCGTGATGACCGGATATTTTTTGCTCCACTCTTCCAGGTCACGGACTTCTTCCTCGGTTTTCAGATAAATGACCGGTTCGGTACCGTAATGTCCGGAATGAAAGAGGTTTTCTTCACCCCGATAAAAGTTTATGGTAAACCATTTGAGCCTGCCATCCTCATCAAATGCATCCGTCAAGATATGCCTCAGAAAAGCTTCAGTTATAGGCCCCTGGAAAACCTGTTCTCTGGACATGGTATTTTCAATTTGCTCACCGATTGCCGGCCCGTGGCAATGGCTGCCGGTTCTTCCGGCCAGCAGCGGATTTCAAACCTGTCCGCCTGCCGGACTATCTTGCTGACCAGATCAAACCACCAGGAATAGTCATCCAGAACAGGCTTGTAACCAGCATATTTGATGTGACCAAAAAACTGGAATAAAACCGTGTACATCTTCGCCCACCCTTTAATATCCAGATATTACCATTCATTACAATCGTCATCAGCGTGCACCGCAAGTTACATGATACCGGGTAACAGTTCAAGCCCCTAAAAGCACACCGCATCATTTCCGGCAATAGCAGGCCCTATACTGCCTGACAGTTACCAGAGGATTATTGGGCACCCGCAAGGATTGTGCTAAAATATTGCTGGAAGCCAGGTGGTTATCATGAATGATTTATATGTCAAAAGCATCCGGTAAAATTTCATATCATAATGGGCAGATATTGGATTTGAACCAAAATCTCAAAGAAGTAAAATATGAAGATACGGATATCTATAAAACCTATATGACGTTCCTGCAGGATCCGGAGAGGATGCAGAAGTATTTATTTATGGATGAATAAATTATTGATATCCAGGATTCATTTGGTAAAGCTCTAGCGCATATTGATAACAGGATTGCAAGACATGTGTTGGCAGGATCAAAATACTGAGTTGGAACGAGGGTGGAGAATTCAGATGAATCTGTTGGTGACTTTGGATTCCAAGTACATAAAACCGTTGAAGGTAATGCTGGTTTCCTTGTTCCTGAACAACCCTGGTGAAGATTTTTGCATCTATCTGATGCACTCCAGCATCAAGGATGAAGAGATCGCCGACATTGAGCGGTACGTCGACAGCTATGGGCAAAAACTGGTTGTGATCAAAATAGACAACAGCTATTTTGAGAATGCTCCTGTCGTTTTGCATTATCCGAAAGAGATGTATTACAGGCTGCTGGCCTACAAGTTTTTGCCCGAAGAACTGGATCGCATCCTCTACCTGGACCCCGATATCCTGGTCATCAACCCCATTCGGAGGCTGTATGAAACCGATCTCGACGGATACCTGTACGCGGCAGCCTATCACAATGTCATAGCGGTTAAGGAGATCAACCGCATCCGCCTGTATCCGTACAAGATCAATGCATACTACAATTCAGGCGTCCTGCTGATGAACCTGGCCCTGCAGAGAAAGGTTGTGGACGAAACGGCTATTTACGCTTTCATCGAAAAAAACCGGGCCAAGCTCATCCTGCCGGATCAGGATATCATCAATACGCTCTTTGCCAGGCAAATCAAGTGCCTGGACGAAAAGCTCTACAACTATGACGTCAGGTTCTACAACTACTATAAAATCACATCAAACCATGACTGTGATATGGACTTTGTCATGGAAAACACCGTCATCCTGCATTTCTGCGGCAAGAGAAAACCCTGGTCCAAAGGGTACAGCGGGAAGTTCCATGCTCTGTACAAGCATTATGAAAAAAAGGCTGTACCCTTAGGCCAATAAGCAAGGCTTTCAGGCTATCTCCAGTTCAAACGGATTGTTGGCGATGTCCTTGGCGGTTGCCTGATAGAGTTCGTCGAGGAATTGGACCTGGAAGCTTCCGGGGCTGCTTGTCTTCTTTTCCGCCCGGGCACCTGCCAGATTATATACTGCCGTACCGGTAAGCGCCGCGATAAACGGAGAGGCAACCGTTGCGTACACGGCGATGACACCACCCAGCGAACAGCCCGCTCCGGTTATCTTCCCCATCAGGTGAGAACCGCCGTAGGAATAGGCCACAACATGGCCGTCCGTTACCAGATCGGTTTCGCCCGATACGGCGACGGCCCCGCCGGTCCATCTAGCCAGGGCAATTGCCGCAGACCTTGCCGCATTCACTGAATCCGTGGAATCCACACCGCGGACGCGGGAGGTTTCCGTGCCGCCTTCCAGCTCCCAAAGACCTGCCAGCGCAAGGATCTCCGAAGCGTTCGCCCGGATAACCGAAGGCTTATATGCTTTAAACTGCTTTAAAACCCTGGTCCTGAGGGAACCGATGCCCACCGCCACCGGATCGAGCACCCAGGGCTTTTTTGCCTCATGCAGCACTTTTGCGGTGTGGGGCAGGGCCTCCTCATGGATTGGCAGAAGGGTGCCCACGTTTATGTAGGTGGCTCCTCCGGCCTTTGCTAAAATTTCTCCTTCCTCGGGCAGATAGACCATGGCGGCGGATCCCCCGACAGCAAGCTGTGCGTTGGCAACAAAATTGATGGTCACCATGTTGGTAATCGAACCTGCCATCGGATTTGTCCGTTTAACCGCTTCCACGGCCTGAATAATTTGAGCCTGTATCTCCTTTCTGGTCATCATGCATCAACTCCTTTTGCTTTTTTGCCGCTCCGATGTCAGGAGCAAGCTTTTTGGTTTAGTGCATGTCATGCTGCGTTTATTTCAGCCTTTGCTCCGTTTTGAGCAAAAAAAACGCCTTCCCCTGGTGGAGAAAGCGCTTGTTTATCATGAATTATTATCCTGATAAAAAATTGCTTCCCTACACCAGTGTTAACTGACAGGTTCAAAGGGTTAGGTTTTACCTTCTCAACTCTTTCGAGTTCCCCCGCAATTTTTCTTATACAGTACCATTTATAAACTTTTGTGTCAAGTTCCGTAAAGCGCAGCCTTCCATTCCGTTTCATGAAAACCTACCAGCACAAAATCGTCGCTGATGAGAATCGGACGCTTTACAAGCATCCCGTCCGATGCCAGCAGGCTGTACTGCTCATCCTCGCTCATATCCGGGAGCCTGTCCTTGAGTTTTAATTCCTTATACTGGAGGCCGCTGGTATTGAAAAACTTCCTGAGCGGTAACCCGCTTTTTTTATGCCATTCCTTCAGTTCCTCAACGGTCGGGTTGTTCTCCTTGATATGCCTTTCCTCAAAGGCTATGCCGTTTCCTTCCAGCCACTTTTTAGCCTTCTGGCAGGTGGTGCATTTCGGGTAGCATACAAAGATCATAGTCTATCTCCACCCCTCATTCTCATATTCTTTTGCGGATAATCTCCCACGTCTCCGTTTCCAGAAAACTGCATTCCACATTCTCCGCCCAATTTGGGTGTTTCCCAAAGCATAACGGAAACTATGATGATGAGAAGCGATACCGCAATCAATAACCCATACTTTTTCTTCATTTTGCTCCAATTTATTCGGCATCTGCTGCCCTTTATTTTCTGGCTGTCCAGATCATTTCCGGACTTTCATACTTATACGGTAATTTGTCAAAGCAAAAAGAGCCCGGATAGAATACCATAAACTGGCAGATATTGTACTACAATATTATTTGACAATCAACCCGTTTCTTTCCGGCGACCGCTCTCCTTACCGGAAAACTTCAGATAAAACTACCCCAGACATCAAACAGGCCACCCTCAGATGGCCTGCTTGATGAAAAGAATATCCATTATTCTCATCCCAGAATCATGCCATCAGGTAAATGATCTGATCCGATAATCTCAGGTGTTCCGGATCCCATTTCCTTTCCGGACAGTTCATGGTCTCATAGGGCAACCCCAAAGCATTGACGAACTGATAAAACCGTCCATCCAGCCACGGAGGCGTCCAGGCGCCGGATCGGCAGATGTGGATGGCCGATACTTCAGCGCAATTGTCATCCAACTCATCGAATTTGCGGTACCTGATGTTATAAATGCTGTTCATCTGTTTGAAATGCTCCGGTTTTTCGATTGTATACGGACTGTAGAAAATATGCGCTTCCTGGATATGCTTATCCTTCAGGAGTTTGCCGAGCCAGTTGGAGCAATTGACTTCAAAGTTAAGCGATGAGAGACCGCCGTAACCAAGGTCGGCATGGGCATCAAACAGGTACACCGACTTACAGTTATTCTCCACCGCCATTTGATAGGACAGGGCATGGGAGTCTGAAATGAGGATCCTGATGTTGTCAGCAAACTTAAAGTATTCTTTGATCTTCGCCCAGAAACCATCTACATCTGCTGAAAGCAGAAATGCTTTCCGGATATCCTCTCCACGGGCTTTCGCCTGGATATATCGCTTGTACCAGAGATCAACGAGGCTTCTGTTGCTCTCTATGTAAGAACCACAATAATTACGCGTATAGATGAAATAGTCCCAATCAACCGATAGCAGGCACTTATCCATATCTTAACCTCCTTCATACCGGAACAACCGTTAAAACATGTGTGCTCTGATATCCTCTTAAAATCTGTGTCTGCAAACAGTTGCCAACAAGATGTTTAAGTAAGATCAGGACCGCAATGATTCAATTATTGGCGGTTTATAATCCCAGTCTTCTTACACCCCTTTGCCCAATCCTTTCAATCAATAGTCCATGGTATATTATACCACCATTATGTTACAGGGATATTTCATACTGGACAAAGCCTTTGTGAAACACACCCCAGGGCAAAGCACAAAGTGCTTTACAGCTTCCTGTGATTAATCCGAATGGTTCCTGCCAGCCCTGCCGGACTTTGGGCGGGTACAATTATTCCATGTATGTCGATGAGCCAGATATGAAAAACGCCAACCAGGAAGATACCTTCCCGATTGGCGGTTGTATCACTGCAATATCGCATGCCTGCTGCCTTTGGCATGGAAGCAGCTATGCCACAACTTTGCTCTTCATTTTTTCGATAAGCGCCAGGACGCCGGCTTCCACCCTTTTAAGATCTTCTTCCCTGGGCGCCCCTTCAAACTCCACGGATTCAATGAAATCCCAGTTCATCTTGTTTCTCTCCAGGATTTCGGCCAGTTCCTTCTCCGCTCCGCCGGACCATCCATAGGATCCGAACCGGAAGGCAGCCTTGCCGGTGATTTTCTTTCTGCCCACCTCATTCAGGGCTGTGGCCACCGGCGGGAAGAGCTTGTACTCATAGGTCGGCGTCGCAACAATGATGCCTGCGGATCTTAATATCGTTGCGACCATTTCGCTCTCGCTTTCAAGCGGCATCTTGAGTTTGTTGTATTTGACGCCTTCCCGCTTCAGGATGCTTTCAGCATATTTAACCGCTTTTTCCGTCATCCCGTACATGGAGCCCCACAAGATGGTGATTTCATTCTTGCCTGCCCCTTCGGCATATCGTGTGAAGCGATAATAGTCGTCCATGATCTTCTGTGGATTCTGTCTGTAAACCGGACCATGGCCAGGCGCTATTATTTTGATATCCAGCGTTTTGGCTTTCTCAATGGCCTTTTTCACGCTGGGCGTGAATGTCGCCATAACATTGGAATAATACCGGATTCCCTCAATTTCAAAGAATTCAATCTCATCAGGGGTCAGTTCGTCATCGAAACAATGATCCCCCATCCGGCCAAATGCCCCGAACATGTCGCATGAGAAGAGGGTCTTTGTATCCTTTTCATAGGTATACATGGTGTCGGGCCAGTGGACGTTGGGTACCGGATGGAAGCTTAAGATCTTGCCCTTTCCCAGGTCCAGGGTATCGCCTTCCTTCACCACACGGATTTTATCCTCGCCGTAGAAGGAAGCGACCATTTTGGCAGCTTTATCGGTGCAAATGATTGTGAAATCATCCTTAATCTTGCGGTAGTTTGAAATCCATCCGGAATGGTCCGGTTCCATATGGTTGACGATGAGATAATCGATGCTTTTCGGGTCAACGCCTATTTCCTCCAGGTTTTTGTAAAGGGTCTCAGGTACGCCATCCCAGCCGATGACACCGTCGATGATGGCCGTCTTATCTCCCTGGACGATATAGGAATTGAGGGTCACACCGTTGGCAATCTCCCAGATTCCCTCAAAAAGAACGTCCTCCACATTCATCGTAAGCATATATATGCCATCTGCAATTTTCAGCTTTTTCATACGCAATCCTCCTCGCATTTATGATACCACAAGTTTCAGTGCAAGAATCAATTTCTGTGATCGTCAC
>Ga0134093_1003425_pt1 | contig 11255 bp, 6 predicted proteins | sample 4_1taG_FD_94452 | JGI IMG/M metagenome (GOLD analysis project Ga0134093, IMG submission 94452) | Switchgrass degrading microbial communities from high solid loading bioreactors in New Hampshire, USA - 4_13_20_68_A1 metaG | ecosystem: Engineered > Bioreactor > Semi-continuous > Anaerobic >...
GCCGGGCTATTGGGGGAACAGGATCTTATACCAGCTGGAGTACGGGCTCAGGCTATCGAAGGTTAAAGGCCATCAGTTTGACAGCCCGCTCTCAAAAGCCATCGATTTCGTGTACGAGCAGTTCTGCAGGGAAGGCGCCATCACAAGGGCCACCTGCGAAAAAGCGGAGGAGATGGTAGCAGAGCTTTCGGGGGAAGCCAAGAGGTTTAAGATGATCTGTGCCGCTCACGCCCATATCGACATGAACTGGATGTGGCGCTGGGACGAGACGGTGATGGTTACCCTCGATACATTCAGAACGGTGCTCAACCTGATGGAGGAGTACCCTGACTTTACCTTTTCGCAGTCACAGGCATCCGTGTATAAGATACTGGATGACTACGCGCCCGAGATGCTAGAGGAGGTTAAAAGCAGGGTCAAGGAGGGGCGCTGGGAGGTTACGGCATCTACATGGGTTGAGGCCGATAAAAATATGCCCAGCGGCGAGAGCCTGGCCAGGCATATCCTGTATACCAAGAGGTATCTGTCAAAGCTGTTGGATATCGACCCGGAGGTATTAAACCTGGATTTTGAGCCCGATACCTTTGGCCACAGCCAGAATGTACCCGAAATCCTGCGCAGGGGAGGGGTTAAGTATTACTACCACTGCAGGGGTTACGAAGGGCCCTACCTCTACAGATGGGTGGCTCCATCCGGCAGTTACATAATAGTGTATCGCGAGCCCTTCTGGTACAATGCCCAGATTGGCCCCGATATGGTTCTATACGTACCCGAGCTGTGTACCCGGCACAATATGGATACAATGCTGAAGGTATACGGCGTAGGTGATCACGGCGGTGGGCCCACCCGCAGGGATCTGGAGCGAATCATAGATATGAACAGCTGGCCGGTATTTCCCGATATCCGCTTTGGCACTTATGCGGAGTTTTACAGGGCGGTGGAAAGGATTGCCGACGAGCTACCGGAAGTGAAGGGGGAGCGCAACTTCATATTTACGGGCTGCTATACCAGCCAGTCCAGAATTAAAGTGGCCAACCGCATAAGCGAGGCTGCTTTAAATGAGGCGGAGCTGTTCAACACCTTTTCCAGCTTCTGCGCCGGATACGGATATGATGGCAGGGCATTTGAAAAGGCGTGGCGCAATGTGCTCTTCAACCAGTTCCACGACATCATCCCCGGTTCATGCGTAATTGATAGCAGGGAACATGCCATGGGGCTTTTCCAGGAGACCATGGCCATAGCCAACAGCAGGAGGAGCCTATCGCTTCAGGCCATTGCCGCCCGAATAGATACTTCAAGCCTTGCAGAGTTTGAAGAGAGCGATAGGGACAGCATGTCGGAGGGAGCCGGAGCCGGATTTGGTGCGGCACAGTTTAAGGTGAGCCAGGCCCACAGGGGTCGGGGGAAGACCCGTATATTCCACGTATTCAATCCTGCGCCGGTGGAAAGGGAAGAAGCGGCCGAGATAGTGGTTTGGGATTGGCCGGGCGACGCAGACAGGATGGTTTTCAGGGATGCCCAGGGCAACAGGGTGGAGCATCAGCTTCTGGACAAAGGCTTTAACTCCTACTGGGGACATCACTATATGAGGGTGCTCGTTAAGGCAAGGGTTCCGGCATGCGGATATAACACTTACATTCTGACAGAAGATGACGAGATGGAGGCTGCATTATCCTTCCCAATGGACCCGCGAACGGAGGGTATAGATCAATTTATACTCGAGAACGATCATATAAGAGCAGTATTTAGCAGCCGCGATGCATCCATAGTATCGCTGGTGGATAAAGCGACCGGCGAGGAGTTTATAAAGGGAAGACCTGCCGGCATCTTCAGGCTAATCGAGGAAGACTCGAGTAGGGGTGGGACCGCATGGGTTGTAGGACGCCATATGGATGCCATTGATTTGACCCACGGCGTTAGAATTAGAAAAGTGACGTATGGTGAGGACAATATCAGGCAATCAATCGCATATGAATGCTCTTTTAGGGATTCCAGCCTAAAGGTAACGGTGTCGCTGGATTATAACAGCCCCGCATTGCGCTATGATGTGCAGTGTGACTGGCATGAGATAGGTAAGCCCGATGTAAAAGAGGTACCACAGCTCAGCTTCTACATGCCCCTGTATGAATGTGCGTGTTACAAGTACGATGTTCCTTTTGGCGTTATAGAGCGGGAGGGCATGGAAAGGGATGTCCCTGCTAACAGCTGGGCCGTTGGCGTGAGAAAGCAGCCGGAAGGAAAATCGGTAATGCTGGTTACCGATAGCAAATACGGGTTCAGGTGCGTGGATGACTCCATGTCCATAACCCTGATACGCAGCTCTTACAATCCGGATCCTTACCCCGAGTTTGGTATACACAACTTCAGCTTTGCCGTGTGCCTGGTGGATAGCGCCAGCAACAAAGAGCTTATCCAGAAGGCATATAACTTCAATCACCCGTTGATGGCCATTTCCTCTTCCGTCCACCAGGGTTCACTTCCTGTTTCGGGTAGCTTTATGAGCTTGGAGAAAGGGGATGTGGCACTTTCGGCAGTTAAGATGGCGGAGGATCAGGAGGGAATAAGGGGGGTTGTGGTAAGGGCTTACGAGGCCGAAGGCAGGGCTGCCAGAGCCATGCTCAGGCTATGGAAAGCACCGGTCAGGGCTTATTACGTGGACTTAAACGAGTGCAGGATGGATGGCGATTCCGGCATTTCCGTTGATGGGCCGTACGTATCGTTCGAGGTACAGCCCTATAGCGTAGCAACCATATGTATCGAATTTGAGGAATGAGTGAAAGATAATTTGGATTGTCAAATATGTTGACGGTCAAAAGCGATAGATCATATCTAAAACGATGGATTTCTCAGGACGGCTTAATAGCCGTCCTTTTTGTTATAAAAATGCCAGAAGATTTACCGCTTGAGTATATCTAATGGCAGGGAAACGGGCTTATTTACCATCCAAATGTCCGGTTGAGATGTATTATTTACAATGCGGGCTATGTGTTATCCCATAGTCAACCGTTAACAGTCATTATCGGCCATTGCCATTAAGCTATGCCATAAGTTATAATCTTGCACTCATATCAACAGGTTTAACATATCGCAGGGTTTGCTGTAAAAAAGCAATTTTGAACTATTTCTTACAATATTAGCCAATAATTTGTATCTAAATGTATCGATTACGGTTTGGTATGTACAAAAAACTGCAAAAAATGTATTGACATGAAAATAACCATATGATATATTTAAGCTTGTAAAAGGAATTTAAAGAGAAATATAGATATATCAAATAAGGGGAATATGGGGTGAACTTTAAAATGTAATAGCATTTGGCCGGCGGGCCATTGTCTGATATCTAATTTAAAAGGTTAAAGGTAACGACATGGAGATATACTTTACTGTCGCGAGTAACGTAAATATCCAACCATTAAAAATACGAAGACGTTGTTGTGCGAAAGGGACATTTCTGGAAAAGCATAATTTGATGATCGGAAGGTAAAGGGGTAATCAATAAATATCCGGATATTAAACTATTTGTCTACAGGTAAATACATATTTTAGAAAAACAGGGAAAAGCGGACAAAAATATAGAATTGTTTAATCATGCACAACTTGCTTTCTTTAATGTCGCAGCTGAATATATTCTATGGCCGGTGCAAAAGCTTTAGTATAAGGAAAGCAAGCTTGTGCTGATATAAAAGTAAGGCCCTAAACTATAAGTTTACGGGGTTTTACGAAAAATCAATATTATTACAGGAGGGGTAAATTAAGATGAAAAAGCTCATTTCAATCGTTCTTGTGTTAATGCTGCTTTTGGCGTTGGCTGCATGTGGCACAAATGCCCCGGGCGATGAAGGTGCACCATCTGAAGACAACGGAGCAGCAACCGACGATGGTGCCGACAAAAAGGACGATGCAGCCGGGGAGAAAATAAAGCTTTCCGGGACAAGCCTGGGATATAACGATGATCAAATTGCAGCAGCCCAGGCAAAAGAAGAGGGTTTAAGCCCTTACGATGAATACTATATGGCCGTTCGCAAAACCATCGAGGAAGAGTACCCCAATTACGAAGTAGAATATTTGGATTGGGGTTGGGCAGAAACGCTGGACCAGAAGCAGCGTGCAGCTATAACCGCTGGAGATCCTCCCAGCATCGTGTCAGGAGAAACCTTTATGCCCACCTACGCTAACAGCGGGATTCTGGAGCCATTACCTCAGGATATAGTTGATATGGTCAATCCCTCATTTTTAATAAAGGACAAAAACGGGGTTCCCATGGCGGTTGCACATAAAGCTTCTATATTCATGCTCTTCTATAACAAGAAGCTGTTAGCGGATGCCGGTTTGGATCCCGAAGCGGAGATAAAAACCTGGGAAGACTGGCAAAATGCAGCCAGAACAGTCACCGAAAAGGGTGGCGGTAAGGTATGGGGCGGCGGTATACCGACCTTCCCCCACGCCGGAGGTGCATTGCGAGCAACTCCTTTCTTCCGTCAAAAGGGTACTGACTTCGGCGGAGGAAGCGAAATTAACTTGACAGATCCCAAAGTTATAGAAACCCTTGAGTTTATACGCGAAATGAATGCCTATTTCCCGGCTGGGCTAGGCAACAATGCGGATGAAGGTCCCCTGTGGGAAGCTTTCGAGAAAACGCAAAATATAGCCTTTGCAGTTAACGGCTCATGGCAGGCTTCCGGCTGCGAGCGCAATAACATGGATTGGGGAGTTTCTCCGTTACCATTGCCCGAAGGCGGTCAGATAGGCAACTGCATGGTAGGAGCTGTTTATGTAGGCGTACCCAAGGATGCTAAAAATAAGGAAGAAGCATTCAACCTTATTAGAGCTCAGCTGAAGGAAGAGAATTTGAAGATATGGTTGAAGGATACCGTATGTGTACCGCTAAAATCGATCATTGAGAATGAAAGCCTTTATGCAGACAATCCCACACTTAAAGTTGCTATGGAAGCATTACGCGAGGGAACGTATACAGGTTTAACAACCTTTGATAAGAATGATGCTCAGATTTGGGAGATCATCAATACAAAAGTTCTTGCCCGTGTTACTATGACCAATGATCCAATAGAGCAGATTTGTGAAGAGGCTCAAAAGGAGATCGAAAGCCTTCTTAAGTAATGTAAAGTTAAGCGTGGTAAGAGTCTGCTTACCACGCTTAATTTTAATCTAATATCGACAATAATAACTTGCTCCAAAGCTGGAGTAGTTTACAAATGGAGAATAATACACTATAATATAGATATATCTTATGATATATCCTAATGGATATAAATCAGCAATTCAGAGGGGATGAAGGGTAGATGGGAAAGAGCGTACAACTCCCGACTGGAGTTAGGAAGAGAGGTTTGACACGTGCCCAGAGGGAGGCAAGACGCGCATATATGATAATACTTCCATATTATATTTACATTGCGTTTTGGAGCTTATTGCCCTTGCTGATAGGCTTTTTTCTGGGCTTTACCGAGTTTGATGGCCTTAGCGGTCTACCGAAATGGGTTGGCCTAGCCAACTTCAAAACTTTTTTTTCAACCAATGAATACCTTATACTCTTGTGGAGGCAGGTTTGGATAGGAATGCTCTGCCTTCTGTTTAACACCGTCTTTTCATTTTTCCTGGGACTGGCGTTGAATGTAAACTGGCGTATAAGGGGGTTCTTCAGAACTACCGTATATGTGCCATCGGTTGCAGCAGTATCCACAACAACGGCTGTTATCGTCGCATTGCTGAGCCCGGTTGACGGTGGGCTTAACAAGTTTCTACAAACCATCGGCCTTGAGCCTATAGTATGGAGTTATTCCCAGTTCTGGATGGTATTCTGGATTGTCGTATACTTTGTATGGCGCAATGTGGGACCGGCTGCCATAATATGGTTGGGTGGATTGCAGTCTATAAACCCAAGCCTTTATGAAGCAGCAAGGGTAGATGGTGCCAAAAGATGGCAAGAAATACGTTATATAACAATCCCCGGATTGAAATATATCGCCGGATATATAATTCTTACCGGTATAATCAGCGTAATGCAGATGTTCGACGTGGTCATGTTTATATCAAGGGGTAATCCCTACGGAAAGACGGATGTTCTCATGTATCGTATATACCGCGATGGGATACAGAACTTTAACCTGGGCATGGCCGGAGCACAATCTATAATACTTGGTATAGTTACCATTATATTCGCTTTGATGTATTTCAGATTAGTAGCAAGGAGTGAAGACTAATGGGTAAAGTAAGGTCAAGGATTTTTTTAATGCTATGGCTGCTCGTAATGGGTGCCGTAGCGATTATCATGTTGTATCCATTTATATATTCAGCTCTGGCCGGGCTTAATCACAAGAACGATTTTGGACATATAGGCTCCCTATTGCCTATACCCAAAAGGATCGTATTATCCAACTTCCTGTATATTTTTACCCCTAACGGAATCCGGCCCTTGATTAATACCGTGTTGAGAACCGCCTGGTATACCGTAAATGTATGCTTGATGGCCGTACTCGTTGGTTATGTGATGGCAAGATATGAATTTAAGGGTAAAAGGTTCTTTTTTGCGGTGATAATCTGTTCGCAGCTTGTACCGGGAGTGCTGACCTTGATCCCATCCTTCGTTATGGTATCCAAAATCCCGTTTGCGGGCGGAAATAACTGGATGGGAGTAGGTGGCAAGGGGTTAATAAACAATATATTGATGCTGTATTTACCCTTTGGCTGGAATAATCTATTGTGGGCATTCTTGTTTATCCAGTCTATGCGCTCCATACCCAGGGATCTTGAAGAGGCAGCCGAAATAGATGGATGCGGCTTCTTCAAGATGATTTTAAGGATCCTGATTCCGATACAAAAGCCCATGATTGCGGTTATAGCCGTTAATACAGCGCTATCGACCTGGAATGACTGGATGACCCCCTTTATCTATATAAATAAAATACAGGATTCTACCCTGCCGGCATATGTAGGTATGCTAACCGCGCAATTGCAGGCCTTTGGGGAAAGGGATTACCCGAAATTGTTTGCTACGGCCACCGTCGCGATCATCCCACCGTTTCTGATATTCCTGTTCTTGCAGAAATATATCATTCAGGGCATTGCTTCTGTGGGAATAAAGGGTTAATGCTGAACTTGGTCAACATGCAGGCTAATATTTGGTAAGGTTGCTCTTTACGATTTACGGGTATAAATAGAATTTGTTGTACCTGAGTATCCAGGGAAATAAAGATGAATTTATTATGTTATAGGGGGCAGCAATATGGGGAATGTATGTGATGCCAATCAGGCGAGTGATAGGAGGGAAGAGATAACCGGTCGGATATTCGATATACAGCGCTTTGCGGTTCACGATGGGCCGGGCATTAGGACAACGGTATTTTTTAAAGGTTGCAGCAACAGGTGTGGCTGGTGCCATAACCCCGAATCCTTCGTCGCAAGGAACCAGATTCAGTACTATCCGGACCGCTGCATATATTGCGGTAATTGCGCTGCATGCTGTCCGCAAAAATGCCACTCCTTTGTTGATGACAGGCACGTATTTGACAGGACAAACTGTACTGCATGCGGATTGTGCACGCAAAACTGTTATGTCAATGCCCTGGTTCTAAGCGGAAAATCGATGACCGTCGATGAGGTGATGGAGCAGGTACTGGCCGATGTCGTATACTACCAGCAATCGGGCGGTGGAGTAACCCTGTCCGGCGGGGAACCGGTGTTGCAGACGGAATTTTGTCTAGAACTTCTAAGACGTATAAAGCACCATAAGCTACATGTTGTAATCCAGACTGCCGGTAACTATGAATACGGCAAATTAAAGGTTTTATTACCGTATATAGATCTATTTATGTATGATATAAAAGCATATAGCCGGAGCATTTATGACATGCATATTCATGGTGACAGGGAAACGATACTCGGCAATCTGAAAAAACTAGATGCCGAAGGTATACCCATTATAGTTCGAACGCCGGTTGTAGGTTCGGTGAATGATACCCCCCAGGAGATTTTGTCAATAGCGAGATTTTTGCAGGATATGAAAAATCTCAAGCAGTATGTCCTGCTTCCATACCATAGCCTCGGGAAAGTCAAATATGATACGCTGGGTAAGAAATATGAGAATACCTATTATACGCCTGATGCCGATTCTATGTCTAAACTCAAAAGCCTGGCGGGCGAATACGTACCGGTATGATAGAGGCTCAGCCGGTGAATGTGGCTTTATGAAGGGTTTTTATTCTGACAGTAGCGGTATAAATGCTGCCAGAGATGACAGCTAATATAGTAACAGTATAGGTAGAGGAGGATTAATATATGAGCATACCCAGTTATTCAGAGAGGATTAAAGCGTTACACGAGACCAAGCTTAGGTTCAACGACATCAAGATACAAAGGCTTGGATCTTACGATTTTGATGACCATGGCTGGATTCCTTTTGATGAGCCAATAGAATTTGAAATAGTGAAGGATCCAGAATGCGGGCTTGTAGTAGGCATGGATGCGATTTCCAAGACGTTTGCTAATTACCTCGATGCTCATCCGGTTTACATTCATCCGATGAGTGCCTTTGCTGGGGCCTGGGCTGGCAACGTGCCCGGCATGGGAGGGCCGTGGAGACCCGAACATGTATTTAAAGAACAGGAACCCTTGTTTGAGAAGTACAATATAACAAGCAGGGGTTTGTACGGAATGAACCACTGCGGCCCCGATCTCAAAATCGGATTTGAGCTCGGATGGGGAGGCCTGCTGGAGAAGATAAGGTACTACAGGAAATACAATAAGCCTGTAGATACGTCTTTTTACGATGGAGAGGAAAGATTTGTAGAGGCCATACAGCGCTGGATTAAGAGACACGTTGATTATGCCCGTCAGGAAGCGATGAAGACGGATGATGAGTTTGTAAGGAAAAATCTGCTGGAAATAGCCGATATGAACGAGTGGCTTATAGATAATCCTCCTCGGACGCTACGGGAGGCCATGCAGTTTATATGCTGGTTCCAGTGCGTGGATCGCATGTACTTTAATGGCGGAGCCGGTGGGGAGATTGACAAGCTGCTGTATCCCTATTATGAGGCTGATAAGGAAAAAGGCATCATAAAGGATGATGAGGAAGTCGTCTGGTATTTAGCAAGTATGTTCTTCAATGATACTCACTACTGGCAGATTGGCGGGCAAAATCCAGCCGATGGTAGTGACGCATCCAATCCCATATCGTTCTTGGTTTTGGAAGCTATGCATAGGCTGAAGATCCCTGCAAACGTTGCCCTCAGGGTACATGAGAACACAAATGAAGAGCTCTTTGACAAGGCTATAGAGTACCTCTTCGAGGATGGTACCGGCGTATCCTTCTCATGTTCCGGCGGGTTGGATAAAGGTTTTGCACGCAACGGTTTTCCCCTTGCTCTTGCACGCATGCGCGCCAAAGTTGGATGTAATTGGACGGCGCTTCCCGGCATAGAGTATTGTTTGCAGGACGTGACCAGGGTATGCTTGGCCAAGCCGCTGCTGCTTGCGCTGGATGACATGATCGAGTCCGATGAAGAGAACTGCATGGAGAACCTTATGCGCAGGTATAAGGAACATTTGGAGGTGGCAGTAAATGTTATAAAGGATGGCGTGGACTGGCATGTGAAATACAAGCATCTGAATAAGCCTGAGATAGTGCTCAACCTGTTTGCCCATGGCCCAATAGAGAGGGGAGTGGACATGTCTCACGGGGGCGTCGACATTTATAACTTCGCATGCGATGCCACCGCCCTAGCTACCGTGGCGGATTCCCTGGCTGTTATAGAGAAGTTCGTGGAAGAGGAGAAAAAATTGACCTGGGAAGAGCTGCAAACCATACTTAAAAATAATTGGGAGGGCGCAGAACATATCCGTTTGATGTTCAAGAGCATACCCAGGTATGGCTCCGGCAATTCCAGAGCCGATTACTACGCAAAGCTAATTGCGGATATGTATACAAATCTAATGATAGGTACCCCGACGAAGGACGGTTTTCGCGTTTTGCCGGGCATTTTCTCCCACGGAGACGTTTACATCCATGGCAGGAATCTGCCGGCGACGCCTAACGGAAGGTATGCCGGAGACCCGATCTCCCATAGTGCCGATCCGGATCCGGGGTTCCTTCCAGGCGGAGGTACGGCCCCCACAGCCAAGGCCAATGCGGTTGCCAGGGTGCAATCCGGTTACGGCAATTCAACGCCCCTGCAGATAGATATGGACAGTAAACTGGCCAAGGAGATGGGAGGAAAGGAGATCATTAAGGCCTTTATAAAGGCGCATAACCAGATGGGGGGAACCCTGATCAATATAAACGTGGTCTCCAAGGAAAAGATACTGGAAGCCCACGCCAATCCCGATAAATACCCGGATCTGGTTGTAAGGGTGACGGGCTACAGTGCCTTCTTCAAATCGCTGTCAAAGGAATACAGACAGCAGGTGGTAGACCGCTGGATCTCGTACGTGTGGTAATGTGCCTGGTGAATGGGTAATGGTCAAAACTGAAATAATATTTAATGAACCGCAGGAATAGTTATTATATTGCAGAAATATAAATTAATATTCGCAAACAGATGTTTAAGATCAATGTTACCCTGCTTACAGGGTAACATTGATCTTAATTAAGCATAAATATCATACCCATCAAAATGCAGTACAAGGCTAATCCACAGTTACACAGCTATTAATCCAAAATATGGAGGGATAAGTTTTGCCTTATTTTTACAATAAAAACATCGTAAGATCGTTAGAACATATGCTGAAGAAGATTGAAAAATCCATATACAGGGTAATGGGGGAGTTACATACAACCGTCTGGGTGACGCGGGAACCCGTGCCATTCGAACAGCGCATGAGCGGAATCAGAAAGGAGCTTTCCATCGGCGATAAGTGGGGTGATCTCTGGGACTGCGGGTGGTTTCATTTTACGGGCACGGTACCGGCGTCGGCTGCCGGAAGCAGCGTAGTTCTGCTTATAGATATCAGCGGAGAGGCATGCGTTGTGGATGGCGATGGTTGCCCGGTACAGGGATTGACGACCGTGGCTTCAACCTTTGATTATTCGCTGGGTTTTCCCGGGAAAAAGGTAGTGCCCATTCTCGAACAAGCCCGGGGTGGAGAGTCGGTTGATATATGGGCTGACGGGGCGTGCAATGATCTATTCGGCGAACTCAAGAATAACGGGGTTTTAAAGGAAGCATACATTGCCATTTGCAATAAAGCCATGAGAGAGCTTTATTATGATTTTGAAGTGCTTTATGAGCTGATGCAGCATA
>Ga0134093_1003427_pt1 | contig 11252 bp, 7 predicted proteins | sample 4_1taG_FD_94452 | JGI IMG/M metagenome (GOLD analysis project Ga0134093, IMG submission 94452) | Switchgrass degrading microbial communities from high solid loading bioreactors in New Hampshire, USA - 4_13_20_68_A1 metaG | ecosystem: Engineered > Bioreactor > Semi-continuous > Anaerobic >...
AAACTAAACCCTTTTTCGGCTGTCCACTCTATGTTACGGATTCCAAATCGAATGCTTTTTTCATCAAGAAGCTCGTCTCTGGAATATAACGATACTGTGATCGAATAGAGATATGGGTCCTCTACCGACCATAATCGCGGACGAGGGACACCTACCGTATGACTGACTTGGGCTTTGCCGTCAACCACAACACCTCTACCCAACCCATATACGTTAACTTGTTTACCGTCAGCTGTGCGCATCACCGTTCTGACGTTTATAGAACCGGAGGCTTCCGGGCCTTCTATTTCCGTAATTACTTCGATTTCAGCCGCTTCACTTGTGATCGATACTGTCTTTGCAAATATTCCATATTCGGCAATATGTATGGGGTTAAGTGCTACAAGCCACACATCACGAGTTATGCCTGAACCGGAATACCACCGCGAATTGGGCTGAGCACTATTGTCCACCTTCACACACAGGATGTTCTCTGCATCAAAATCAATATATTCACTAATATCAATGGTAAATGGAGTATATCCGTAATAATGTCCGCCTATCTTCTTTCCGTTTAGATAGACTGTACTATCCATATATACTCCGTCAAAGCGAAGATAAAATACCTTATCCTTATCAGCTGGGTTGATATCCAATTTTCGCCTGTACCAACCAACTCCGGTTTTTACATATCCTCCGGCACCACCACACTCAGCATCTTTGTCAAACGGGTAGTCCATCGACCAATCGTGCGGCACCTGTACGGGATAAAATGAGTCTCCTCCGTGTAGAGCCTCCTCCGGAGTTTTATTGCCCAACGAGAATTCCCAGGAGTGGCTGAGTCTTATTTCTTTTCTCGGCATTGATTATCCCCCTTATAAATCAAAGCTGTCATTAGCAATTCACAGATGTAAGGAACATTACACTTATTCTATGAATTATTATTCTGCAAATTATACAATAGATAATAGTGCTTTGCTTGGCAAGGCCCAAAACATAGATTGTCTAACTAAATCAAGTCTTTTACGAAGATAATTTTCATTTAGTCGCAAACACTATGAGCCTCCCTATATTCTCGTGGGGACATTCCTGTGTGCTCAAAAAACAACTTATAGAAGTATGAGCTGTTTTTATATTCCAACTTACTAATAATACCGAGAATACTCATATCAGTTTCTCGAAGTAGGCGTTTTGCCTCTTCAAGACAATATTCCTTACCTAACTGGAGCATGCTCTTGCCCGTATGTTTTTTTACAATCTGGTTTACATAGGATGCACTGTAATTCATTCGCTGTGAAATCTCCTCCCAGCTTACTCTTCCATGTCTTTCAGAAAGATAATTTATAACCCGTGACAGTATAAAATCCTCAGTACTTGAATCCAGTTGCCTGTGCGATATATGATAGTTTTGGGGCAGTTCCATAAGATAAATGAGCCGTAGAATCCCACTCTGCACCCATTGATTGCTACCTGAAATCTGATTGCTCAATTCATCTGAGATGCTTTCAAGAATTTGCATTACCTTAGGGTAAGATTCCGATATTATAGTAGGGGTTATGTCATAATACTCTCGGCGGGGATTTTCCTGCTCATTTACGCTCAACTGAAGAAAACGATAGAGTTCGCCGCCAACGTAGTCATGTTTTTGACCCCAATCATACAGAATGTTGTTCTTAAATACAGCCCTCAGATAATCACAGCTTACGCAAAGATACGCAACCTTGCAGTTTGTGCTTTCATTGACCATCTCACAATGACGCACACTTCGATTGAGCAGACATATGTCACCTTTCTGGTATCGATATGAGCTGCTTTCTATTTTTTGATTTATCTCACCATCAAGTATAAACATGAACTCTATGTAGTCATGATAATGCATTTTGGGAACTATAACATGACTGCCCTGAATGTTTCCTCCGGGAAAATATATTGTATGACTTTGCTCTCCGTTATTATAAGTATCATATAAGACATGTATAGGAACAATTATGCTGTTTTGTCTGGTTATGTCGCTGTCGCTGTACCGCTCCTCCATGGCAACCTTAATATCTACTTGGTTCATTCGACATTCCTCCCCAAATATAGCATCGTCATGTGGATGTATAAAATAATGCATTTAACCTGATTTGTACGGATTGGTCGTATCTATAATTTAGTATATACGTTTTCGATATATTATTATTGATTTTATCACATTATACTAACGTTATAGTATCCTTAGCATTAATGTTTGTCAAACACGTATAATGCACAGATACTAAATAACCTTATTTTTAGGAGGAAACAATGAAACATATTCGTACAATGTCATTTCTGCTAGCGTTTCTCTTGTTGTTTGCGCTTTTTTCAGCTTGTTCAAACAACAGAACAGAGCCAACAGCTACCCCTCCCGCAACGTCAAACGAGGTGAAAACTCCAGATGGAAATGACAATGATGGTGACACCCTTAGCTATCCACTTCCAGGCGAAAAAACCACATTTGAAGTGTGGACAATAGGATTTAACTCGGCAAACAAATACGGATACACTTCTTTGAATGATTATCCTGCATACGCTGAGCTTGAGAAAAGAACTAATGTCCACATAGAATGGATGCTGCCCGCTGATACTGGTGATGCCATGGCAAGCTTCTCATTGGTCATTGCATCCGAAGACTATCCGGATTCATTTCAAACCAACATTGGCTATTATTCAGGTGGATTTGATTCATACATAGAAAATGAGATAATCATCGACATCAAGGATCTGGTTGAACAATACTGTCCGGATTATTATCGCTATTACAATAGCGATGAAGAGTTCAGAAAAGGTTTCGTTACTGACAGTGGTTATATGCCCGGATTCTTTGCAATAATGAAAGAGAAAGAAGGCTCATGGATCGGCCCGGTAATTCGAGCTGACATGTATGACAAGTTTGGACTCCCGGATCCTGTCACTCTTGAAGACTTGCACGACTATCTCATGCTTATGAAAGAGCAGTATAATCTGACAAAAGGTCCTCTTCTTTTCAACCAGCAAGGCCTTCAGCAGTTTATCCTTGCAGCGTGGAATATCGAGCCCAAATTCTATGTTGTCGACAATACCGTGAAGTATGGCATCGTTCAGCCCGAGTTTAAGGAATACGTTACTTTGATGAGACAGTGGTACTCTGAAGGGCTTATCGATCGCGATTTCATCTCAAAAAATACGATGTGGTATCATTCCGACTATGTAACAAGCGTCACATCGGACGATTATGTATATTTTGATGCCTTCTACGGTGCCTTCGAGGGTCTGTATGCTTCTGCCGAAAACCCAAATTACAAGCTGCGGCCAGTCAATGTTCCTGTTCTTACAGAAGGACAGCAAAGGCTTGTTCGTGACCATAGTGCGCACGATGTAAGCAAAATACGTAACTCGGTTGGTACTATTACTGTAGACTGTGAACAGCCTGATATTCTTGCCCGTTGGTACAACTATATGTACACAGACGAGGGTTTTCTTCTTGCAAACTACGGTACTGAAGAAAACCACTACATCGATGAAAACGGCAAGCCACAATATAACATGGACCTAATAACTAACGTCCCAGAAGGCTTTACCGCGATGGATGCGGTCAATCAAATCAGGCTACCTGTTAGTGTCGTGCAGATATATGATTGGTCACACCAAATACTACCGATATTAAAGCCGGAAGCTGCCGAAGCTAATAAAACATGGGACGCAAACTACACTGAACAACGTACGATGCCAAGCATGGTAAGTCTAACCGCGGAAGAAAGTAGCGCCTACTCAGCCATAGCAACTGATATTGATACATTTGTAGCAGAAAATGTTGTAAAGTTCATAACTGGACAAAAAAGCATGGATGAGTATGACGCGTTCATAGAGCAGCTCTATACTATGGATCTCGAAGAGATGATTGCATATCAACAAGCAGCACTTGATCGTTACAACGAAAGATAATGTAATGAATCAGAGATTCATCTACTAAAAAACATAAAAGGCGAAATCAGTAATTCTATTTAAGACTGATTATCGCCTTTATGTTCATTTTATTACAAAATACAGATACTATTTATGGTTGCTCGACTCACAAACTTAGAACTACCATGGTTCTCTAGAATAATTTGCTCCGAAATTTTAACAACATTGACAACTTCAATTTGCTGGAGATAAGGTTCTCCCAAATTAGGATACCTTAAGCTACCTATTTATTTCGCTCACGGGGACGGTTTCTCTGTTCTGGATTGAACCCAAAGACATAGGCAAGGTTATTGCCTTCATTAGATTTTTCTAAGAATTCGTACGCCTTGAAAATCCAGCAAAGATATGCTATTATGCAACTTGTCCATATCCCTGGAAAGGCGGTGCAAAATTGGATGATCTAAAAATAATTACGGCCAGCAATATTATTGACTTGCGCACAAAAGCGGGAATGACACAGTTGGAATTGGCGGAAAAACTGAACTATTCCGACAAGTCCGTGTCCAAATGGGAACGAGCCGAGGCAATCCCCGATGCTTATGTCCTCAAGCAAATAAGCGAAATCTTTGGTGTTACGGTTGATTATCTGCTTACCTCACACGATAACTGGAAGCCGGTTGTCATAAATGAGTATCACCGCCACCGGACACAAACGATCACTACCATCGCCATTGTTGGTATATGGACTTTAGCACTCTTGCTTTTTATTATATTTTGGCTACTGGGTGATATCCTTTGGCTCATATTTATATTTGCGATCCCCGTCTCTCTTGTGACACTGCTCGTACTAAATTCAATCTGGCAAAAAGGGAAATATAATTACTTCATAATAGCGGCACTTGTTATCAGTATAATCGCAACAGTTTATTTTTCCTTTTTCCGATACAACTGGTGGCAGATCTATATTTTGATAATTCCGGCTGAAATCGTCGTTTACCTCTGCTCAAGGCTCCATAAAAAGAAAAAATAGGCATTCTACAGACAGTAGAGTCCGTATTTGCGGACTCTACTTTTTTTGCACGAATAGTAGAGCCGCAAAACCGAGGAGTAGGTTGGGTTTTTAGCGCCGATGATATACCATTTTCTTGTCAATACTCAGCCAGTACGCAAAAGGAGTGATTTTTTTGGCAAACTATATAGTAAGCTGCAGCTCAACTGCAGATTTATCAAAGGAACATCTACAGCAGAGAAATATCAAATATATCTGCTTCCATTTTAGGTTGGACGGGAAAGATTATCAAGACGACCTCGGGCAATCCATCCCGTTTGAGGAGTTTTACAGTGCTATGGAAAACGGTGCTGATACTTCTACCAGTCAGATAAATGTTTCAGAATATCTTGATTACTTTTCAAAATTTTTGGAGGAAGGAAAGGATATCCTTCACATATGCCTATCCAGTGGTTTGTCCGGCTCTTATAATTCTGCAGTAAATGCTAGCAGGATCGCGCAGGAACGATATCCGGACAGAAAAATAGTTGTGATCGATTCACTGGGCGCATCCTCAGGATATGGATTACTGATGGATCGCATTGCCGATCTTCGGGATAGCGGTATGTCGATTGAAGAGCTGCGTGACTGGATAGAAGAACACAAGCTTAATCTACACCACTGGTTCTTTTCAACTGATCTGAAATTCTATATCAAGGGCGGACGCGTATCGAAGGTTTCCGGCACCATTGGACAAATGCTTGGGATTTGCCCTCTTCTAAATGTAGATGAGAATGGCAGATTGATACCCAGAGCCAAAATTCGCTCGAAAAGAAAAGTCATTTCGGAAATCGTAAGGCGAATGGAACAGCACGCGGAAAACGGCCTTGAGTACTCCGGCAAGTGCTTTATTTCTCATTCCGCATGTATAGAAGACGCTAAAGCGGTGGCATCATTAATTGAGGAGCGTTTCAAAAAGCTCAACGGAGAAGTTAAAATAAACTATATCGGAACTACGATCGGCAGCCACACCGGTCCGGGTACCGTTGCCCTGTTCTTTTGGGGAGATTCAAGGAAGGAAATATGATCAAACTATACACAGATACATCAGCAAACCTGCCCCTCAGTTTGACTCTGCAGCATAATATCACCGTAGTGCCTTTTTCATATAGTGTCAATAGCATAGAGGCCACGTATTCCGACAAAACAGACTTTGACGGAAAAGCCTTTTACGATGCGATGCGAAACGGTGCAAAGGTCAGGACCTCAATGATCGGGGTCGGGACATTCATAGACTTTTTCACGGAGAGTCTTGAACTTGGTCACGATGTTTTATACATTGGAATGTCCGGCGGAATAAGCGGAACCGCAAACGCAGCATCAATTGCTGTGAAAGAGCTACGTGAAAAGTATCCTAATGCGAACATTTCTGCAATCGACACCTGTGCCGCCTCTCTTGGCGAAGGGTTGTTGGTATTAGAAGCCGCCAAACTTATTTCACAAGGAAAAACATTTGCCGAAATAGAAAAGCGTATATTGCAAAGAAAAAGTACCATGTGTCAGTATTTTACAGTAGACAATCTAGAATACCTGAAGCGCGGCGGCAGGATTTCAAGTGCCGTTGCCCTTGTCGGTACGATTTTGAATATCAAGCCACTCCTAACGGGCGATGAGAATGGCAAAATCATTATGTGTGGCAAAGTACGGGGAAGAAAACAAGCCTTGAATTCCTTGGCTGAAAAGTATGATCAGCTGGTCCTGGATAAAAAAGAGGACATTGCGATTGCACATGCAGACTGTGAGTCTGACGCAGATTATTTGATAAGCAGGCTGCGCGAAGTGGGCTTTCAAGGAGAATGCCTGAGCGCATGTTACGAACCGGTCACCGGTTCACATGTTGGCCCCGGTGCGGTAGCCCTCTTCTTTCAAGGAAAAAACAAATAAAGACACATCCCACTAACTAAAGTTATGGGCTTTCGGCTAGAGCCCTTTGTAGTACATTAGCATTACCTTGCCTAAGTATTTTGGGGATTTCAGCATAAACGCTTTGTCGGTAAATCGACAGAGCGTTTTCGCTAGTGCAAAGGAAAACCCTTCACGGTACGCAATAACAGACAACAGAACCGGCGTTGTGTCCTTGAGTTAGACAAATTCAAGAGAAAAGAACCGCCCCCTCTCGGATTCTTAAGATATTTTTAAGAATCTTGTACACCTGTTTGTAAGAACTACAGTGTATTATCATTTCGTGCCGGCCAAGGATGTGATAAAATGGTTTACACGGGGTGATAACGATAAGTATTAAGTTAGGTGAATATTATGAGCAATGAGATTAACAACCGTAAGCCTTTAGTACTTGTGGTGGATGATGACAAAGAAATCGTTAGAGCAATCTCCATCAATCTAGAGCGTGAAGGTTACCGTGTATTATCTGCTTTTGACGGCGAGAAAGCCCTCCAACTCGCTTCTGAAAACGGGGTCAATCTGATTATCCTTGATATTATGATGCCAAAGCTTGACGGCCTGTCCGCATTGATGAAAATCAGGGAAAGAAATAATATCCCTGTGATCTTGTTGTCTGCAAAAAGTGAAGACACCGATAAGATTCTCGGACTTTCCATTGGTGCTGATGATTATGTCACAAAGCCGTATAATCCTGATGAGCTGATCGCAAGAGTCAGGGCGCAACTTCGTCGGTATATGCGCCTTGGAGATATTAATTCATCCCGTAGTGACGAAATGATCCGCTTAGGTGACCTTGAATTGTATGTTATGAAACGTCAGGCGTATGCTTATGGTGAACCTGTACATCTTACAGCTACCGAGTACAAAATCTTTGAATTGCTTTTGAGAAATGCGGGCAGAGTTTATCCTGCCGAAGAGATATATGAACGTATCTGGAGTGAGCCTGCGTATAACGTTGAGAACACTGTGATGGTACATATACGTCGAATCCGGGAAAAAATCGAGATCAATCCAAGTGATCCGAAATATTTGAAGGTTGTATGGGGCATTGGATATAAGATCGAGAAGCACAACCATACATCCAAATGAGTGAGATGAGGTGATGATCCCATGAATACGATTGTCAACAAGCCCCTACATGGGTTTCGGGCATGGATTTGCTTTTTTATTGGCTTAAACATCATTTTTGCAATGTGTGCAGCCGGACTGGTCATCCTCATAAATGCACCGGATGCCCAGCTTCAATATATAGATGAATACTTCGATCTGGCTGTGCGTGCAAATTTACAGGACACGATCCTGTTCAAGTCCGTAGTCGCTGAACACATATCCTATCTGCAGCGTCTTTCTAAAAACACAAAGCCCGTTAGTCCAAACCCATACGGACAATTGGAAGTTGAACTCACAAACATTGCTTGCCATGTGAAAAATAAAGATGGTGTTGTTGTATATGATACACTGCCGGACTATGAGCCCGATTACGGCAGTGAATATCAATATAACTATCTCATACTGATTGAAAAAGGTTCGCTATCCCTCTACAGTTCACAAAGTGATGATGTAATCAAGAAGTATCTTTCAGGTGACATATCCGGATTTGAAGTATCACTTGATAATAGTTATGCTCAAATAAAACGCAACTTTGATAACTTTAAAGATGAGTATCAAGACAGCAGCGACGTATCCATAGTTTACGCAGTACGTTCTGAACCGGAAAATTTCACCCACTCCATCCACTATTTACTTAAGCAAGTCCGTCTGTGGACACGAATTGGCGCAATAGTTGTATCGATATCTTTTATCACCGCGGTTCTACTGATCATATATTCATCTGTAAAACGGGAAGATAAGCGCTCATTTTTCAAAAAGTGTGCGAGGTTTGTATCCCGGATTTGGTTTGAAGTCAAACTTGTTTTTATTGCACTTGTGGCTTTTGTAGTTGTTGTCTTGTGCAAAGAGATACTCTACTACTGTGGCCGCTTTTCTTACCCTGACCTCGCATTGGTTTTTGCGATCTTGATCTTATGTTTCTGGTTTTTCTATCTTATTATCAAAGATTTGCAATATAACAAATCTGAGTTCTTTAAGCAAAACAGTATTCGTGCACTGATCAGAGCGATTCAACGTCTCTCAAAGCGCCTACCGTTTGTGCGCCGTATGATTGTAGGCTTCTGGCTCTTGATAGTAGTCGAACTTGTATTGATTTTCTTATTTGCGGTTTCATTTGATTCAGGTTTTGCGTCAACCCTCTTTTTTCTGATTGGTGTAATGCTTTTTGTTGTGGCAACGATTTTATATCATAGGTTTATCTCTGACACCGGCAAGCTGATCTCACAAATCAACCGTATTAAGTCCGGTGACTTAACAACTCGGTTAGAACTAAGAGATAATTCCGATCTGTATGAATACGCACATGACCTTAACAGTATCCAAACCGGCATGTCAAAGGCACTGGAAGAACAACTCGCCTCAGAACGCCTTAAGGTGGACCTTATCACCAATGTCTCCCATGATCTCAAAACGCCTTTGACCTCAATAATCAGCTATATCGATCTGCTAAAGAAAGAAAATTTACCTGAACAGGCAGTTGAGTATACCGAGATCCTTTCAGAAAAGGCAGACAGGCTGAAAACTATGATACAGGATATTTTCGCTGTGTCCAAAGCCAGTAGCGGTAACCTTGATGTGGAAATGGAGCTTCTGGATTTGGGGAGGCTCGTGGATCAGACACTTGCCGATATGCAAGAGAGAGTTGACGCATCCGGTCTGACCTTTCGGGTCCATCACGTTGATGATCCTCTCTTTATCCGTAGCGACTGTCAAAGGCTCTATAGAGTCCTGCAGAACCTCATCGACAATGCTCTATGCTACTCCCTGGACGGTTCCCGAGTCCATATACGCTTGTGGTCGGAAAAGGAGCTGGCAAAAGTCGAAATCAAGAACACATCAAATCTTGAGTTTGATTTTTCACCTGATGAAATCGTAGAACGCTTTGTTCGCGGTGATATATCCCGAAGTGGAAAGGGTTCCGGGCTAGGTCTGTCCATAGCCAAGACCTTCACAGAGGCATGCGGAGGAAGCTTTAGGATAACCATCGATTATGATGATTTTAAGGTTCGTCTTGCTTTTCCTCTGGAACCTAACCCAATGGGTGCTGCTGATGATGTTCATACTGCTACCGATGATGATACTGTTATTGAAACCGAAGATGTACGTATTGACCCAACCATTGATATTGAAGCTGATACTAAGCCTGATGATGTAAATGATGGCTCCAAAACTATTGCTGATGATGATAATGATACGGATGTAAACCATGAAACAGTTGTTGACGCTGAACCTCATGTAAATTCAGAAATGTCACCCATTTCACCACCAGCATCAGAACCCGATACTGTTGAACTGGATGACAAGAGTTAGTTCTCTCACACATCATGCATGCAGCTTTTACTCCCCCGCGTAAAATGGGGCTGCCTCACTTCGAACTATTTAATGAGCCGCCCCCTATCAAGTAGACAGGGAGCGGTTCAACTTTTAGTTCTTAGTAAGATAGCCCCTTCTCATTTCTTATACCGTTGTTTAAGTTGCCAATAGAACGGACTTATAACAGCACCTGAGTACATCAAGTTATAACAATCACTCCGGTTACTCAGAAGATACCACCATTTTATTAGTTTCAGCAGTTTTGCCATGCCTGAACTTGACGGAATTGAAGTTTGCCAGGAACTTCGAAAATCGATTACTGCCCCGATAATTTTCCTAAGTAGCAAATCAAGCCTAACTGAAAAATCAATGGGCTTATAGCAAGGGGAGATGACTATATTGGAAAACCCTTCGAGTCTATCGAACTCCTGGCAAGGGTAAGAGCTCATCTTAGGCGAAACAGGATACTGACCGATTCTGATAATGTTTTAAATTGGACACAGGAAGGCACTATTGATTCCGGAGAAAAACTCATTTGCCATCCCGGGTTACTGATAGATCTTGAAAAGCATATTGTAGTGGCCAACGGTAATGAAATCCCCTTTTCACCAAAGGAGTTTAAGCTGCTTGCACTACTTGCACAGAATTCGGGAGTGGTATTTGAGACTGAAAGGCTCTTTCAGACTATCTGGAACGCTGATAGTTTTGGCGACTATCGCACACTTGCGGTTCATATCAGTAACATCCGCAAAAAAGTTGAAAAGAAACGATAAAAGGAATCGGATATAAATTCTCCTGCGACAAAACACAATTGTCAACGCCGGAATATTTTTGACCCAATCGCCGGTTAAAAATTGACCCAAACGCCGGCGATCAATCGCCGGCTTCAGTAGCCGGTCACGCATTTTTCGAGTTACCCTTCACCGATATATCGGCCGGAGGCACGACCCTGACCCCGCCTTTTAGTCTGTCTTTTAGTCTGTAGCTCTCACCC
>Ga0134093_1003439_pt1 | contig 11217 bp, 10 predicted proteins | sample 4_1taG_FD_94452 | JGI IMG/M metagenome (GOLD analysis project Ga0134093, IMG submission 94452) | Switchgrass degrading microbial communities from high solid loading bioreactors in New Hampshire, USA - 4_13_20_68_A1 metaG | ecosystem: Engineered > Bioreactor > Semi-continuous > Anaerobic >...
AGTGGGGCTGGTCTTATTGCTTATTTTGGTCATCTACACCATGGCGAAGAACAAAAACACGAAGGCAAAGTTAGATGCCTTCAGGCTAAAGCTTCCCCTCTTCGGGGATATATGGAAAAAGTCCGTGCTTGCAAGGACCTTTAGGACCTTTGCCGCGCTTGTCCAGGCGGGCGTTCCCATACTTTCTGCCCTTGAGATGACAGCAGATGTGTCGGGAAACGCCGTCGTGGAAGACGCCTTCGCTCAAATGTCCGACCAGGCCAAAAGGGGCATGTCCATGGGCGAGACGGCAAAAAAGATAAAGGTCATACCTCCCCTGGCAGCCCACATGATAACCGTAGGGGAGCAGACGGGAAGGCTAGAAGATATGGTGGACAAGGTTGCGGATTGGTTTGAGTTCGAGCTCGACGAAAAGATAAAGCGTCTCACATCCATAATAGAGCCCGTGCTCATAGTATTCGTGGGCGGGGTGGTGGCGCTCGTCGTATTTGCCGTCTTCATGCCCATAATCGGCTCGATCCAGGGCCTGCTTGCAGGAGCGTGATACGGGCTGATGGGGCAATATCAAAGGAGGTGGGTCAAAGGTCAGCAAAAGGGGATTTATCGTTCGTAGAAGTAGGGAGGCAAAAGCTTTAAAGAGCAGGCAGCATCTAAAGGAGGATGGTTTAAGTGATGAGTGAGATGAAAAAAAGGCTTCAAAGAAAGGGCGCAAGAAAGGGGTTCACGCTGGTTGAGTTATTGATCGTCATCATAATCATAGGGATACTGGCGGGAGCGATGATGCTGGTGGCGGGAACGAGCAGGGACGCCGCTGAGGCGTCTAAGATAATAAGCAACCTCAGAAGCGTTAAGTCGGCAGCATTAATATGGTTAACGGAAAATCCAACACTTTCAATTGGAGATTGGGAAGATCTTGAAGATGATCCTAGTCTTTTAAATGCATACTTAGATAAACCACTAACAGCAGGTCACCCTTATAGATTTGAATCGGGTACTGTGAAGGTGAGCAAAATAACAGGCTATGAGGGGGTGGATGAAGAAGGAAACCCTGTTCCTGTGTTTGGTACTGTTACTCAAACTAATACCTGGATATTGGGATATGACTTAACCGGTGTTAGAGGCGGCGTCCAAGCAAATTTGGCTGGCCAAGCCAAGTCCGTAGGTCTGTATAAGGATAAAAATAATATTGACTTCACCAAGGATGCGTCAAGTGATCCCTTCTACGATGGCGAAGAAGATATAGTCTACGTAATCGTCCAATAACGCAGGTGTCTTGACGTGAAGCGGCGCGGTTTCTCCCTGATAGAAGCTTTGGTGGCGCTGATGTTGCTTACTGTGGCGCTCATACCCATGGCGGCCCTTCCTGCGGCCACAAGCAGGCTTTATGCGGCCTCGGCTGCCAGGGAGCAGGCCGCGCTGCTTGCCGTGCAAAAGCTCGACGAGCTCGAGTCAAAAAACTTCAATGACCTGTCGGGCGGGTCTCAAACGATCGGCGGTTACAAAATGTCTTGGACCGTCGGGGGAGCGGTGGACCAACAAAGAAAAGTAAGGGTCAGCGTTACGTGGAACGAAGGAAAAAGCAAGTTCGAAGTCACAAGGCAGGTGAGCGCCGGTGCGCATAGGACGTCAACTTAAATCCCGTAAGGGCTTTTCGCTCGTTGAAATTCTAATCGCCGTGGTCATCTTGTCCATAGTGAGCATCGCGGCCGTGGGGCTCTTTTTCACCTTCACGAAGCACTTCGAGCAGTCTGCCGACCTGACGGCGGCCCGCCAGCGCGGCGAGATGGCATTGGCCCGTCTGGAGACGGCCGTCCTCCAGGCGGGGCTTTCCATGCCCAACAAAACGTCCGACTTTGAGGATGCCTTCGTCGTGAACACAACGCCCAAGATAGATCTGATTACTGCCTTGAGGAACGTGATCAGCGGGTGGAACAAGCCCCTGTATTTGTACGAGAATGCCGGCACCGTCGGGACGACGACTTACTACAAAAGGTTGGGCATCGTTTACTGCCTCGGCTCCGGCATAGGCGTGCTGGAAAACTAACACGAGGTAACTGCCGATACCGACATTGTGCTTAAATTGTCGGCGGCTTGCCCCGATAACCAGGTAAAGGCGGCAACGGCAGCGTCGGCAACCGACGGGTGGGTTACCTTTTCGGGCTGCCAGGTCCCCTTCGTCGTGAAGTCCGTCGACAACGCCGATGAAAAGCTTACCGTTATGGCCTCAAAGAGGGATTTTATACCCCTTTACGCAGAGCTTCAGTACCTGCGGGCCTTGTGCGCCTACGTCAGCTCCCCTGGCGGTACGTCACCGCAATTTTACATTCAAGACGTCACGCGAGGTCCCGCCCAGCCCGCCGTCGAGGGCGTCTCTCAGGTGCTTTTTTCCTTCGACGATTCCGGCACCGACGCTACAGATGTGCTGACGGTCCATGTGCTCCTTCGGGGAAACCGCAGGTTTCCGGGGCAGTATACCTTGGGAGACGTGCTGGGTTGGCCCATTGCGGGCACGGTTACTGATGAAGACAGACATTACAGGCTAGTCGCCATATCGGCCTCCTGGAGGGTGAGGAACTGATGAGAAAAAAAAGACGTGCCATAGCACTGCCTCTGGTGCTGGTGATAGTGCTCGTTGGAGGCGCTTTAGTGGCGGCGGCCTTTTATATAACTGAAAATTACTATTCCAGCTCCAAACAGGCCGTTACCAGCGCCCGCCTCTACAACGCCGCCGTGAGCGGCATCGAGGAGGGCAAGGGGTGGATTTATAAAAACATGAAGCTGGGACATATCCCGCGCTGGACGGACGAAGACGGCGACGGCATGCTTTCTGCGGCAGACAAGCCTGAAGGGGCCGAATATATCTACGAGGCCCTCATTGCCAGGGTCAGCTCCACCGACGAAGGGGTCTTCGACATTACGACGGAAGACGGGATAGTGTTGCACGTGGTCGTTTACGACCTGGCCTACGAACCCCACCCAGATTTGACGGACGACTACGAGAAGGGCTTTCCTCCCCGCATTCGTCCCCAGCTTGAAGAGGGAAGCTACGTCGTAAGGCCAAGCTACGCCGTGGCCGGAAGGGGCGGAGGTTCTACGGGAGAAGGCGCGCCGGGCAGCGACATAGGCGTTTATCTCATACGCTGCACCGCTACCTACAAAGACAGGACGAGCACCGCCGAACAGGCGGTCGCCATGCGGCTTTAAAGGCCGCAAAGGAGGCGTAACGAATGAAAAAGTTTTTATCAAATATTAATGTCTTCAAACGTGTCTTTGTGGCGGTGGCGGTTTTGGCCTTCATTGCCTTTGTCCCCCTCGAGGTTTTGCCTCAGGCGGCCGGCGAAGCGCCCGTCCTGCCAAGCTGCAATAAACCCTTGCCCGAAGGCTATGCCCAATCCGTCCAGCCAAATGTGTTGCTTCTTTTGGACACGAGCGGGTCGATGATGTACCTGAGCGGCAGTGACACGTCCACATACGGGGACGGCAGCAAGCCTTATTATGGGAAGTATACAGGATATTATTACGTTGATTGGGGTTGGTGGGGTTGGTGGGAATACGGAACCACAACAGGCTGGCAGAGGTACTTTGGGAAAGATGTTGACCCCACGAACAACGACCCAAACACGGCCTTTAACTACCACCCTAACCTCGTATACATCGATGATGCGGATTTAACAGACATAAGCGAAGAAGACCGCGATAGATACTTTGCCAAATCCGGCAGTCGGTACCTATATCCCAACGACAGCCGCATGTACAAGTTAAAACTGGTTCTGTGGGAGATTTTAAACGACCCCGGCCTGGTTTCGGGACTGCGAATAGGGCTGGCCACGTATTATCAGCAAAGAAACGACCCGCCAAAGGAGCCTGATATAGGCATACATTATCAGTGGCCACCTACATCCAGCGGGTCAAACCAGGCCCTTTCATGGGAGGGCAGCCGCAATTGGAACAGGGCGTTGCTTCGCAGGCTTTTCAGGTCCACCGATGATCCGGGAAGCATTGAGGAGATAACAAAGTGGGTTGACGGCATAGAGGCTTCCGACAACCCCGAGCTTCGCGCCCATGGGGCCACGCCGCTTGCTGCATCCATTTACGGCGCGGACAGGTATCAAACTAATAAAGAACCTTACTACGGTGACGCAAGGCGTTTCTTCCTGATGAGTGGGGCGATAAACGCCTGGTGTCAGCAGAACTGGCTGATTGTACTGACCGACGGCGCCGATACTCAAACGCGGCCTTACGAGACCTCGCCGGTAATTGCGGTAAAAAATCTCTACAATGAACAGAATTGGCCCTCTTTTTACGGCAAAAAAGCCCAGCCGGTCAGGACCATGATCATCGGCCTCATAAACCCAAATGCATCAGGGGTTTTGACATTGAAAGATACCTTGAACCGCATGGCAGACATGGGAGACGACGGTAAGGAAAACAACTCAAGCCATGCCTACTTTGCCACCGATGTGGACGAACTTATGCAGGCCTTCAAGGATATATTCAAACAAATACAGAGCTTCAATTCGACCGGGAATGCTCCCCTTGTGAGCCCCCCTATTGGGGGACAGGAAGGCGGGGTTTACGTCCCTAACTTCGTGCCCCGCATAGAAAGGCAGTGGTACGGCCATTTGTATAAATATACGCTTGATGCGAATGGAGTCATGTCCAAATCTCCCCAGTGGGATGCCGGTTCAAAGCTTGAAGACATATCCTACAGCGCTCGAAATGTGTTTACCGTGAACTGGAAAGGCGGAAGCTGGAAGATGGACTTCAAGGACATCAATGCCCAGGCGTTGGCCCCGATGCTAGGGCTTACCCAAGATCAGGCTTTCAAGTTCATCAAATGGGCCCTGGGCAGCGACGAATGGGACGAAGACGCAAGATCAGAGAGATACAAGTTAGGGGACATATACCACAGCGGCCTGGTGGAGATAGGACCCCCGAGGGGAAGCAACCCTCACGGGGATTACCGGACATTTAAAGAAAATAATGTCAATAGGGAAAAGCTGGTCTACGTCCAGGCCAACGACGGCATGCTTCATGCTTTTGAAGCCGAAACGGGAGAGGAGAAATGGGCCTTCATCCCTCCAAACGTGCTGGCCGAGGGGCGAATGACGGGCATGAAGCAGGATTTAACAAAAAGTGGCAATACGATCACGGTGACGTGGCTTGATAAGGCAAAATCGAACCCGCGGTATCTGCTCGACGGGACGATGACGGCAGAAGACGTCCTGCTGAGTGACGGTAAATATCACACTGTTTTGCTCGGGCTTTTAGGCTACGCCGGGCCTGGATTTTATGCCTTAGACGTCACCGACCCCGACGAGCCGCAATTTATGTGGGCCGTGGAAAACATAATATACAATCGCACTGGAGACGAACTGCTCTCAAACAAGAATACCGAGTGGTACGTGTCCTATTGGGCGAGAAGCGGGAGTTCTGCTGCCCGCACGAATATCCTGCACAAGGATATAACTGATTCAAGCGACCTGAACTACAAAGAACTGCGCCTTACCCAGAGCACGCCGGGCATTGGCTATGTATCGGTCCCTAACGGAACACTGCCAAATACGTGGGTAGCAATCATGGGAAACGGCTCCCAGATGGGAATCAACGATGCCTCTTCCGTGGCGAGCGTCTACGTCATAAACATAGAAAACGGGAAATTGCTTAAGGTGTTAGGGGGTTCTTCCATGAAGCAGATTGTCACGCCAGCAGCCATACTCTGGACCGGCTCTACCCGCCTGGTCAAATATTTCTACGTCGGAGACGATAACGGCATAATATACGAGGGAGATTTAACCAATTCAAATCCCAGCGCATGGAAGATGGAGAAGGTCTTCGCTATACAGGGCTCCGTCGGGCCTTCCTACATATTGGATTGCGCATACATCGATCGCAACAAGTGGCTTTTCATCAACACCGGGGATTACGAAACCCTGATGAAGGACAAAAACAAAACGGACTACATGATAGCTGTCAATATCTCCTCGGGCGTAAATAGTATGAACGACCTTGCGCAATTGACCTCTGCTGCAGGAAGCGTCAGCACGAACGTAAAGGGGTGGTACATTGAGATACCCAAAGACGAATATGCCACAACACCTCCAGTTTACTACAACGGCCACATCTTCTTTTCCAGTTACATAAAGTCAGAAGACCCCTGCAGCGTCGGAACGAGCCGTCTTTACGTCTTAAACGCCACGACCGGCAAAGGCGCCTGGACCGGCGAGGCCAAATACGTGGAGATGGAGGGAGTCAAGGTCTCAGGTATAGTGATTTCCGAGGGGAGGGTTTATGCCGGCGTCACAAAATACCCGCAGGCACAGACTACCATCCCGGGCGATCTGAAGGTCGGAGAAGAGGCTGCCGTCATCCAAAACGGCTTGCTTGCCTTCGACGTCCCGCCCGAGGTGGCAAATTGGGATTCTGCCTACCCGAGCGGCGTCATGGTGCCCTCTTACTGGAGGAGGTGGATACCGTGAGGATGTCAAAGTTTTTCCTGCTTTTCTTCGCAGCCTTTCTTTTTGTCGTCGTGCCCCTGGCAAAGTTTGGGTTTTGCGAAACGAACATTTATTATGGCATGCTGTCAAAGCTTCAATTAGACCCGCCGTACGTTTTTCTGTCAACTTTAGAGGCGCAGGGGTTAAAGAAGTTCACTTGGGCTGCCGACGAGACGCTTTTCATCGGAGCCGACGGCCAGGAGATGACGCCCAGGCAGTTTGCACAGGCTTACCAGGGTAAAAGCGTGGAAGTTACGGCAGAGGACTTCAAGGCCAAGGTCGTAAAACGGGTATTTTTTTAAATGAGAAGGTGATGCGATGTTTGGCAGAAGAAGAAGTTATGCGGGCCTTTCCATAGAGGGGGGGACGATCAGGTATCTGGAACTTGCCCCTGCGTCTCGCGGCTTTAGGGTCTCGCGAAGCGCCAGAGTAACTCTCGAGGAGGGAGTCATCGTACAGGACAGAATAGCCAACATGGAGCGCCTTTCGACGGCCATAGGGAGTTTGCGGACCAAGCTGGGCGGCAAATTCGCTCCCGCAATTACGATATGTTTGCCGTCTCAGGATGCGATCATACGCATTGTCGAGATGCCGAAGATGAGCGTTGAGGACGCCAGGAGCGCCTTCGGGTGGGACTTTGAAAACTACTTTCCCTTTCCGCTTAAAGACGCCACCTTTGACATCGTGCCCGTGGAGACGCCTTCTCCCATTTCGGAGGTCAACATGAGCATGATGGTCGTAGCTTCGCGCCTCACGACGGTAAACGGAATATTAGACATCGCTTCAAAGGAGAATGCCAGGGTCTCAGCCATCGAGCCCTTTGGCATTGCGCTTGTCCGTGGGGTCATGGGGCCAAACAGCGGCGACGAATCGGGAAGCCTGATATTGTCCGTCGGCGACAGAAGCTCTCAGATAATTGTGACCTACAGGGGCAACGGACTGGTGTACAGGACGGTCTTCGTTGGAGCGTGCAGCGAGTTTCAGGGTGGGGTGTCTCATTTTGAGATGCTTATTCAGGAGGTAAGAAACTCCATTACGTTCGGGGCTTCTCAGTACAGGGGCTTAAACGTAAAGGAGATCCTGCTTTGCGGCGAACATGCCGATAACCAGGAGCTTCAGGATGAATTACATAGCCTTTCCGACGAATATGCCTGCAGCGTGGCAGACTCGTGGGGCAAATGGTCGATAGAGGGCGAACCTGTCGGAGAATACGGGTGGGAAGCCGCAATCGGGCTGGCTGTGAGGGATAGATCATGACTGTAAAGGTGGATTTAAGGCCACTTAGCGTGAGGATATTTGAGAAGAAAAAGGTCGATCTTCCTAGGGTTGTCGCATTGGTGTTGATCCTGGTCTTCGTGGTCGTATCTTGTTTTACGACTGTTTATGGGATATTCGTCTTGAAGGAACTTTCCGCGGAAAGACAGGCCCTTGAGGCAAGCGTGGAAAAGCTCACCCAGGAGAGCAAGCGGTTGGACGGCTACATCGCGGAGGTTACAGAGCAGCTTGACCTTTACGGAAAGGCTTTGGCCTTATTGAGAGAAGACATACCGTCGATCGAGTTTTTTACGGCGGCTACGGCTGCATTGCCTGAAAACGTGTGGCTTTCCGATGTACAGCTGCTTCCCGGAAAGGCAAACGTCAACGGCTATGCCTTTGCCGAAAACGACATAGCGGCCTTTGCCCTGAAGCTTCTCAATGCAAGCGTAGTCAGCTCCATAAGCCCATTGGTTACCTCTAAGGAAGAAAGAAAGGGTTCCGAAGGTCTAGGACAAACCCTCGTCAAGTTCAGCTTTTCCTGCACCGTGAAAGATCTTGTGGGAATGCAGGAGTTGGCCAAAGGAGCTGAAAAAAATGAAGATAAACGTTAAAAAAGCACTCATAATTTTTGTTTTTTGCCTTATCGTTGGAGGATTTTTGTGGATACAGCATTCCATGAGCGTAAGCATCATGGCCGAGAGGAAATCCATAGAAGCCCTCTCCAAGCAGGAATCCACCTTAAAAGGGGCGGTTTCGCGAAAATACGCTCTGCTCGACTCTTATCGGGACATACTGCAGAAAGTGGAGGCATTTCAGTTTTCCTTTCCGGCTGACAACGTGGCCTTTTTTGCATCCCTTGAGAGGATCATGGCGGGAAACGAACTTAAGATAATCAAGGTAAACCCGATCAGCAAACCTTCGGCTCCTGACAGGACGGGCATCCAGGTGACATGCGAGGGCGATTACTACAGATTGCTCGATGCCGTTTCCGAGATGCGTGACAACAAGATGATCGTTTGTCTTTCCTCCCTGCGCATTACCGGAAAGGGCAGCGGGCCTGTGAGCGCCGATATGTCTGTAGAGACCATAATGCGAGGGAAGTGAGAAGGACATGGGAGAATCCTGGAAAGACGCTTTATCTTCGCTGTGGCAGGGGCTTCTTTACGGGGGCGGGAGCGCCCGTTTCCTGCGGATCCTTTTGGCCGTCTTGCTTGTAGTCACCATCGGATGGTCGATATACCTTTACATGCAGATCGTCACCATCTCCCGCATACCCCCCGTTGAGGCGCCGCTCCTTAAGCCTGCGGCTGAGCAGGACCAGAAGTACGTGGAGCTTGCTAAGGGGTTCGAGGAGGTCGCGCAAGTGCGCACCGGAAACAGAGAGGCTTCCTACATGGCTTCGGCGCTGGGCAGGTATGCCTTTAACGAGCCTCCGATGCCGGTAGGGCAGGAGGCGGTGGCAAAGGAGGCCGTGCAAAGGGACAAGGTACCTTCTCCGGCGGTGGAGCAAGTGTATTTGCCTCCCTACATGGAAGTTCGCGCCATCATGATATTGGATAAAAAGCCAATGGCACTGATGAATATCGAGGGCGAAGGTGACGGCCTTGTAGTTTCGCCGGGTTACAGGTTCGGAGACGGACGGGGCAGGGTAGTGAGCATTACCCAGACGAAGGTGGTGGTATTATGGGCAGGAACGAGCATGGAATTGGGGTTGGAGGCGTTATGATGAAAAAAACTGGTCTTATAGTGGCTGTCATGCTTTTCTGTTTCGCTGCCGCGCACTTCATGTCAGGGCAGGCCTTTGCTCAAACGTTCTCGAGCACTAATGCGGAAAATGCGCCTGTGTTTGGAGGAATCGTGGTCCATCAGGCAGGATCGAATTTGCTTTTGATCGAGATAAAGGGGGTCAATTTGCCCGCTCCGAAGATAACGACTTCCGACTCGGGCCACATGGTATTTTTCTTCGAGGGAGCTTCCGTACCGGCCGAGAGATGGACGAGGAGCTACAGCTTTCCCCTTTTAAACGGGGTTGAGGTCATCAACGTGGAAGGCGGGCTAGAGCTGCGTCTTTTTACCACCCAGCTTCTTGAGGTGAAGGAGATGACGGGCACGCCTCCTGCGCCTCTTTACAGGTTGCAGCTTAGGGTTCCCGGCCAGGAAGTGAGCGAGCTTTCCAAGAAAGAGGAAAACCCCTTTTCCTTGGCACTCCAGACCGGCCCGAAAGACCCCATGTCCATCACGTCGCCGGTGACGCTTGAGCTTAGGGATACGGAGCTTAAGGACCTCTTGAGGTTGCTTGCGAAGTTCATGAAATTGAATGTGATAATAGATCCGTCGGTCCCCCCAAACACCGTCACGCTGAGCGTCAAGGACGCTCCGCTTCGCGAGGTCCTGTCCTACGTCATGCGGATGAACAACTTAAACTACGCCGTCATGGGAAACACTGTGATCTTTGGTACCCCCGAAAGCTTGGGCAAGTCGCTGGGGATGGAGCAGACGAAATCCTTTAAGATCGCCTATGCCGATCCCAAGCAAGTCCCAACGATCCTTCAAAGCATGGTCGGGGCCACTAACGTTACAGTTGACGAGAGGCTCAGGACCGTGTACGTGACGGGCAGGCCGGACAACTTGCGGGACGCCGAGTATTTGCTTCAAAGGATAGACCATCCGGGACGTCAGGTCATGCTTCAGGCGCGCCTTATTGAAGTGAGGGACACCGGCAGGAAGGAGCTTGAAAGCATCATCGATGCCGTCTACAAGCACTGGTGGTTTTCCTACGGAGCGGGCGGCGGCTCCATAGGCTATACCAATGCGAGCGAACCCGACAAGTTCGATCCCGACGACGACAGGCCGACCTCGCCTCAGGACGTGGACCTCGTTGACATAACCAACGGCACGCTCAGGCTTTTGGATGTCGGCATAAGAAACCTGGTCGAATCCAACAAGGCGGATATTTTGGCAAGCCCTTCGGTCGTTACCGTGGACGGGCAGAAGGCCTCGATCGCATTGACCACCAACATCAAATACATATCCGAACGCGACGATGCCGGAAACCCCGTATACAGCGAGGAACGGGTTGGCCCTAAGCTCGATTTTACTCCCGTCGTGGGCAGGGGCAACACGGTCACCATAAACGTTGCCATCTCGACCGGCGAAGTGGTGGAGTGGAGGTCGGGAGGCATGGGAGAGGAAGTCCCGGTCACGAGCTCCCGCGACGTAACCACCATGGTCAGGGTGAAAAACGGGGAGCCCTTCGTGATAGGTGGCTTGTTCGATAAGAGAAAGACCGATACGGTTTCTAGAGTTCCTGTGCTGTCCGATATTCCTCTGCTGAGGGAGATCTTCAAGACCCGCACGAAGCGCGACGAGGAATCTGAGGTCGTCACTGTCGTGGTGCCATACATCCTTGACGTTCCGGATACCGCCATAGAGATGAGCGAGCTTGGAAGCTTGAGCCCGGGTG
>Ga0134093_1003449_pt1 | contig 11179 bp, 7 predicted proteins | sample 4_1taG_FD_94452 | JGI IMG/M metagenome (GOLD analysis project Ga0134093, IMG submission 94452) | Switchgrass degrading microbial communities from high solid loading bioreactors in New Hampshire, USA - 4_13_20_68_A1 metaG | ecosystem: Engineered > Bioreactor > Semi-continuous > Anaerobic >...
AGGTTGATAAAAATGGGAGGATATAAAGCAACAATTATAAACGAATTGGAAAAAATGTACAAAAAGAAAAAAATGATAGTTATTTTAATTATATCGATAGCCGTAATATTAATTGGGAAACTAATATCCTTTGGGATGAGTACTGTAGGAGTTGGTGTTTTTAAAGAAAGTACAATTTTTCCGATATCGGTTTTGTCGGTGCTGTCAATCACACTGCTTCCATTATTTACAACACTTGTAGCAATAGACTTATTTGCAGGTGAGTTCTCTCACAACACAATGAAGATAACACTTACCAGACCGGTATCGAGGTTTAAAATATTTTCAGCCAAAGTAACGGTTATTGCCATATTTGTTCTTATTAATCTTTTATCCGTTATGTTTTTATCTACCGTTGCCGGATTAATATGCAATTTTTCATCCATTAGTTTTATCGGTATAATAAGAATCGTTATTTCTTATATTGTTACTCTTTTACCCATCATGGTCTTCGCTTTGGTAGTAGTATTTTTTTCAAACATTTTTAAAAGCGGTACTGCTGTTTTTTTCCTTTCAGTAATGCTCTACTTAATCAGCTTTATAATGGGTAAAATATTATCTCCTTATTCCAGTCTGTTTATAACTTCAATGCTTGATTGGTATATTCATTGGGTATCGGGTGTAACGCTTATTCCAAAAATTACAAGAGAATTTTTAATTATGCTGGGATATGGTATAATGTTCTTTACAGCAGGTTACTACTTATTTGATAAAAGAGATCTATAACAATGTATATATCAAATTTTACAGGTGAACTTATGAGTCTAAAAAAGCGTTTAATTTTGCAAAATGCCGCAATAGTAGCCATACCGTTTTTGATAGCCATTATTGCTTCTTTTGTGTTTATTTTTATAAGTTCTTATATCTTCAAAGTAGATTTAAATTACGATAGCATCAAAAAGCTCACAGACTTACAGTATGAATTTTTTACCGCTGACGATAATTTATTGAAAGGAAATCCTGAAAGACTCTTGCAAAAGGATTTCCAGCAGTATCTTTCAGAAAGGCTGAACAAATTAAATGCTTATATTGTAGTATTAAAAAAGTATGATGTTGTTTTTTCAACGAAATCTATAAATCCTATAGAAATAGAAAAATGCCTTGAGGCAAAAAAGAAAAACCTGCTGAACAATTCGGTAGAATTAAATGACGGTCCTTATATAGTAAAAGTCATACCATTAATATACAGCGACGGAAGTGACGGCTGGACTATACTTCTTGCCCCGGTAGATAAAGAAACTTCCGCTTCAAAAAAACTTTTGTATTTTTCTATGGGAGTTTTCTTTGTTTCTTTTTTAATAATCAATGTACTTGTTTCAATTAATTCCTCAAAAGCAATCCTGGCACCTCTTAAAAAACTTCAACGTGCTGCCGGTGAAATAAGTCTTGGCAATCTCGATTATGAAGTTATTGAGGATGGAGATCAGGAAATCAGAGAGTTGTGTAAATCTTTCGAACAAATGAGGCTTAAACTTAAAGAATCGGTATATACACAGATGAAATATGACGATAACAGAAAAATGCTTGTTTCAAGTATTTCCCACGATTTAAAAACACCAATAACCTCTATAAAAGGATATGTAGAAGGTATTTTAGATGGTGTTGCCAATACTCCTGAAAAAGTTGAAAAATACCTTCGCACCATACATTCAAAAGCTGTACAGGTAGATTCAATGATTGATGATTTACTGTTATATTCAAAACTTGATTTAAAGCAGATTCCCTTTAACTTCGAAAAAACCGATGTTGTTAAATACTTTGAATATTGTATAATGGAAAACGAACCGGAACTGGAAAAACATAATATAAAATTGGAATTTCAAAACAATCTTGTTAAAGAAACCTACGCCATGATTGACAGAGAAAGGCTCAGACGGGTTATTACCAATATTATAGACAATTCAAAGAAATATATGAACAAAAGTGAAGGAAAAATCCAAATCATCCTTAGAGAAACCAGCACAACGGTAATAATTGAAATTTCCGACAATGGTGCTGGTATTCCCAAAGAAGCCTTGCCTCATATATTCAGCCGCTTCTACCGTGCCGATACCGCAAGAAGCAAAATAAAAGGAAGCGGTTTAGGTCTTGCCATAGCAAAACATATTGTTGAAGAACATGGCGGTCTAATATGGGCCAGAAGTATTGAAAATGAAGGAACAAGCATAATGATATCTTTAAAAAAAATACAGGAAAGTGAGGATTGTAAATGAAAAAAATACTTATTGTCGAAGATGACCAGAGTATAGGCGAACTTGAAAAAGACTATTTAGAGATAAACGGCTTTTCAGTTAAAATATGCAACGATGGTATAAGCGGCTTAAATTGCATAAAAGAAGAAGAATTTGACTTATTGATTTTGGATATTATGCTTCCCGGTATAGATGGCTTTGAAATACTCAGACAAATCAGAGACACAAAGGATATTCCCATTTTACTTGTGTCAGCAAAAAAAGAGGAAATTGACAAAATAAGAGGACTTGGCCTCGGGGCAGATGACTATATAACCAAACCTTTCAGTCCGGGAGAACTGGTAGCCAGGGTAAACGCCCATATATCAAAGTATGAAAGACTAAAAAGCAAATACTCAGATAAAAACCAACTTGAGATCGTTAGTGTAAGAGGACTTGAAATCCAAAAAGACTCCAGAAGAGTATTTGTAAACGGTAAGGAAATCAATATGGCACAAAAAGAATATGAACTTCTTTTATTTCTTGTTCAAAACCCCAATAGAGTATTTGGCCGGGAGGAACTTTTTGAACGTATATGGGGATTGGACTCTTTAGGTGATGCTGCCACTGTTACTGTACACATTGCAAGAATCAGGGAAAAGATCGAAGCAGATCCTTCCAACCCTCAATATATAGAAACGGTTTGGGGAGCAGGATATAGGTTCAGAGTCTGATATTTCAGACTTAAATCCAACCTCCCCTGTCCCTTTTATACCTTTTCCAACCTCTAACCTCTGATCTCTAACTTCTAACCTCCAACCTCTAACTTCTAATTTCTAAGCTCCAAATTGCACTTCACAAAGCTGACTGTACAATCCATCCTGGTTGATAAGTTCCTCATGGGTTCCTGACTCAACAATTTCCCCATCTTTCAATACCAGGATCTGATCAGCCTGTTTAATTGTAGAAAGCCTGTGGGCAATGACAATAATGGTCCGACTTCCTGCCAGTTCCTGTATAGCTTGTTGAATCTCAATTTCTGTCTGAACATCAACTGATGAGGTTGCTTCATCCAATATCAAAATGGGAGTGTCACGAAGAACAGCTCGCGCTATGGAAAGACGCTGTTTTTGCCCCCCTGAAAGTTTTACTCCTCTCTCACCTATGACCGTATCATACCCCTGTGGCAAATCCATAATAAAATCATGTGCTCTTGCTATTTTTGCAGCTCTGACTATATCTTCAAAGGAAGCCTCTTTACTTCCGTAGGCAATATTTTCAGCCACACTTCCATTGAACAGAAATATATCCTGAAGCACAATGCTGATTTGGTTTCTGAGAGAAGCTACTGTCATATCTTTTAAATTTATGCCATCAAGAAGTATTTGTCCCTCTGTCGGATCATAAAACCGTGCTATAAGGCTTATTATGGTAGTCTTCCCAACCCCGGTAGGACCTACTAAAGCTATCATTTTCCCTGGTTTTGCCGTAAAACTGATTTTTTTAAGTACCGGGCTTTCAGGAATGTAATGAAAACTCACATCTTTAAAGGTAATTTCACCTTTTGACCGGCCAATATCTCTTGCACCTTTACTGTCAACAATATCAGGCTGGGTATCCAAAAGTTCGAAAATTCTTTCGGCTCCTGCCGCAGCCTGCTGTAAATCTTCAATTACCCTTGCGAGTGTAGTAATTGGCTGATAAAAAAGACTTAGAAACATTATAAATGCTACAATATCCGCTACCGAAACATAATTCCTTACAGCAAGCAATCCCCCGCATCCAACAACAATAACTGTTCCTAATGAACTTACCATTTCAACAACGGGATGAAATATAGCAGAAAGCTTTAAAGCCCTTAGTATCGAAGATGTATACTTTCTTGCTCTTTTCTCAACTCTTTTGCTTTCCCTTTTCTGCTGGTTAAAAACCTGGATTTCTTTCATACCGGATATATTGTCCTGCACTACAGCATTCAAGTCTCCCAAAGTAGCCTGGGCCTTTCTGAAATTGGGCTGTATTTTTTTTACAAAAAATATTCCGCCAAAGATCAAAAAAGGTATGGGAATAAGAGTAAGGGCTGCCAAAAGCGGATTAATTACAAACAGCAAAGTCCCGGTTCCAGCAAGAATAAGTATATTTGTCACAAGATCGGGAACAGCATGGGCTATAAGGACCTCTAATGCTGCTGTATCATTAATCGCTCTCGACATTAGCTGTCCCGTCTGCTTATCCTGATAAAAACTTAAGGACAACTTCTGCAAATGTTCATATACCAATACTCTCATATCTGCAACCAGCTTCCATGCTGCCACATGGCTTAGATATCGATATAAATAGGTAAATACCGCTCTGGCTATGTATGCGCCAATAAGAATAAGTGCAATATTTCGTATGCTGGGCATCTTACCGGCAATATCTTCTTCCGATAATAAATTGATTAATTCCCTTACCTTCCAGGGAGTAACAAGATTCAGTACGGATATTGCCAGCAAACTTATGCCAGTAATAATCAAATATTTCCAGTAAGGTTTTCCCTGTTTCAATATTCGTATAAAATTCTCCAATTTCTTTCCCTCCATTAAAAACTTAAAACAACTTCAAAAGCAGCCCTTTCAATAGCTGCATATAATATATAGTCTAATTTTGAAACTTTCAAAGCAAAAAGAAAACAAAAATCAGATTTTAATGTTTTTATTCAACGGATAATAAAAGTTTAAAGGCTTTTTCAAACTTTTCATCCTGTTCCTTTGATCTTTTTGAAGGTCCCGATATTCTGCCTCCAGACCGTCGTACCTTTTGTGCAAGGTGCCTTTCAAATAAAAGTCTGTCCATATTTTTATCGGAATAAATTATTCCATCATAATTTATCGCTATAGCACCTTTAGCAAGAGCCATAGTAGCAACACCATAATCCTGCGTTACTACTATATCACCTTTTTCTGCTTGGTTTATAAGGGCAAAATCCACCGAATCCCTTGCCTTATCAACTATTACTACTTCCGAGTATCCATCATCAATTTCATGACTTGTATCTATAAGCATTATTACTTTTACATTTTTGGACTTTGCTATATTAACTATAATTTTTTTAACAGGACAAGCATCAGCGTCAACAAGTATTTTCATATTGCCTTAAAACCTTCTCTACAAGTATGTGAAGTAATAGAATATCTATATTATACTCGCTATAAACTGCTTTTGTCCATTTAAACCATAATTTAAAATTATGAATTCCAAAAGAAATAAAAATACGTGATGGACTATAAGTACCACCACGTATTTTGAAACTTCAGGTTTTAAATTCTGCCTCTTTGAGCAACCTCAAGATAATTCTGCATTGCATCTCTGTCAACACAAAATTCCAAAGCACTTTCTTTTGTTATCTTATTCTGCATATAGAGGTCTCCGATGCTTTTATCCAACAACTGCATTCCAATGTTTCCTCCGGTCTGAATACATGTATTGATACTTTGTGTCTTCCCTTCCCGGATAAGATTGCTTATTGCCCGTGTAACAATCATTATTTCATGAGCAGCAACTCTTCCTTTGCCGCTTGCATCGGGAATCAATCTTTGTGATATTACAGCCTTTAGAGCCGTTGAAACCTGTATTCTTATCTGTTGCTGCTGATGAGGTGGAAATACGTCTATTAATCTGTCCAGCGTCTTTGCAGCTCCAAGAGTATGAAGCGTTGAAAGAACAAGATGCCCTGTCTCAGCAGCTGTCACTGCTATACTTATTGACTCCACATCTCTCATTTCACCAATAAATATTACATCAGGGTCTTCCCTCAGTGCAGCTCTCAAAGCACTTTCATAGGTCTTGCTGTCGTTACCGATTTCTCTCTGATTCACAATACACTTGTCATGCTTGAAAATATACTCTATAGGATCTTCAAGAGTTAATATATGACCATACCGTTTTGAATTAATCTCATTTAAAATAGCTGCCATTGTAGTAGATTTTCCGCTTCCGGTAGGCCCGGTAACAAGTATAAGGCCTTCTTTAAATTCACAGATTTGCTTTATAACCGGCGGAAGATTAAGCGAATCAATGGTAGGAATATTTGAAGCCAGAGTTCGAAATACCAACGACACCGAACCTCTTTGCATGAAAGCATTAACTCTGAATCTTGAAACATCCGGAACAGTAATTGAAAAATCAACTTCTCCACAAGTCATTAAACGTTCAAATTTTTCATTATCCATGCTAGCTTTTGCATACTGCAATGTATCTTCCATTGTTAGCTTTGGAGCATCGATTTCTTTGACATTGCCGTTAACTCTGAATGAAGGTGCTCGTGCTACAGTCAGGTGCAAATCAGAAGCTTTCAATTCGATAGCCATTTTTAGCAACGAAGTTAACTCTATCGCCATAGTATATTGCCCTCCTACATTTTTATTGTATAGTCGGATTACAGAGAGATGCTGCAAAACGCTTCAAGTGCTGCATGTTAAATTTCCTGTTTAAACGTTTGAAATTTTTATGTAACTATATAAAAAGAAAATTTAAATACGACATAAATTTTTGTGATATAATTTTATATCGAAAAAAAATTTGTAAACATTTACACCTATTTTAGTTACAATACGATACTGATTTGGATAAGGGTTTTATAGGTCTATCGAATTAATAAATATACATATATATGTGACAAAAACCTGAAAAAGCAATTTTATCACATTATCTGCAGTATAACTTCATGCATCATGCAACAATAATATTTACCAAAACAGAATTTGCGCACAGTTTTAAGCCATAATTAGATAGAAGCTTCTATATCGAAACAGTTTGTAAAATCGGTTAAATTTGAAAAAATATTATTGATTTTCGACATATTTGGGTTTATACTTTTAAAAAAAAGTATGTTAAAATGTTAACCATGCGTATTTATGTACTAATAAAAAAACAATCTTTTATAAATATGCGATAAATATTAATAAAAATAAAAATGGAGGTAAATTATGGTTACAAGTAAGTCAAAAGTGGCTATAATAGGAGCAGGTTTTGTTGGTGCTTCAACAGCTTTCGCTATGTCCCTGCAGCAAATAGCGACAGAGATTGTATTGATTGATGTAAACAAAGAAAAAGCTTATGGTGAAGCCTTGGACATAAACCATGGTATTTCATTCGTAGGCCAAATGGCAGTTTACTCAGGAGATTATTCCGATGTTAAAGACTGCGACGTAATAATTATCACAGCAGGTGCTAACAGAAAACCGGGCGAAACACGTCTCGACCTTGCAAAAAAGAATGTTGCAATCGCAAAAGACATAACACAAAACATTATGAAACACTACACTCGCGGTGTAATACTTGTTGTATCCAATCCAGTTGATATCCTTACTTATATGATCACAAAATGGTCCGGACTTCCAAGCGGAAGAGTTATGGGTTCCGGAACAGTTCTTGACAGCTCAAGATTCAGATATCTCTTAAGTAAAAAACTCAATGTCGACGTTAGAAATGTTCACGGATATATTATAGGTGAGCATGGTGACTCACAGCTTCCTGTATGGAGTGCTACACATATAGCCGGACAGAATATCAATGAATATTGCCAGGGTCCAAACGGTATTCTTACTCCTGAAGATAAATTGGCAATTGCAGAAGAAGTTAAAAAAGCAGGTGCTGAAATAATTAAAAACAAAGGTGCTACTTATTATGCAATTGCAATTACAATTAATGCAATTGTTGAATCTCTCCTCAAGGACCAAAACACTATCAGAACAGTAGGTAGTGTAATTAATGGCAACTACGGAATTGAAGACGTTGCTTTGAGCCTTCCTTCAATAGTTAATTCCGGGGGCGTACAAAGTATAATACCTCTTTCACTCTCCCCTGAAGAAGAAGCAGCATTAAGAGCTTCTGCAGATAGTTTAAAAGCTATTCTCAATGAAGTAAAAGATATATAATTAAATAACAGACGATACAGGAGGTTTTTATAATGGATTACAGAAAAGAGTCTTTAAGACTCCACGGTGAATGGAAAGGAAAAATCGAAGTAATAAGCACTGTACCTGTTAAGACTAAAGAAGATTTGTCTTTAGCATATACTCCAGGTGTTGCTGAACCTTGTCTTGCTATACAGAAAGACCCTGATTTATCTTATACATTGACAAGAAGAGGTAACTTGGTAGCTGTTATCACTGACGGTACAGCTGTTCTTGGTCTTGGAGATATAGGTCCTGAAGCAGGTATGCCTGTTATGGAAGGTAAATGCGTTCTCTTTAAAACTTTCGGAAATGTTGACGCTTTTCCTCTTTGCATAAGATCAAAAGATGTCGATGAAATAGTTCACACTATAAAACTTCTCTCCGGAAGTTTTGGCGGAATTAATCTCGAAGATATATCCGCTCCAAGATGTTTTGAAATTGAAAAGAGACTTAAAGAAGAATGTGATATACCAATCTTCCATGATGACCAGCACGGAACAGCTATCGTTACTCTTGCTGCAATGATAAATGCTTTAAAAATCGTAAAGAAAAATATAGAAGATATATCTGTAGTTGTTAACGGTTCAGGTGCTGCAGGTATAGCAATCACAAAACTTTTAATGAGCATGGGACTTAAAAAAGTAATCCTTTGCGATACAAAAGGTGCTATATACGAAGGTAGAGAGGGTCTCAATTCTATAAAAGAAGAGATGGCTAGAATCTCAAACCTTGACAAAATTAAAGGTTCACTGGAAGATGTAATTAAAGGTGCTGACGTTTTCATAGGCGTTTCTGTTGCTAATACGGTAACAAAAGAAATGGTTAAGAGCATGGCAAAAGATCCATTAATCTTTGCTATGGCAAATCCTGTGCCTGAAATCATGCCTGAAGACGCTAAAGAAGCTGGTGCAAAAGTTGTTGGAACTGGCCGTTCAGACTTCCCGAACCAGATCAACAACGTACTTGCATTCCCAGGTATCTTCAGAGGTGCTCTTGATGTAAGAGCAAGAGACATTAACGACGAAATGAAGATAGCAGCTGCAAAAGCTATAGCTTCTCTCGTTAGTGATGAAGAATTAAATCCGGATTATGTAATTCCTGCTCCATTTGATCCTAGAGTAGGTCCTGCTGTTGCAAAAGCTGTTGCTGAAGCTGCAAGAAAATCCGGAGTTGCAAGAATATAATTGATTATATTTAGCAAAAACAAAAAATGCGGGTAGGGAAACAAACCTACTCGCTTTTTATTTCTGTCAACCTTTATAGCAGAAACCTTTTTCTTTTAATAAATTACAGCTAATATACTTGCTATATCATAATTAAAGACTCTTCTATACGCCAAAACACAGTTCTGTTAGATTTCTATTAACAAAAACAGAATAAAAAATATATATACTTATTTTCAAAAAATTGATAAAATATAGATGTTAGAATAATTTATATATATTGTTATGTTCATACATAATACACATCGTATACAGATATATAATACCTTTATAAAACTCTTCAAATATATACACTAAGCTTGCAAACATGTTTCAAATAAGATTTCGGGAAATTGTCAAACTACCATTTCCAATAATCTAATTGACAAATATTGTAGTAGAAATCAAATTCATCTTTAGATTAAACCTACGAAATAGCCCGTATATAAAATCAAGATTGCTTTGGTAATGAATATATTCATCTTTATTAAGGGAGGTTTATTAAATGATACGCAATGTGTCAAAAGTATTAATTTTTATTCTTTCTGTTCTAATTTTGTTAATTTTTCCGACAAATGCGAGAATTGAGGCAGCATCGGTAGAGTACAAGTTCGATTTTGGTGCCGGGTATGTCGAACCGGGTTATATAGGTGTCAGTGCTTCAACAGCTTACAACAGAGCACGTGGATATGGCTTCAATACCCCAGAGAACATGCGAAATGTTACTGCCTCCGGAACCGGTGTTGCAAGCGATGCCGTTCAGTTTCTTACCTATGGAATAAAAAGCAATAACACCTTCAATGTCGACCTTCCCAACGGACTATATGAAATAAAAGTAACTTTAGGAAATACTTCAAGGGCAAGTGTTGCTGCTGAATGTGTTCTGCAAATCATAAATATGACAGGCAATGGCGCTGTTGATAAATTCCAAATTCCTATAACAGACGGCCAGTTAAACATACTTGTTACTGCAGGAAAAGAAGGTACACCTTTTACACTTAGTGCTCTTGAAATAAAGAAAATATCTGATAGTCCTGTCACCAACAGAACTATTTGGATAGGCGGCGATTCAACAGCTTGCAATTATTATCCGCTGGATACAAGCGAACAATGCGGTTGGGGACAATTACTGCCGAAATTTGTCGATACATCATTATTTCAAATAAGAAACATGGCAGCCAGCGGACAATGTGCAAGAGGATTTCGTGATGACGGACAATTTGAAGCAATAATGAAATATATAAAGCCTGGAGATATATTCTTACTTGAGTTTGGCATAAATGATACCAATCCTAAAAATGATACTACAGAAGAGCAATTTAAAGAAATAATGACTGATATGGTTGTAAAAGTTAAGTCTACCGGTGCTACAATGGTTTTAGTTACTCCGCAAGGCAGAGCAACCGATTTCAATGGTAACGTACATACTGCAGTAAACAGATGGTACAGGAATACCACTATACAAGTTGCAAGAGAGCAAAACGTCAGACTATGTGATCTCAACGTTTTAAGTTCTGCATATTTTACTTCTATCGGACAGGATGCAACCCTTGCACTTTATATGCCCGGGGATACTCTCCATCCAAACCGTGCAGGGGCAACCGAGCTTGCCCGATTGGTAGCCAATGATTTAAAAGACCTTTTTACCTTAACACCTACAGCTACTGCCCAACCGACAATTTCTCCCACTCCCACCGGTACAGTTCCTCAAATAATGGGCGATATAGATGGAGATGGAAGTGTTACATCAATAGATTTTGCATTGTTAAAAAAATATTTGCTTTCCGGCATACCGGATTTGAGCAATGTTTGGTATGCAGATGTAAAC
>Ga0134093_1003458_pt1 | contig 11158 bp, 10 predicted proteins | sample 4_1taG_FD_94452 | JGI IMG/M metagenome (GOLD analysis project Ga0134093, IMG submission 94452) | Switchgrass degrading microbial communities from high solid loading bioreactors in New Hampshire, USA - 4_13_20_68_A1 metaG | ecosystem: Engineered > Bioreactor > Semi-continuous > Anaerobic >...
ACCAACCTTCAATTAAAGGTACTGCAACATTCCAGCAATATTGGAGTGTTCGTCAACAGAAACGTACAAGTGGAAAAATAAGTGTTAGTGAACACTTTAAAGCTTGGGAATCCAGAGGCATGAAGATGGGTAAATTCTATGAAATTTCCCTTGTTGTTGAAGGATACCAGAGCAGCGGTAAAGCTGACGTTAAATCAATGTCCATCTCTATAAATGGCGTTCCTCATGGCAGCACCGGTGGCAACAACGGCGGTAACAACGGTGGAAATAACGGTGGTAACAATGGCGGTAACAATGGTGGCAACACTGGAACTCTAATTGGTGATATAGACAATAACGGTTCTATTGATTCTATTGACTTTGCAATTTTAAGACAGTATTTAATTGGAAAGAGAAACACTATTTCTCAAAATGCAGACACTAACAGAGATGGCGAAGTTAACTCACTTGATTTTGCATTGTTGAGACAGCACTTAACAGGTAAGATTGATTTGACTAAAGGGAATAATAACAACCCCAATCCTACACCTACTCCAGGTCAATCTACCACAATAGATGCTTTCTCTACAATCCAAGCCGAAAACTACAGCAGTGTCAGTTCTTCAAATATAGAAAAGATTGGTACTGACAATGGCGGTAGCGGTTTAGGATATATAGAAAACGGCAATTACGTAGTATATAAAAACGTTAACTTCGGTTCCGGTGCTAATTCCGTTAAGGCTCGTGTTGCTAACGGCATTACCACAAGCACAACCATTCAATTTAGACTTGGCAGCTCAACCGGAACACTCATAGGTTCACTTGAAGTAGGCTCAACCGGCGGTTGGGATACTTATACTGAAATGGCTACATCTATAAGCGGTGCTTCAGGTACAAAGGATCTTTACCTTTGCTTCAGCGGTCCGGTTAATATCGACTACTTTGTTTTCAGCACAAGCCCTGCACCGACTAATCCGCCATCAAATAATGAAACTCCGGATCTCACAGGTAAAAAGCTTGTTGCTTTAACCTTTGATGATGGTCCTAGCTATCAAACAACTTTAGTTCTTGACAAACTTAAGAAATATAATGCTAAAGCTACATTTATGGTTGTTGGACAGAATATCGCTTCACAAGGAAGTGTAATGCAAAGAATTGTAGCTGAAGGTCATGAAATCGGAAACCACTCATGGAGCCACCAAGACATGAGAAACATGTCGGCTTCTCAAATAAGCAATGAAATTAACCAGACTAATGCTGCTGTAAGACAGTATACCGGCTATGATCCTAAGTTCTTCCGTGCACCTAACCTTTCTGTAGGTGGTGCAATGACTTCAACCATTAGGATGCCGTTTGTACAAGGTGTTATAGCACAAGACTGGAACGGTGGTTCGGCTACAACAGCTCAAGCAAGAGCTAATATAGTAATTAACGGTGTTAGAGACGGTTCCATCGTATTGATGCACTGTACACAACCGGGTAACCACCCGACACCTGAAGCATTGGATATCATAATTCCAACACTTCAAAATCAGGGTTACGCATTTGTAACACTTAGTCAATTGTTCGCTGCTAAAGGTAAAACACCTCAACCTGGTGTTACATATGATGGTGCATTCTAATCGAGACAGTATAATAAAATTAACAATAGAAAAAGAAGGGGGCATCAAGCCCCCTTCTTTTTCTATGTCTCTCATCATCTTCGAAAGACCCTAATAAAATCTCAAAGCCATCAAACCTCCAAAATTTTTCGTTCTTTACTTCCCGATTTATTGGACTGCTCAGTTGTTGAAAATATCTGTATCAACTCCATAATGGGATTTCAACTGTTGCTTTAAACAAGTCACCGTCTATTTCTATATGAAAATTCCCCTTCTGTATATTGGTAAGACTTTGAGCAATAGACAATCCCAATCCTGAGCCCTCAGTTGTCCTGGAGATATCTCCCCTTACAAATCGTTCGGTTAGCTGATCCACAGGTATTTCCAGCGGGAGTTCGGATATGTTCTTAAAAGTCAGTATTCCATAAGCCTCATTCCTTGCTAAGTTAATGTAAACCCTCGAATTCTTCATTGAATACTTCAGAATATTGCTCAGAAGATTCTCAATAATTCGCCACATATGCTTTCCGTCAGCCTGTACAAATATGTTTTTCTCAGTGTATTTTAAGCGGACATCCAGACCTCTGCCCTCAAACTTCTCCCTATATTCTCCAATAGCTTGCATAACCAGTTCGCACATATCAAGTTTTTCAATATTTACCGGTAAGTTTCCGCTTGAAGCCTTGCTTGCCTCAATCAAATCTTCGATAAGCACCTTAAGCCTTGCTGATTTTTCATCCAATACTTCTATGTATTCCTTTGCCTTTTTATTCTCTATGGATTCTTTTTTGAGCAAATCCACATAATTTATAATTGAAGTTAACGGAGTCTTTAAATCATGAGATACATTGGTGATCAGATCGGTTTTCATCCTCTCTCCCTTTATTGCATCCTCAACAGCTTTTTTCAAACCCATCTGAATGCTTTGAATGTTCTCTGCAAAGGAAGAAAAGGTAACGGACATATTTTCTATGTCAAGTTTATAGTCCAAGTTTCCTCCGGCCATCTGCTTTGCAGCCTCCATAATTTGAGGCAAATCCCTAAGAGACTTTGTTGCTATATATAAAGCTATCCCGTTAAAAACAATAAAAGGAATTAATGTAAACAATGTCACTTTTCCATCATTATGAATTATGGCTAGATATAGTAATGTAAGTATAATACTGTTAACTCCGCAATAAGCTCCAAGTAGGACAATGACCCAAGGTCTAAAAATTTTGCCTTCAAACAAAAGACGGGCAAATGCTAAAAGTTTGTAATAAGCCTTATATATAAACAAATTCTTTTTTATACTTTTTGCTTTCAACTGCCTGACTAGTGATAACAAATAGGTCAATCCTATAAAGAAGTCTAAACTTAATATTATAAACTCTTCAATAAATATATCATAAAAATTATCTACCATATGCAATAGCGATTGTATAGCTATAATAGATACTATCAAGGTGTGTATATCAAAATATCTATCCCACCATTTTAAAACTATTCCTTCAATACCCTTTTTATTCCCGGCAGCATATATCAGATATGAAATGGCTGTAACGGTTACTATTACCAAAAGGATAAATACGGCAACTGTAAAATTTATATGTTCTTTAGATTTTTTAAACCGAACATAATTCTCATAAAATACATCTCCTTCTTTCATAGGCTCTATAACAGCCGTATACATTTCATAATTTGTTCCCTTTAAACGTTCCATTGCACCAAAGGTGCTCCAATACATACCTTCAAGTTCTTCACCTCCAATACAATGCACCATAGATTTTTGTTTTCTTATTAATTTTACAGGATCTTCAGTTTTTATGTTTGTAGCAACAACTTCTCCGGTATTTATATCTTTTATGTAATATACATAATTGATGTATAGCGAAAGTTTGTTTTTTAAATAATTATACCTATCTAACTTTTCAACAATTCCAGTATCGGCATTTTCTTCGCTATCTAGTTCTATGTATAATTCTATAGTTTCATAAATTACTTTTGAATACTCACGCATAAAACTCGAAGAAGCATAATAGCTATCGATACGCAAATTTTCTTCATCGCTCAAATCTACAACGATTATCCATATATTTATTAAACAAAGCCATGCCAGAATAATTGCAACAATCTTAGCAAATATCGAATATTTAATATTTTTCAATTTTGTAACCAATACCCCACACCACCTTTAGATATTTAGGTTCTTTCGGATTAATTTCAATTTTTTCCCTAATGCGTCGAATATGTACAGCAACAGTGTTTTCCGATGAATATAAAGGTTCATTCCACACATTCTGATATATCTGTTCTATGGAAAACACCTTCCCCATGTTCTTCATGAGAAACAGGACTATTCCGTATTCTGTGGCTGTCAGTTTTACATTTTCTCCATCCAAACGCAGTTCCTTTGCTTCAGTGTCAAGCTCCAATCCTCCGGTTCTGATGACTCCCCTCTTTTGCTCCTCACCTCCGAGCAGAGTATACCTCCTCAATTGGGACTTTACCCGTGCCAGAAGCTCCAAAGGATTGAAAGGTTTTGTGACATAGTCGTCGGCACCGAAGTTAAGACCAATGATTTTATCCGTATCCTCCGACTTTGCCGACAGTATTATTATCGGTATGTTCATTTCTTCACGAATTTTGACCGTTGCAGTCAATCCGTCCATCTCAGGCATCATTATATCGAGCAAGATCAGATGTATCTTTTGCTCCTCTAAAATTTTCAATGCCTCTCTTCCGATATATGCCTTTATGACATTATAATTTTCTTGCTTCAAATAAATCTCTAGAGCATCCACTATAGCCTTGTCGTCATCGCATACCAATATGTTGTATTTATCCATTAGCATACCTCCAAGATTTTTTAGCGGTAAAACATTTCTAATCACCTGCCTTTGATATTAGAATAGCAGGTGAATATTACAAAAGACTTTATAAAAATCTTAAGATTTTCTTAAAATTTATTATAAACCAAAATTTACATAACTTTTAGACTTTGTTATGACCTATTATCTCTGAGGCAATAAAATCTCAAGGTTATCGAGCCCCGTTTGATTACTAAGTCATTCACAACCTTCAAAAGTCCCTAAATAAAAAACACCATTGAGAAAATAATTTTTTTCTCAACGGTGTCTTGAAAATACTTTATTTACTTATTATTTTAACTCTGAAGTGCAATTGGGACATCTTGTGGCTTCAATATGTATTTCACTTCGACAAAAATTACATTCCTTTGTCTTCTTCGGAGCCGGTGCTTCCTTCTTTCTTGTCAGCCTATTTATTTGCCTTACCACAATAAATATTGAAAAGGCAATTATCAAAAAGTCAATAACATTGCCTATGAAAGCACCGTAGTTCAATGTTGCTGCTCCCGCTTCTTTAGCGTCTGCCAAAGTTGCATATTTAGAGCCATCAAGACTGATAAACCAATTTTCAAAATCCAGCCCTGCAGTAAATATACTAATTACAGGCATTATAATGTCATTTACAAGAGAGGTAACAATTTTTCCGAAGGCAGTACCTATTACAACACCCACTGCCAAATCGATGACGTTACCCTTTACTGCAAACTCTTTAAATTCTTTCCACATTTTTAATCTCCATCAATAAATATTAATAGGGTTCGGTATTCAATTCAAAATATGACTGAGGATGAGCACATGCGGGACATTTATCCGGTGCTTCGGTTCCTTCATGAATATATCCGCAGTTTCCGCATTTCCATACAACTTTTTCGTTCTTCTTAAATACCAAACCGTTTGCTACGTTGTCGGCCAGCTTTTTATATCTTTCTTCATGGTGCTTTTCCACCTTGGCTATCATTCTAAAAGTCGCGGCAATTTCCGGAAATCCTTCTTCATCTGCCACTTTGGCAAACTCAGGATATAAATCGGACCACTCTTCATTTTCTCCAGCTGCTGCCGCTTTCAAATTTTCAAGGGTTGTTCCTAATGCAACGGGAAAACCTGCAGTAATTTCTATAGCAGTAGGAAGTTCACCGTCCAAACCTGCTACAAGTAGTTTGTAAAATCTCTTTGCGTGTTCCTTTTCATTGTCTGCTGTTTCAATGAAGATATTCTTTATTTGTTTAAATCCTTCCTTATCTGCAACTGAAGCATAAAAGGTATAACGATTGCGTGCCTGAGATTCTCCTGCAAAAGCCTTCAATAAATTTTCCGCTGTTTTAGTTCCCTTTAAACTCTTCATATCACTAACCTCCTATTTTTATTTAATTTACTTAAAGCATTATAACATTTTTTTGATAATAGTGCATGTACAATCATTTTATAATATTAACACACAACGATATAAATATTACCACCAATAATAAAAATTAAACAACCGGTTAGAAAAAATAGATCAATGCTAATAAAATCAGAAAATGACATAAGTTAAACAACTCATGTCATTTTCAATATTGTAATATTCTTATTTGTTAAAACAAAATTATGAACCCCTTACTAAACAATCTTTAGCACTATCTAAAGGCAAAATAAGTGACCAAAATCAAACCGAGCACTATTCTGTAATATCCAAAGGCCTTGAAATCTTTTTTCTTAATATATCCCATCAGGAACTTTATTGCCAATATGGATACCACAAAAGCAACAATCATGCCGGTAGCAAGGACAGCAATCTCCTGCCCCGAAAAATTGAATCCAAACTTCATAATTTTAATCAAGCTTGCCCCAAACATAACCGGTACTGCCAAAAAGAAAGAAAATTCTGCCGCAATTTCTCTTGAACATCCAATCAAAATTGCACCCAAAATAGTCGCCCCGGAGCGTGAAGTACCCGGAATAAGGGCTAGCACTTGAAAAGCCCCTATTATTAACGCCGTCTTATAACTAAGCTGTTCGAAACTGTTAATCAAAGATTTCTTGCCCCTGTTTCGATTTTCCAAAAGTATAAACAGAACTCCGTAAATTATTAAAGTGGCTGTAATCACTTTATAGTTATAGAACAAGGCATCTATTTGATCCTCAAAGGGTATACCTATAACTGCCGCAGGTATAATTGCAGCCAACACCTTCAACCATAAAGAAACAGTATCCTGCTTTATTTCTATCTTTTTGCCAAAGGATACGGGAAACAACTTTCTCCAATACAATAGAATTACTGCCAATATGGCACCTAGCTGAATTACAACAAAAAACATCTCCTTAAATTCATCGGACATATAAAGCTTTATAAATTCGTCAGCCAAATACATATGACCGGTACTGCTAATAGGCAGCCATTCGGTAATACCTTCAATAATACCAATAATAATAGCCTTAATAATTAGATCCATTTTGCTCAAATCCTCTCCCGTCATTAATCCCTGCTCATATGATAATTTTACTTTAAGTTTCGTTAAATTATGCCTAAGAGGGTTTTAGACAATCCCTACAGTCAATTCTTGACCCTAAAATCCAATAATGGAAGCCCGAAAGCTTCCATCTTAAAAACATTTTCGCTAAGTTTCTTAATCTCCAATTATGAGTTCTTCATTATGATTTCTTCTATTGCATTTGAAACGTCCTCACAGGCATCACAGCATTTCTCCAGGAAGTGGAACGTTGATGCCCATGCCGATACTTCTTTAAAATCGTTGCAATTTACATATAAATCTCTTATAGCTTCAGAGTACAGTCTGTCCCCATCTTCCTCAAGCTTATTGACATCGACAATTAACTCATGTAAAGTCTTTGATTTTCTGAAATTGTGGAACTCAGTCATTGCTATTTTTAAGGAGTTACAACACTTCACAATAACAGAGGTCATCTTTAAGGCATAGGGACGAATATTTGTAATATTAAACATATACATACGCAGTACAACATCTTCAATGGCATCGGTTAGATTATCAATTGAATTTGCCAAACCTAAAATATCTTCTCTTTCAATAGGTGTAATAAACTCTTTCATCAATCTTTTTGCCATCACATGCCTTGCTTCATCAGCAGCATGTTCTATTTCATGCATTTCTTTCACTTTATTCATCAACTGGTCTGCTTTAAAATTATTTACAATTTGATTCAGCAAATCCGCTGCCTTACAAGAATATTCAACCAATTGCACAAAAGTATCGTAATAGTATTCATCTTTTTTCCTTGCCATAATTCCCAATCCTCTTTCGTTAATTATATAGTGATAAACTTAAGTTTCGCATTTTGCATTAAACTTCTAGAAAATATTCATAAACAACAATGCCATCAAGAAACCTATAAACCCACATCCGGGGAAAGTCAAAATCCATGCCAGCATCATTTCTTTTACGATTCCCCAGTTTACCGAAGATATTCGTTTTGCCGCACCAACACCCATAACAGCTGTAGTTTTCGTGTGGGTAGTACTAACAGGCAAGCCTGTGGAAGATGCTATAAACAAACATATAACCCCTGCGAGATCCGCCGAAAAACCTTGATATTTTTCGAGTTTGACCATATCCATACCTACAGCTTTTATTATACGATAGCCCCCTATGGAAGTACCGAAGGCAATTACAGCTGAACACAGAACAATCAACCAGTATGGAATTTGAAATGTGGTAACATTACTTTGTCCTTTTGCAAGGAAGATTCCCAACATGAATACTCCCATGAATTTCTGCCCATCCTGCGCACCATGCATAAAAGCCATTCCCGCACTAGCAAGTATCTGAGCGTCTTTAAAGAAAGTAAAGGTTTTAGTCCTGTTAACTCGACAGAACAAAATTTCAACAGTCTTTACAACCACCCATCCCATCAGAAAACCCAATACGATGGACAGTACCAATCCGTAAAGAACCTTAACCCATTCATTGAAATTGATTCCTTTTATGCCTCTCTGTAATGCAATAGCTGCACCGCTTATTCCTGCAATCAATGCATGGCTTTCACTTGTCGGAATTCCAAACCACCAAGCGGCGGTCGCCCACAGCACAATTGCAAAAAGAGCTGCACACAACGCTATAAGCGATACTTGAGGATCTCCTCCAAAGTCAACCATATTGTAAATTGTTTCAGCCACGCTGCTATTAATTATTGTCATAACCAAAACACCGAGGAAATTAAAAACAGATGCAACAACGATAGCACTTCTAGGTTTTATGGATCTTGTTGATATAGCAGTAGCAATTGCATTAGGTGCATCAGTCCACCCGTTAACCAGTATAACTCCTAATGTTAACAACGTGGTTATAATCAATGGCGGATTTCTCATCAGTTCGTGTAAGAAAGAGCTAAGTGTTACTGTCATTCCCATCAACATTCCTTTTGCTTATAAATTTTAACAAATAAATTCATACTTTTTCCACTAAAAACAACACAATTAGAATAACACAATTTTCGGGGTTATACAATAACCGATAAAAAAATCTAACATAAACTTAACAAATATTTAGTCTTAACCATAAGCCTATAAATGTATGCGTTAAGACTTATTATACATAATTTTCCATACCTTGTTCAGAAATAACGGTTAATGTTTAATTCATTCAAAAAATAATAAATTAAAAACATACTGCCAAACATAATATCAGCAGAATAACCTATGGAAATATTATGGGCACATAGAACAAACCACTTCAGATTTATTAAAAATGCGTCAAAATTTAACAATATTCTTTTGCACGGACTATTTAAGTGATATTATTAAATATATTTATATGAGGTGGTGAAAATAACTTTGAAGAACATCCTTTGGTTTTTGGCCGGTTCAGCTTGTTTTATCATATCGCAGCCTTTGTTAAGAATGCCTATTCTTCAACGCTTGCAAAATTCAACTGAATTTATGCTTGTTTATCACTTGAACCCTTTGACAATTGGAATTTTAATTGCCTTGTCGGCAGGTGTTTTTGAGGAGAGCTTTCGTTTTTTATTTAAGCAATTCTTAATTAAGCCTAGAAAGTGTAATTTTCGTCAACCTATTATTTTCGGTTTGGGACATGGTATTGCAGAAGCACTTATACTTTTATTACCGGCTTTATCCTATGTTCCAATTTCACAGTTGGGATTGGCGGTTTTAGAAAGAATTTTGGCAATTATTCTGCATGTTAGTTTAACAATCATTGTCTGGAACGGGTTTCAAAAGAATAAAAGGATTTTATACCTGTTCATTGCAATAGTACTTCACGGATTTGTAAATTCTTTAATTCCTATTTTATCATCTTTCCCAAATTCGGTACTATTGATTGAAGGGGCATTAGCCGTAATAAATGTTTTTATGATTATTTATTCCTATAACTCAAGAAAACTATATATTAAGGAGGACTTGCAATGAAAAAATCAGTACTTAAGTCAACAGGAATTTTAACCCTTGTAATTCTATTATGTCTTTCATTTATTAGCGGTTGCAGCAGTCAAAAACTTTCTAGCGATTTTAACGAAGAAGAAGTTAAAAAAGCTGCGGAAAACGTAATTGGCCTTATCAATGCCAGAGATTCGGAAGGTATTAAAGCATTATGTACGGTGCAAATGAAAGATGCCCTCACCGATGAAGTGTTCGATAAAATATTTGAAGCCGTTGATGAAGGCGGTAACTTTAAAGAAATGGGAGAGATGAGTATTGGCGGAGCAACTGACAAATCAACCGAAGAGGAATTTGCTGTTGTTGTCGCTAAAGCAAAATATGAAATCAAAACCTTTATCTATACTATCACCTTTACAAAGCAAATGAAACTTGCCGGTCTGTATGTCAAGTAAAGAAAGCAGAACAAAGTGAAGATTAAAAGAGCTTCGGGTCATCGAACACGAAGCTCTTTTAATTGGGTTGCAAAGAGATTTACTAATGTTAAATTATTATATATCCAAACTTCTTCAATTTAACTCATCAATCCTTGCAGCATTAACTTTTTTTCTAATAAACTATTCTTCATATGGCTTAAACTTTAGGTTGCTTAAAGTAAACCCCCGTCCGTTATAAACATACTCGCCTTCCACTTCGCCCACGGGTTCTCCGCTAAAAAACTCTTCATAGTTTAGTATTCCGATATTAACTTTGATGCTATTGTCTTCTATCCCAATATTTCTGATAGAATAATTTGTTCTAGGTGTATCATCTAAAAACTTAAGTTCTTCACGTTTTTCTTTCTCTTTCTTAAGAAAATCCCTGATTATTACAGCATCTTCCGTTGTAAATTCCCCGACAAAGTTATTTTCCAAGATGGGTATTTCCTTCATTGTAGATAAATCCACCACATGCATTACAGATACTGAGACACCGGTTCCACTGCCTACACCCATACCTACACAAAGGTCTTCAATCCCATCACCGGTTACATCCACAAGCTTTGGTGATAAATAATTTAGAGTAGTAGGATAATAAGTATGCTGCCAATAGAACTCTCCCTGCCTTTCTCCCTTTTTAATTACATAAGAAGAAAAACCGTCTTCACTTATTAGAGCATTCCTGTAAAGAAAATAAATGAACTTTGAAAAACAAGACACCTCGCAATAAGATAGAGATGTGCTGATTCAGACAAGAAAGGCACAAAACTAAAATATTGTAGGCGTCATATATGAAGCGTACACAAAATGAAAAGATTTTGCAAATCAAATTTGAGACATTGGTAGTAGGAATTGACATTGGAAAGGACACACACTATGCGAGAGCCTTTGATTGCAGGGGAA
>Ga0134093_1003462_pt1 | contig 11145 bp, 9 predicted proteins | sample 4_1taG_FD_94452 | JGI IMG/M metagenome (GOLD analysis project Ga0134093, IMG submission 94452) | Switchgrass degrading microbial communities from high solid loading bioreactors in New Hampshire, USA - 4_13_20_68_A1 metaG | ecosystem: Engineered > Bioreactor > Semi-continuous > Anaerobic >...
AAAATCCTTATTATATCAATGCCGTTTTTGACGGAATACTCGACAAACTTCCTGACCACATCATCGGGGTAATGTTTATAACCAAGCAGGTTCTGCCCGCGAAGGAGCATCTGCAGTTTGGTGTTTTTCACTTTCCTTTTTATTTTTCTGAGTCTTTCCCACGGGTCCTCTGACAAATACCTCAGGCAGGAATCGAAGGTTGCCCCTCCCCAGCATTCCAGGGAATAGTATCCCGCATTGTCCATTGTCTCCAGTATATCTTCGAAAGCTTCGAAGGGGAGCCTTGTGGCAATAAGGGACTGGTTGGCGTCTCTAAGCACGGTTTCGGTTATGTTTACTTTTTTCATAAATACGCTCTCCTTTCTGCGCTTGTTTTATTGTCGGCCTATATGATGAAAAAATTTTATTATAATAATTCAATAATAAAAAGGCTTTGTTAATATCTTAACTTATCCCTGAAATCAGGGCAAGCTGAAACAACAAATTTAAATCTCAGAATTATATGGGAAAATACTTCAGATAAAAAATTTTATCAGAAATGAACCAAAAATATAAGTTAAAAAATTAACAAAAAATTTGCATAAAGCACCTTAAATTATAAATGTTTTTATTATAAAAAACAATTTGCAGTTTTATTGAAGTATTATAAAAAATTTTATGGGAAACATAGAATTTTTCCCTGGAATATTGCCGAAGTTGATATAAATTGCCGAGGAATGTATACTTAATACATGAACATGTTGCTGAAAACTGTTGTTTCATCGGCATTACATGGAAATGACCGAATCGAAAATTCAATATACAGGATTTACTTATGTTTTTTGCAGTAATTTTATGATACATTAGATTCGGTTTTGACTTTACTATTACAATTTGGTTTTACTTTATGCATTATGAAGGTATGGGGTTGGTAATTATGATATTGCGTGCTTTCAAAGGTGGCGTGCATCCACCGGAATCCAAGAACACTGCAAACAGTGAAACTTTGCAAATGGGTATTCCGTCAAAAATAATCATTCCCATGGTACAGCATATAGGCGCTCCCTGTAAGCCCCTGGTCAAAAAGGGTGATACGGTGAAGGTGGGACAGGTAATTGGAGATACCGAGAGCTATGTTTCAGCTCCCATTCACTCCAGCGTGTCAGGAACGGTAACTTCAGTCGATACCAGGATAATAACTTCAAACCAGGCAATAATGTGTATCGAGATTAAACCTGACGGCCTGCAGGAAGTTGCTGAGGATATAAAGCCTCCTGTTATCCAAAGCAGGGAGGATTTTCTTAAAGCAGTCCGTGCCTCAGGGCTTACCGGATTGGGCGGCGCAGGCTTTCCTGCCCATGTGAAACTAAATCCGCCCAAGGATACCAATGTTGATACCCTGATTATAAACGCAGCCGAGTGTGAGCCCTATATAACCTCAGACTACAGGGAATGTATAGAAAACACTCAAAATATCATAGACGGCATCAAAGCTGTTCTGAAATGGACAGGTGTTCCCAGGGCCATTATAGGGATTGAAGACAATAAACCCGAGGCTGTCAGAAAACTTACCGAAGCAGTAAAAGATATCCCTGAAATTACGGTTCAGAGCGTAAAGACAATATATCCCCAGGGAGCGGAAAAAATGCTGATCCGCACACTGACCGGCAGGGAAGTTCCACCGGGAAAACTGCCCGCGAATGTAGGATGTATTGTAATGAATGTAACTTCTGTTTCATTACTGGCGTCTTATCTCAAGACAGGAATGCCTTTGATCAAAAAGCGCGTTACTGTTGACGGAGACTCGGTGAAGAATCCCGCCAATGTGGAAGTACTGATTGGCACACCCATTAAGGAAGTTTTTGATTTCTGCGGCGGTTTTGCGACCGATCCGGGCAAAATTATCATGGGCGGTCCCATGATGGGCGTGGCATTTTATTCACTGGATCTCCCGGTGATAAAAAATACAAACGCGATATTGGCTTTCTCGGACAAACTGGCCGGTTTGTCCGATGAAACACCATGTATCAGGTGTGGCCGCTGTGTTGAAGCATGCCCAGTGAATCTTCTGCCCTTCGAACTCGATCGCCTTGTAAGGGCGAAGAAGTTTGAGGAGGCACAGCAAAACTATATTCTGGACTGTATCGAATGTGGTTCATGCTCATACACTTGTCCGGCCAAAAGGCTTATTACCCAGTCCATCAGGATTGGCAAGGACGCTTTGAGACGAATGGCTAAATAGGGCAGAACATGAAGTTATAGTTTTCAAACAAACAAGGAGGAATTTGTCTTGGACAAACAGTTATTGGTAAGTTCATCTCCGCATATAAGAAGCGATATAACAACCCGGAGATTGATGCTGGACGTAATTATAGCTATCATGCCGGCTTCGTTTGCCGGTGTATGGTTCTTTGGGACGAAGGCTGCCATTCTAATTGCGGTAACCGTTATATCCAGCGTTCTGTTTGAATACATAATCCGGAAAGTATTCAAGCGAAACAACACAGTAAGCGATTTAAGCGCTGCTGTCACAGGCCTTCTTCTGGCTCTGAATCTTCCTCCGGCATTACCTGTATGGATGGCAGTAGTGGGATCATTTTTTGCTATTGTTGTTGTTAAACAGCTTTTCGGGGGAATCGGGCAGAATTTTGTCAATCCGGCTCTGGCAGCACGTGCGATGCTATTAGTTTCATATGGATCAAAAATGACATCATGGAGCGAGCCATTCACCGATGTGGTTTCATCCGCCACTCCTCTTGCAATTCTTAAAACCGGGGGAGAAATGCCCGGACTTTGGGATATGTTCCTTGGAAAAATAGGCGGATCATTGGGTGAAGTATCATCACTGGCGCTTATTATCGGCGGCATATACCTTTTTGCCCGCCGGGTTATTTCGTGGCATATACCCGTGATTTACTGCGGCACTGTTTTCATCCTGGCATGGATTTTAGGCGCCGGCGGATCTTTTACATTGTATCCCGTTTATCATATTCTCGGCGGCGGACTGTTGATAGGCGCCATATATATGGCTACTGACTATACTACAAGCCCGATGACCAGAAAAGGCATGGTCATTTATGCTGTCGGATGCGGTCTTCTGACAGTTCTCTTCAGACTGTATACAAATATGCCCGAAGGAGTGTCCTATGCAATACTGCTTATGAATGTTGCCGTACCTTTGATAGACAGATATACCAAACCCAGAAGATTTGGAGGTGGCGCCAATGCTTAAGGATGTTATCAGGCCATCGGTAATATTATTTATTGTCTGCGCAATTGTTACCGGCGCCCTTGCATATGTAAATGCAGTTACAAAGCCGATTATTGAAGAAAATGAAAGAATTGCCAAACAGGAAGCCATGGCAGAAGTGCTTCCGGGAAGCACGAATTTTTCCGATCCGATTTCTCCCGAAGATCTCAGAGAGCAAGGCTTCCCTGTAAGCAATGCGATAAAGAATGTTTATGAGGCCGTTGGCTTTGGCTATGTTGTTGAAGCAGCAGTAAAAGGATATGGCGGCGAAGTAAACATGATGGTTGGTATAGCCCTTGACAAAAATATTAAAGGAATAAAGATCACCAGCCATAATGAAACTCCCGGACTTGGTGCGAAGACAGCCGATAAAGCTTTTCTGGAACAGTATTATGGTACGGTGCCTGACGGTGGTTTTGTGGTGGTCAGGGGAGTATCCAAATCGGATTCAGAAATTGAAGCCATAAGCGGAGCCACCATATCTTCAAGGGCCGTAACCCAGGGAGTGTCTGATGCGGCCAAACTGGTCACGGCAATCATAGATGGCGAGAAGGAGGAACAAAAGGATCCGAAACAAGCGGTTCTTCCCGGAGCCGATGAATTTTCGGAGCCTGTTTCGGCAGAAAAGCTTAAGGCCGAAGGCTACAATGTAAGCGAGAGGATAGCGAAACTTCACGAGGCCAAAGGTGTCGGCTATGTTGCAGAAGTTATCACACAGGGATACAAAGGCCCCATATCTTTGATGGTAGGTTTCGATACTGAAGGAAATATTACTGGCTTAAAGGTGACTGATCACAATGAGACTTCCGGCCTTGGATCACAAATAGCGGATCCGTCGTTCCTTGACCAATTCAAAGGGAACATTCCGGAAGGGAATATGTTCAAAGTTGTGACAAGAAGCGCAGCCTCAAGAGAACAAATTGAAGCTGTAAGTGGTGCAACCGTTTCATCCCTTGCAGTTACCAGGGGCGTAAATGATGCGATAGCTTTGATAAACTCATTGGCAGGAGGTAACTGACATGGAAGAGAAGAAAAATCTGCATTCAGTATTTTCAAACGGACTGATCAAAGAAAATCCGACATTCAGACTGCTGTTAGGTATGTGCCCGTCACTGGCTGTTACAACAATGGCCAGAAATGGTCTGGGAATGGGGGCTGCAGCAACATTCGTGCTTGTAGGATCCAACCTGGTTATTTCACTTATCAGAAAGATTGTTCCCGGAAAAGTCCGTATCCCGGTTTTCATTACTGTTATTGCAGGATTTACAACCATAGTGCAAATGCTCCTTGCCGGGTTTTTACCTGAGATCAATAAGCAGCTTGGTATTTATATACCGCTGATAGTTGTCAACTGTATAATTCTGGCCCGTGCTGAGATGTTTGCGCAAAAGAATGGTCCCTTAGCTTCCGTAATGGATGGTCTGGGAATGGGTGCGGGTTTCACTCTGGCAATAACCCTGATCGGGTCTGTCCGTGAAATTCTCGGTGCAGGAACCTGGATGGGCATCCCTGTTACTGCAAAATTGTTTGATCCTGCCGTGCTGTTCATTCTGCCTCCAGGCGGTTTCCTGGCAATGGGATTTCTGATTGCGGCTTTCAATAAGCTTGCAGACAGGAAAAATCCGAAGGATGAGACCAGGGAAGAAGCAGGCTGTGCCGCGGGTTGTCCGGGCTGCAGCAAGGCCATGCATGGAGGTGAGGCATAATGAAAGAACTGTTAGCCATACTTATAGGTGCAGTTTTGGTTGAAAATTTCGTACTTTCAAAGTTTTTGGGCATATGTCCTTTCCTGGGAGTGTCAAAGAAAACCTCAACTGCCGTTGGTATGAGCGGAGCCGTTATTTTCGTCCTGGTGCTTTCACAGGCGGTTACCTGGCTTGTAAACCATTATCTGCTGGTACCGTATGAACTGGAGTATCTTCAGACAATAGTTTTTATCCTGGTAATTGCCACACTGGTCCAGTTGGTTGAGACTTTCCTGAAAAAGATGATTCCTGCCCTTTACAAGGCGCTGGGGGTATATTTGCCCCTTATAACCACCAACTGTGCGGTTTTGGGTTCAGCGCTGCTGTTCGTTGAAAGGAATTACAGTTTTATACAGGCAGTTGTGTTCGGATTTGCTGCGGGACTGGGCTTTACGCTTGCTTTGATATTGTTCTCAGGTGTGAGGGAGAGACTTGAAACCTGTGATATCCCCGAGGCATTCAAGGGCATGCCCATTACCCTTATTGCGGCTTCACTCGTATCTATTTCTTTTATGGGTTTTGCAAGCCTTATACTTCCATAGAAAGGGGGAATAAAAGATGAGCGTTATAATTCCTGTTGCGATTGTATCGGGACTGGGGCTGTTTTTCGGGGTAGGCCTTTCCATTGCTTCAAAAGTTTTTGAGGTCAAAACAGATGAAAGAATAGGAAAAGTAAGGGAAATGCTCCCGGGGGCCAATTGTGGCGCCTGCGGTTTTTCAGGTTGCGACGGACTTGCCGAAGCCATTGTCAATGAGGGTGTTTCCCCTGACAGATGCCCCGTAGGCGGAGCCTCCATGGTAAAAAAGATATCCGAGTTCATGGGTATGGCTGCAAATGAAGTTGTCAAAAAAGAAGCCAGGGTTATGTGCAACGGAACCTGTGACAATGCTCAGCTCAAATATAAATATGAGGGTATCAGGGACTGCCATGCCGCAAACCTTCTTGCCGGCGGGGCAGGCTCCTGCGGTTATGGATGTCTGGGATTAGGAAGCTGTAAGGAAGTCTGTCCTTTTGACGCCATAGTAATAGAAAACGGCGTAGCAAGGATTATTCAGGAAAAATGTACGGGTTGCGGAAAATGCGTGGCAGAGTGCCCCAAGAAAATAATACATCTTGTACCAGTTACGTCAGGTTTTACCGTGTTCTGCTCCAACAAGGAAAAAGGCGCTGTTGCGAGAAAAGCCTGCAAAGTGGCATGTATTGCGTGCAGGATGTGCGCCAAGGTATGTCCTGTCAATGCAATTGATGTATCGGACAATCTGGCGGTCATTGACCCTGAAAAATGCATAAATTGCGGAGAATGTGAGAAAGTATGTCCTCAGAATTGCATATCCGACAGCAGAGCAAGAGTATTGGCATGATACAATATCTCAGTTGCTTTTTATAAAATGGTCAATCAAAAATCCTGCCTGTACAGGCAGGATTTTTTTTGAATTATATGCGCTTTCCATGATATGGACCGTGATCGGAAATCCGCTTAATAAATCACCAGCGGGATTTTGGTCTGAAAAAGCTCCACAGGTGTTCCTTTTTTTAAAAACGCCATGGCATTGAGGGAGGAAGGAAACTTTAAAATCCTTTTTGCTCCGCGGACAGGGAACACTATCCTGAAAGGCTTTATGCAGCGTTTTGTGGCAATGACTTTGTTGTTTTTGTCCAGATAAATGATATCAACGGGATACCTCATAAAAAAAGTATGCGTAAAGCAGCAAGACTCCATCAAAATACCGTATATTTCCTTTTTGTGTCCTGATAATCCTATAATTCTGTCCATAAATTTCTTTGCGGTCTTGACAGGAATTATTTTACCGGAAGGGGCTGTGTAGTAAAGATCGTAATGCGACGTCATTCAGATCACCTATAGAAAAGGATATCCTATTCAAACTGATTTCTAAATAGGAAAAAAGTATTATAAGGTTATAGGTCCTCATAGTATTTTTTAATGATGTAATATTAATATCATAATTGTCGCAGGAAAATAAAAAATACCTTTTATTTTTCAGACTTATATAGTATAATACAATTGCGGTTACGCATGTAACAGCTATGGAGGAATGTACGAAATGATAGCTAAAGAAGTTACAATATCAAGCAAAACGGGTTTGGAATCAAAAATGGCTGCCCGGCTAATTCAAAAGGCTTCCAGTTATGAAGCAAATATCTGGATACAAAAAGGCGAAAGAAAAGCAAATGCAAAGAGTCTGCTGGGATTGTTATCCCTTGGCATCAGTCCGGGAGACAAAATCACAATTATTACCGACGGCAGGGATGAGGCCACAGCTATAGCAGAACTTGAGGTATTTGCTAATAACGGAATGATTGAATAACCCAAAAATAATCATGGAGCCGGCTGAACAGCCGGCTTTTTGTTTGTCTGCGCAAAGCAGAGAATAATATGAGGGAGGTGTGTCTTACATGGCGGAATTGTCGGAAACTTTAAAAAACCTTCCGGAACTTCCCGGAGTTTATATAATGAAAGACAGTGACGGGATAGTTATCTACGTTGGAAAAGCCAAAGTTTTAAGAAACAGGGTACGGTCCTATTTCCAGTACCGGGAGGACCGCGACGCGAAAACATTGAAGCTTGTTTCCAATGTAGCCTCAATAGATTATATTGTCACCCACACAGAGGAAGAGGCGCTGCTTCTTGAAAATACGCTGATAAAGAAGCATAAGCCCAAATACAACATACTTCTTAAAGATGACAAAACATACCCTTATATCAAGATAACCATGGAGGAATTTCCCCGGATAGAAATCACCCGCCAGGTAAAGAACGACGGGGCAAAATATTTCGGCTCCTTTGTGAATGTAACTGCAGTGCGGGAATCCCTCGATCTGTTAAGACGGCTTTTCCCCATAAGGACATGCCGCCTGCAGATCACAACCGGGGACAAAAAACAGCGGCCGTGCCTTTATTACCATATAGGTTTATGTACGGCGCCCTGCGCGGGAAAGATTTCCCGTGAAGAGTACGGGGAACTGATCAAAAATGCCATTGCCTTCCTTGAGGGGCGGCATGAGGATGTTGTAAAAAGGCTCAGGGAAGAGATGAACAGACTGGCGGAAGAACTGAAATTCGAGAAAGCAGCCGTATTAAGGGACAGAATTAAAAGCATAAATGAACTTTATAAGAAACAGGCGGTTGATACCCTGAAATTCAAAGAAGGGGATGTAATCGGAATTTATGCCAACTCCTATCACCATGCTGTGAGTGTCCTGACTGTAAGGGACGGAAGGCTCGTGGGGAAACGCTCGTTTGTGCTGGAAGGAACCGGGATGATGCTTCCCGGCGAGATAACGGAGACTTTTATCATCCAATATTATGACAAAGGATCCAAAATCCCGAAGGAAATAGTCCTTCAATATGAACCTGAATACCAGGAAGGAATTTCGAAAATCCTGGCGGAAAAAAGGGGGGGAAAAGTATCCCTGGTTGTTCCGAAAAGGGGAGTGAAAGCAGATCTTGTTGACATGGCGGCCCGGAATGCAAGGGAAGAACTGGAGCTCTATAACAGAAACGTGCTGGCTGCCCAGGCAAAATCCAGGGAAATCCTCAAAAAGCTTCAGGAAGCGCTGGGGCTTCAGAAGGTCCCTTCGGTGATTGAGGCATATGATGTCTCGAATACCGGAAATACTGAAATAGTTGCTTCCATGGTTGTGTTCAGGGATGGAAGGCCTGACACCCAATGTTACAGAAGGTTCAAAATGAAGGCTGTCACTGAACAGAACGACTACGGAAGCATGCAGGAGACCTTGTTCAGAAGGTTCAACCGCTATCTTTCGGGTTCCGGCGACGAGGCTTTTTCAGTACTGCCCGACCTTATACTCATAGATGGCGGCGCGCAGCACGTCAATGCCGCAAAAGAAGTGCTGCATGACCTGGGGATAGACATCCCGGTATGGGGTATGGCGAAGGATGACAGGCACAGGTCCCACAGACTGGTAAATGGCTCAACGGGGATTTACCTGAACAATGACAAGGATATTCTGCGTTTTATCGCTTCTGTCCAGAATGAAGCCCACAGATATGCCATTGCATACAACAAGGCATTGAGAAAGAAACGTATCCAAAGGTCGGTACTGGACGATATACCCGGTGTCGGGCCTGCACGGAGGAAAAGTTTGCTGAAAGCCTTCGGTTCTGTGAAGAAAATCATGGAAGCATCAGTTGAAGACATAGCAAAAGTGGAAGGTATAGGTTTAAAGCTGGCAGGACAGATTAAAGAAAGCCTGACATCCTTAAACAATACTTGCAATGATAAAATCTAACGGTTATAGTATCAATGTAAACTCAAAGGCAGGGCAGGATACCGGTAAGCGAGCGAGAGGTTATTGATGAAGTACGTTTCCGCCATTTTAAAAGAAACCGGAAAGTTTAAAGATATCGGAAAAAAATTGAAGGGACAAAATGAAGTCATAATAAGCGGTGTTTCCGATTCGCAGAAGCGGCATATTGCCTGCATGCTTTCAGAGTTTTCAGGCATGAAAGGCCTTTATGTGGCATGGAACGAGATGCAGGCAAAACACGCCTGGAACGACTTGTCCTATCTGACCGGGGATAAGGCCCTGTATCTTCCAAACAGGGAAATAATGCTGTATGACGTGGAGGCCAGAAGTTTTGAACAGACTTACGACAGGATAAAGACCCTGCTTAGAATCCTGGAAGGCGATTATACTTTCATAGTAACCTCGGTGGAAGCTCTGATGCATTTTATAATGCCTCCCGAAGTTTTTGGAGATAAACTTCTGACTATCAGGCCCGGAGATTTGATTGATGGACATGAGCTGGAGCGGAAACTCATGGAAATGGGTTACCGCAGGGAGGAAACGGTTGAGGGAAGAGGCCAGTATGCGAAGCGCGGGGGCATCCTTGACATATATCCTGTCAATACCGAGATGCCCGTAAGGATTGAGTTTTTTGACATAGAAGTGGATTCAATGCGCTGGTTCTCCCCTGAAAGCCAGCGGTCAACAGATGTGTGTGATTTCCTGAAAATTTACCCGGCAAGGGAGATAATTTATTCCTTCAGCGAAGTTGATCAAATCAGGAACAGAATCCTTGAGGGACTTTCTGACACAATCAGATCGGTACCGCCTGAAACCGGCGAGCTCCTGAGGAAAAACATTTCCCAATATATCGACAAGCTTCAGGACAGCCACTATTTCACAGGAGTGGACAAGTTTATCCCTTACCTCCTGGAAAGGAAAGCTTCTCTTTTTGATTATCTGAAAACCAGACACCTGGTCTTTTTTGAGGAACCTGAAAGAACAAGGGAAAGATCTGACAATGTCATATATGACCTTAACAATCTTTGTGAAACACTGATTGAAAAAGGCATGATTTTAAAAGGGACTTTTTCAATGCTCTTTGATCTGGATGAACTTGTCCTGAAAGCAAAGAACAATCCTGTTGTCACATTCGTCCCTTTTGAGGAAGGGACATCCATAACAGGCGCCACATCCACTGTGTTCAATATCAATGGCTCAAGCATCAGTCCCTACAACGGCAAGTTTGATATGCTGATTGAGGATATAAGAAAATGGGCCTCCGAAAAATTCAGGATTCTTATACTTTGCTCAACTCAGGAACGCAAACAAAGGGTAACTGAAGAAATCAGGGGAAACAACATTACGGTGGCTTCTCATGTCAATGACACATGGCCTGAAGGAATTCCCGTGCTGACGGACATAGGACAGCTTCAGACAGGTTTTATTTACAGGGATGAGAAGATAGTAGTCATAGCCGAAAGCGATATTGCCTTCGCCAAATCAAGGCACAGGAGGAAGCCTGTACAGAGGGGCCAGAGAATTTCATCCTTTGCAGATCTGAAAATCGGGGACTATGTGGTGCATCAGACCCACGGTATAGGCATTTATAACGGTATTGAACAGCTAAAGGTGGAAGGTGTAAGAAGGGATTATCTCAAGATCTCATACAAAGACGGCGGAGTGCTTTATATACCAACCACCAATATGGATCTTATCCAGAAATATATAGGCTCAGAAGGAAAGAGACCCAAACTCAATAAGCTGGGCGGTTCCGAATGGGCAAAAACAAAGGCCAAAGTCAAGGAATCAATACGTGATCTGGCTGAAAAACTAATCCGTATCCAGGCCGAGAGGCAGAGTATCAAAGGTCATGCTTTTTCCCCGGATACTGTATGGCA
>Ga0134093_1003463_pt1 | contig 11143 bp, 8 predicted proteins | sample 4_1taG_FD_94452 | JGI IMG/M metagenome (GOLD analysis project Ga0134093, IMG submission 94452) | Switchgrass degrading microbial communities from high solid loading bioreactors in New Hampshire, USA - 4_13_20_68_A1 metaG | ecosystem: Engineered > Bioreactor > Semi-continuous > Anaerobic >...
ATCTCCTTACCTCCTGTACACGAAGTGGTGGTACCTTCAATGTACAGGAATTTGATCAGAGTGGATCACTTTTACGTCAGCGCTTTCCCCAAAAATGGATCAGTTTTATGTTAGCGTCTACATCACGGTATTACTATACACTTCCTTGTGTAATGTAATTACATATATGAGTGTATTCAGTTTCTTATTCATGTATAAACTTAAGCCAACAAATCTGGAGATGAATGGATGAACCGAGAGGAGTTTAGGTCTTTTCTATCTCGAGAGCACGTTCAACAATCCGAGCAGGCCAAACCCTGACTTGACTATCAGGATATGCCCTTCCCAAAACCTTATTCAGTTGTTCAGATATTACGCCATCTTTAAGAATTAGTTCCATAAAACCTCCTCCACCTGCACCGCAAAGCTTACCCCCATGAACGTACGGTTCACATACTCTGAATATACTGTCTATAAGAGGATTGGTGCAGCGAGGATCTATAGTTTTGTTCAGTTCCCAATGACGGTTCATTAAGCGACCAACCAAAGCCAAATCGCCATCAACAAGCGCTTCCTTCATGGATAGGGCAATCTGCTTCAACTCACAAATACTTCGTACCGCATCATTCTTTCGCAACATATAGGCTCCCATGATATCACGCAAGATCCGTTTGGCCAGACGTCTTTGTCCTGTAAACACAATCACAAATTGTTCATCAAATCGCTTTCTTACTATACTAGACAGTGCTACAGGCTCGTATGTAATTATTTGTGGCACACCCGGACTTGATGATACTAGTTTTATTCCACCCGTTAAGCCTCCAACTTGATCCTGCCATCCCCCACCCGTTGTCAACATCTGTTCTAAGATCAAAACTTGGTTAAAAATCTCCTGTTCTGATACCGTTCGACCCATTAGGCAATGCAGACTCGCAATAACCGCCCCCGCCAGAATGCTGCTTGTGCCTAGACCTGATCCTTTTGGTACATCTACCCTTGTAGTTAACGATAATCCTTTTCCCTTCTTTCCAAACAAATCAGCGATCGTGGATGTCAAATCATACGGAATGACACCCGTAATAACTAGCGCTGCCTTGTGAATTGCCAACGGATCCGAAGGATCTCTACAATCGAATATGTGGCTAGTATGTGCCACTTCTTTTCGAACATGTAGGTCTTCACTAGCTAAAACGAGTTTAGGTTCATCTAATATCTCCACTGCAACAAGAACTGGGAGTTCTCCGTTAAGCTCTAGGGCACAATTGAGCACAATTCCCCCTTTTTCCAAACTAAACGGTGGAGTGTCTGACCAACCACCAGCAAGGTCAGCACGACACGCTGCCCTAACACGAACCCTCCTGTATCTAAACTCATGCTCTCTATTGTCAATAGAAAAAAACTGGGTTTGTTTGAATGAGACTCGACAACTCTGCAAATGCCTTGTCTTCAAATACACTCCAGGTATACAATTTTCCAGTTGTTCCCGATTTCCCCGCTGCGACAACCACTTTAGCATCTGTTGACGGCTTGCATTCCATATTTCTTAATAGCTCTGCCACAACACGGTAGCCCCGCATCCGATATAGTTGATCAGCTGATCGATTAATATCATCGATTATAAGAGACACGTTGCTCGCTACGCTAGTTGGTTCAGTTCCTAAAATGCCTTTAAATTCCTCAAAATCCCTTTCTTCATCTATAAGCTGAAGGAAAATTTTCCTTCTAACTAGATTCTCAATACCAATCTGATCTTGGAGAATTTGTGATCGATCAGCTAGACTTATGCAATCCTGTAGGGATATCCGCCTTGCGCTGATCCATTTATCTAAAATGCAACCTGACACCGTTGTTGGACTCTGTAACCACAGACTCAAATATAGGCTTTCATCCCTATCTCTACATACTGGGAATAGCCTTGCATTCCAAAGAGTACGTTCTTCAAAAGCAGATTCTTCCCAAATATACTTTTCAACTCCAGGTATGTTCGACAACCACTCCTTCCAATCCATGTTGCAATAAGTCCCAGACGCTAGTGGACTTTTCGGATTATCTTCAACACCATATATTCTAGTGACATAGTTGAGGATACCAAGTTCATCATTTATTGGCAACTGATGTACAATAATACCATCTTTAACTTCCAATGGTAGTGATGATATAACATTTGAAATGACGCTATGCTCTCCTATAGCAACCTCACAACACAAATGACTGTCTTCTACCAAATAGTTGCCGTTACTGATAACTTTACCTTCAATACAAGCATTCATGAGAGTCTCTTTCTGGCTCGGTTTGGCAGAATAACCTAACGTACGTTTAGTCCAACCCAATTTAGAATAATATTCAATGTTACTCGTTAAAAGGTTTAAAAATTCCCGACTTGTTCCAAAATGAATGAATTCGGCTGGAGAAAGGGATTGAACATAAAACGGAATCCCATGCAGTTTATTCCACAACTCTGTTCGTACTTCCCGAATCTGAGCAGAACAAATACCTTCTGCTGGTTCTTTAATATAGTCCTCTAGTGTTGCATCAGCCGTTAAGGGAAATAAGAAGTCTCCATAGAAATTTAAACGAATAGCATCATTTATAAATCGAGATTTTTTGGCTCTCATTAGTGCCAAATCTCTATCATAGATCAAGTCGACCAAGTTCTTTGCCACATCTACGTCCATCCATACAATTCCGGTATCTAGATTCACATATCCTGCTTCGTCCACAGCTTTGTTAGTACTCAATTTTAATTTCGACGCCTTATGCAGGAATCTATGAACTCGTCCAGTTTGGGGGTTTTCAACATACACCCCATGATTAGTTCCCATTGATACTGGCACCTTACAACTTACCCCGATAACTCCTTGTCGCCCAAAATCCAGTTGACTACTGTCAAATAACAATAGGATATCTCCCGATACTACTAATACTCCTTCGTTCATGAATGCTGGTATTGTGCTCAATGAGATAAAAAACTCATCAAACAACGTTGAAGGACGACCATCCGGTAATTGCCTGGGAATACGAGAGAACAGCTTCCCAAACACTGAATATTGAGGTATTCGTTTACTATCACCGCCTGAATGGATAATCAGAACTCGTTTTCCAGCAAGCTGGTTCTCATCATACTGGTTGCCTTGGTTTCTTTGAAACCTAAGATAAACTTCCAAGAGAGCGTTTAGGGTTGCACCACCACTGCCTACTCTTTTTCCGTTTGGATCGGGTAACACCATGAAATCAGTCTCAGCAGGTAGGAAATTACTCTTAATCCGCTGCCTTAACTGCAAACGATAAGCTCGAGCCTGATCTTCATTGGATGCAGTAATAATACAAGTATCCCAAACTGGTAATACGGTCCTGCCTGAAATACTATCAAGATAATTCTGCCAATTCTTCTTATGGCTCTCAACTAAATGAAGATGCGGATCATGCATATCGTTCGCTCCCATTCGCTCAACTTAAAGATAATACTTCTCGATCAGCCAACAAACAAAGTTTAAAACCCAAAAGAAACCCTTATAGCTTAACCCAAGATTCCGGAACAATATCTATAGGTTTGTCATCCGCAAACCACTTCTTGGGGGCTATAACTATTTTGTCGTTGTTCCTAATAAGCCATGCCCCCCACCAATGATATGTACTATTTCCTATTATCGCATGCTTACAAGAACCCATGACAAATAACTCTTCGGTGTCGCTTACTTGGTCGTTAGGATTACGGAATACTACATCTCCTCTAAACTCCATGTTCCTTTTAACCCATTCCACATCGTTTGAAAAAACATAGAAAATAGGATGCTCTACTCTCTCCAATATGTATTGTATGGCCCGACTGTAATACTCAGTTCCAAGAGTCCCGTAATGCTTTCTGCTTCTATAGGTTGCAACATAATCTCCTCGCCTTATGCAGAGCATTACTGCATTCTCTGTCTGAATACGTTCGATGGTTCTTTTAGTCTTATCACTAAAGACTTTACGAAGGCGTATTTCCCTCTTGAGTTTATCTTCTACAGAATCAACATACATCCAAGACTGCCAGTATCCATCAAAATAGCTATAATAGGCCAAATCATTTACCGCACGATATCTTCGATCTGGTTCAAAGAAATACTCTTTATTTAGCATTTTTTCCAAAAAAACTTTAGCCTTATATGTTAGGGTTTTTGGGTTGCTGTTATGTCTAAGTAGCAGGACTTCCTGCAAATCATCATTCGTTGCTTCATCTATGTCTATAGACAATTCCTTAATCCGAGGAACCCTTATGTTATCCCCTCGGAGATTTTTATAATAGGAAAAATCCCCTTTAATGACCTCCCTCGAACATATCCGCTTCAAATTCAATAAGAACGTATATTGGAATAATTGATTTCCCAAGCCACCTTTAAACTTTACGACTTTCAACATATCACCCTCATTTAGCTGCTAATAACTTTAGGTATGGATATCTATACCTAACATACCAAGTCATTATATATTTGAACATATTGGCTAGTTATGTGTTTCCAATCGAATTTCCAGCAAAGTTCGATGCACTTCTTCGTCAACTCCTCATAGTCTCTCATGATGTGTAAAACCTTATTTGCTATGTCATCGCTGTCTTCACTGTCTACACTGTAACCCACTTCACCTTCATTGAATTGTCCATCAAATCCTTGACCTTTGGTATAAATAACAGGAAGACCTTGAGTCAAAGCCTCAGCATAAACTAAACCAAAGGTTTCTCTTAAAGATGGCATTACAAAAATGTGATTGTCTCTATAAACGTACAACAACTCTTCTTTTTTCTTGACCCCCAAATAATCAACAAAATGGTACCTCTTCAGTTTCATGAATAAACTCCGGTCGTCTATTGGCCCTACTACGGTAAACCTAACAGCAAGACCATTACTTATTAACTTTTCGCATGCCTCTGCTGTAACTAAGGGATTTTTTCGCTTGCAGATACGACCTACAAAAAGCAGGTTGATTTGCTCTGTAATTTTAATATCACGTTTAGAGTTAATATTGTTTAGCCAAAACTCATCTATGCCATTCGGAATCACAATGGCCTTATCATTAATATGATTTACATTGCTTTTGCTCACATAATGACTTATTGTTATGTCCTTGTACGGATGTGAGAGAAATACCACCTTACTAGCGTTTTGAAGAATACGGTTGCCAAGACCACGTAAATGAACCATTTTCTTAAAGAAGACATTTAGATCTGTGTCTCTAACAGCTACTATGTACGGTATACCATACCGTTTATTTAACTCATAAGCTATATAACCATTGGTAAATAGCGAATGTGCATGAATTATGTTATAGTCACATACGTTAAATCTATGCAAAATATCATTCAAAATCTTTCTTTGCTTTACATGGAAGAAATAACGATCAACTCTTCTATGCGTTTTAGCTATCGTTGTATAACGCCCAAAATCCACCGAGTTCACTATTTTATATTTATAATCTAGCGGAACATATACAGATATATTCAAGCCATAGTTCAGTTGAGTTTCGAAAAAGTTTTTATAAAATCCAGGAACACCATAATAGGAATAATAGGAATTTATGTGTAATATATTCTTAATCATAAAATATCCTCACTTCAAGTGCTTAATACACTCATCTAGTGCTTTCAGCTTTTTCCCAAAACGATTTTGACTTTCCCACAGCTTGTCTTAAAGCTCCTACTAATTGAGCAAGAATTGTCATGTTATAATAGTAAACCATATTCGCTAACTTCATCTTGAGACCTATATGTTTAAGAAGAGCTATCAAATAGAAAGTCAATTGAAACAATAGTGCTAGAGCAAAAACGGGATGTTTCTCAACAATTGCAAAGTTAGTGCAAAGAACGATAACATGTGCCAGCCATAGAATATTACGACATATTCTATGCCCAAAATAACAATAACTAAACCATCCATATTTGAATACATTGAATACTCTAATATCTGGGTGTAGATAATCTAATATGTACCTTGACATTCTAATTTTACGTTTAAACTCATCCTCTATACTCTCACCAGCTTTTTCATAGGCAACAGCATCTTTGTTGTAGATGGCCCGTTTTCCCAACAATACATAATGAATAGGCATTGCGCTGTCATGACACCTTATGGGGTCAAAGTGATGATAATCCTTTGTTCTACAAGCATAAAGTGCACCATTTCCAGCTGTTACAGAATGCAGCTTGGATTCAACCTCTCTCATCCTTAAATCCCACGTCCAATATAGCGATTCCGATTTACTGGTGGCACTGCTATCCGCATTTATGTAGCAAAGTCTCCCTGTTACATACGCAATATCATCGTCACTAAAAGACGCTACAATCTCTCTTATGGCATCGCGATCAAGCATCGAATTTGCATCAGTCATAATGAGAATCTCACTTGTCACGGTTTTGGCTGCCTCATTCTGGGCATTGGTCTTGCCCTTTCGTTGCTGAACCTCATAGAGCCGAATTTTATACTCCGGATGCTCGGTAATAAACCTTCTGACTATCTCATTCGTATTATCAGTGCTATTGTCCGATGAAACAAGAATCTCATACTTATCTTTCGGATACTCTAACTCTATCGCATTCTTTAATTTCTCGCAGATGACTTTTTCTTCATTGTGAGCAACAATCATCAAGGTCACCGTAGGTTCATAAGAATAATTCTTTTTTATGCTTGCATCCCGAAGACATTTTCCAACTAGAATAATAGACAATGGATAACCAATCATTCCCCATAATATGGTAAATCCACTTATAATGAACAGTACAAGCCAAATAAAATCCATCTTTTATCTCCTCACATAGAGCTAACACCATATTTAAAGAGATAATAATCGCAATGCTTAATCAACTTCTATATAAGGGAAAATATGTTGATTCTTCATCGAAATCACCAATACTCTTTCTTAATTCGATCAACTCATCGTAGATATTTCTATTAAAGATCTTTTTTCCTATCAAGAATCTATTTTCTGAGTTTCGGTTAAATGATTTCTTAAATTTATACAAACTATCCTCTGCAGCACCCAATCCACCTCCTAGGTGAAATGTTTTATAGCCATTTGCATATCCCCATAAAGATGCTTCGTACAACATAAGATTAGTGGCTGCGAACTGTCGATAATGATAATCTGAAGCTGAAAGATGGTAATGCATCTGAGTATTGCAAAAAAGTATAATTGCCATAGCTATTATGTTTTCCTCATGTACAGCATAAAAAACCATTGAGTTATACCTCAAATCATACAAGACCCTATCAAGGAACTCGGTTTTAAAATAGTAATATGAATCTGCCTTTTTTATATTCATAGTGTGATTATACATTGATACAAACTTCCTATAAAGATCCGGGCTACGTCCCCAATAGATATTAACTCCTAGTTTTTTGGCTTTACGTATCATGTTCCGATTTTTACTTGTTAGATTCTCCCAAATAATTTCTGGACTGCTAAGATCTATATGTATAGTGACCCCTAATTCCTGAACCTCGTAGATTCCGACAAGATCGTACCCATTTCCTAATATAGGATGAAACCTAACAAACTCTGTTACTATGTTAGCATCCCTGCAATATCTTGTATATTCCTTTTCCAGCTCTTCATAATCACTACCATGAACTAAGAAACCTCCATAGCCATACGGCGTTGACAAATCATACCACTTATCTTTTTCTAATTGATTTTTAAATAATAGGCTAGCTGCTATGTCACGCTTCATCACTACATTAATTGCCCGTGTTTTTCCATTATCAAAATAAACCAAGTATGGCTCACCATCTCCATGGTTCTTAAATGCTTTCACGTATGAGCTTAAATAATAAACATCATATTCTGGAAAACTCCTGACTAGCTCATCCCAATCGCTGTCTTTTGATATTGGCACGAAAGATAACACCCTCCGACTCCCCCAAGCTGCTAAACTAAGAAATTACTTACCAATTTACAATTAGTTCCAATCTATTTATGGCAATTGTCGACCATGCACAACAATTTACACAATCATGTTCATAAGGTACCGGCTCGTTTCAAAACCGTTTTTCTCGTAGAAGCCAATTGCTGCTTGGTTAACCTTCGAAACCATTAATTCAACTTCTTCAACCTGTCTTTTTATGGCATAATCCCTTACTGCCTGCAAAAGAAGCCTTCCTATGCCGCGCCTTCGAAAACCTTCATCGACTACTAAATGGTTTATATGTAGAACTCGACTATTTATACTCTCCTTTTCAAAAACCCAAACAAATCCAACAAGCTGACCGTTTATTAAAGCACCAAAAACTTTTGCCTTATTTTGCTCCATATATTCCCTCAGGAATTCTACTTGGTTACAAAGAAAGTCTTCGTCAATTCGCTCACTAGGAAAGCTTATTTCAAAAGATTGCTTAAGCAATGATTTGATCTCTAATCTATGCTCATCAATTAGACTCAAACATAATTCACATATCGTCATGTCTCGATGACCCTCTTTCAGTGTCCAAGTCCTTTAAACCTTGCTTATTACCCATAGCAATATCTCGTCTAAGAAGGACGTTTTTTACAGTTTTAAGCATGATAGAAAGGTCCATATAGAAAGTCATGTTCTCTACATAGTACGTATCTAAACTTAATCGTGTGTCCCAATCAAGTAAATTCCTTCCGTTCACTTGTGCCAATCCAGTAAGGCCGGGCCGCACCCAATGACGTTTCCTCTCTCCCACTTTATAATATGGCAAATACTTGACTAATAAAGGTCGGGGACCTACCAAGCTCATATCGCCCTTTAAGACGTTAAACAACTCTGGCAACTCGTCAAGTGACGTTAACCTAAGCCACTTCCCAAATCTTGTTAACCTCTCTTCATCAGGCAACAAATTGCCGTTCTCATCTCTTTCATTGGTCATAGTCCTAAACTTATACATAGTGAATTTTCTCTCGTTCAAACCTGGCCGTTTCTGCTTAAATATCACAGGGCTTCCCAAGTTGATTCTCACTAAAATACCTAGCACAAGCATGAGCGGACTCAGTACAATCAACGCTACCAATGCAATAATAACATCAAGAGGTCGTTTAAGATACCTGGCATATAAGCCTCTCTTAGCGATCGACGATTGCGTTTTATCGCTCTTTACAAGAACTTGTGACACCACTCACCACAACCCTCTTATCGTCTTAACCACTCTCTCCAACTCCTCATCACTCATCTTTGTGTCACTAGGTAGACAAACCCCGTTTTCGAATAACTGCTGCGAAATACCTGAACCTACAAAATCGAATCCCTGGTAAAACGGCTGCATATGCATGGGTTTCCAAAGCGGTCTTGATTCGATGTTTTCTTTTTCAAGCTCTAGGATAACATCCAGCGGCCTGATTTTTCCACCCAAAAGGATGCAGCTTAACCAGTAGTTGGGCTCATTCCACTCATTGATGGGCATTAACTCGATTCCGTCCAGATCTCCAAGCTCTCGTTTGTAGAACTCAAATATGTACCTCTTCTTGGCGATTCGCTGATCCAGCACTTTGAGCTGACCGCGACCAATACCGGCTACAACGTTGCTCATTCTATAGTTGTAACCTAGCTCACTGTGCTGGTAATGCCTGGCGGGATCCCGGGCTTGAGTAGCCCAAAACCTTACCTTAGCAATCCTCTCTTCGTTGTTCGAAACAAGCATTCCCCCACCGGATGTGGTAATGATTTTATTTCCATTGAAGGAATAAACGCCATAATCCCCAATCGTCCCTGTATACTTACCCTTATATGTAGTCCCCAAGCTCTCTGCCGCATCTTCAATCAGCACTGCATTATACTTTCTGCAGAGCTCCACAATTGGATCCATATCCGCAGCCAAGCCATAGAGATGGACCACAATCACTGCCTTGGCATTGGGGTACTTCTTAAAGGCATCTTCCAGGGCGTTAGGATCCATATTCCACGTTTCCGGATCGCTGTCAATGAAAACCGGAACTGCGTTCTCATAGATAATGGGATTGGCGGAAGCAGCAAACGTTAAATCCTGACAAAACACAATGTCACCTGGCCCCACACCGGCTGCTCTTAGTGCCATATGAATGGCAGCTGTGCCGGAGCATAAAGCTGCGGCATACCCAGTGCCTATTCGTGCCGCAAGCTCTTTCTCGAACTCATCAACGTTTTTTCCCAAGGGAGCAATCCAGTTCGACTCAAATGCATCTTTGATGTATTGCATTTCGTATCCTTCATCGCTCATATGCGGTGACGACAGATAGATCTTGTTTCCCATTCCAAGACTTCCTTCCCCAAAGCAAATGTCTCCAAGACACCTATAAAAACCCACCTTGTATTTGTGGTTGTCAAAAAACCAGCTGGGTTTATCTCTCCTTCGGCGTAGAAATCCAGGTACAAGCTGTGATCATTACACAATCATGAGCACTGACGGCGGCCGTCAGATCATTCATCATAGATGGAGTATATTTAGCTTCTGTATGTATTATTTGTCGTTATATATTCGCCGTTATCTTATCTTTTCCTGCCCCTTTGTCGACTTTTTCGAAATGTCCTGGCGATTCTGGCTACAACTGCCAGCAAACAAAAAGCTGCAGGCCATTTGCGACCGCAGCCACTCAAGTTCGTGTTTAACCGTCCATGCAAACCTGTCGCAGTAGTTCGCCCAGATGAGCTCATCCTCACAGAGTACCCTTCTGAGCCGTAATGCCACTTCTGAATACAGCGAAACTCTTAGCCGGAGTGGTACAAGGAACCGTCCCCTGTACTCACTCCCTGATCCAATTTACCACATAATCCAAAGCATATTTGGCCGAGCTTAGCTGACGGTAGATTATTTGCCCCTCCTTGTCGATCAAGTAGACAGCAGGGGTGATTGACGCCTTGAACGCCCATTTAGTGGATTTGTCCGCATCCATAAAGACGGGGAAATCCCAACCCTGCTTTTTGTGAAACTCCTTGACCTCATTGATCGAGTCAGCAATGCTCACCGGCATCACCTGCAGCTTCCTGCCATCAAGATCCATATCATGCAAAGCCCCAAGGAACTGCACACTCGGTAGGCAGTTGATATCCCACAGTACTAACAGCGTATCCTGCTCATGCTGATCCTGAAACTTGATCTTTTCGCTGTTTTCCCCACGCACATAAAACTCCGGGGCCACGCTCCCAATCCCCGGCGGCCTTCCCTGAGTATTGGCCATATCTTCCTGCAGTGCCTTTTCCTGC
>Ga0134093_1003471_pt1 | contig 11113 bp, 8 predicted proteins | sample 4_1taG_FD_94452 | JGI IMG/M metagenome (GOLD analysis project Ga0134093, IMG submission 94452) | Switchgrass degrading microbial communities from high solid loading bioreactors in New Hampshire, USA - 4_13_20_68_A1 metaG | ecosystem: Engineered > Bioreactor > Semi-continuous > Anaerobic >...
ACGCGCGCCTTCTGGGATAGCGACCTCGGCAAGATGTTCGCCGCCGCGCGCCAGCAGACCACGCTCGACGGGGAGATCACGCTCGGCAAGGCGCAGCGGGTCGAGATCAACGACCGGGTGATCGGCGCGCAGCTTGCGATTGTGGCGGACCCGCAGGGCAACCGGCTCGGCACGGTGCTGATGCTGCGCGACGTGACGCGGGATGCCCTGTCCGACCGGCTGAAAGACCAGTTCGTGACGCAAATGAGCCACGAGCTTCGCACGCCGCTCGCCGCGATCAAGGGCATGAGCGAAGTGCTGCTCGCCATGCCAGAAGATCGCCCGCCGAACCGCAAGTTCCTTGAGGCGATCAGCCGGAACGCTGCCGTGCTGGACCGGATGATTATCGAGCTGCTGGACATCTCGGAGATCGGCGCGGGCAGCTTCGCGGTGCGTGAGCAGGAAGTGCACCTGCCGCAGCTTGTCTTCAACGTCATCCAGGGGCTGGAGTCGCGCATCCGCAAGGCGGAATTGTCGTTGGGCGTGATGGTCGTCAACGACCGGGAGCTTACGATCATCGGGGACGACCGGCGGCTGCAATGGGCGCTCGGCCACCTGATTGACAACAGCATCAAATATACTGAGGCGGGCGGCCAGATCGCGGTGGCGATCGGGCGGCGACGCGAGGGATATCTTCTGATTGAGGTCAGCGACACTGGCGTCGGGATCAGCCCGCGCGACCTGCCGCACATCTTCGAGCGATTCTATCGCGGCGAGGCGCGCACGCCATCCGGCAAGGTGATCGACCCGCGCGGTCTGGGCCAGGGGCTGTTCGTGGCGCGCGCCGTGGCTGAGGCGCACGGCGGCTATCTGAGCGTCGCCAGCCGCGTCGGTGAGGGGAGCACGTTCACCCTGGCGCTGCCGGTCGAGAAAAAGACCAATGGCGGCCGTCCCTTGCCCGAGATGCCCGCCGCGCCCGCGCTCGACGAGCCGCCGGTCGACCCCGGCGATGCGACGCTCCCTCACCAGAGTGACAGCGATTAGCGGGCGTCCGCGTTTCGGCTGGATCGGCCTCGCGCCAGCCGCCGGGAGGTATGCCCCCTGAACGAGAGTCAGGGTACAATTTCGGGTACGATAATGAGGCATTTTGCGCTGTCGTTTGATGCCTGAGGTGATACCCATGAGCGAGCACTTGGGGAAAGTCTTTCGCACTGGCGACCCCGCGCCTGAAAACGGGACCTATCAGCTTGTCAACGACCGCCCCGATCCGGGTGACGAGCGCACAGATCGCAGCCGCGTGATCCGGTTGCGGGCAGGCGATCCGATTCCCCCTCATCCCGATACCGGCACCCCAACTGAGTGGCGCTATATGCGTTTCGAAAAGCCCTTCCAGTTCCAGGGCTAATCGGCACGACAGGCAGCGGGCGGAACGGCAAATAGTTTCGCCCGCTGTGCTATGATTGCCCTGAGCATGTTTTTGTGAAATGCGCTCGCGCGCTGATTGGACTGCGCGCGGAGATACTCTCGGGCCGCTTCTGGCCGCGCAAAGGAGCATGCCAGATCGACATGGATCTCGAAACGCTGGCTGTTGCGGGCGGGATCTTCGTCCTGCGTGTGATTGGAAACGTCATCACCACGTTGCGCCTCGTCCTGATCGTGCGCGGGGAGAAGTTGTGGTCATCGATTGCGGGCACGATTGAAGCGCTGATTTTCGCTGTGGCGCTGGGTGGGGTGGTCAGCAGCCTCGATAACATCTGGAATCTGACCGCGTATAGCGTTGGCTATGGCGTGGGCGGCTACGTGGGGCTGGTGATCGAAGGCCGTCTTGTGACGCGGTTTGTGTCGGTCAGGATTATTTCGCAGAAGCGCGCGCACGACATCGCGGTCGCGGTGCGCGAGGCAGGATATGGCGCGACGGAAAGCCTGGGGCAGGGCGCGGCAGGGACCGTCGGCACGGTGACGGTCGTTGTGCGGCACCGGCAGGTGAACGACGTGGTCCGTGTGGCAAACCAGATCGACCCGGCGGCGTTCGTCACGATGGAAGAACTGCGCGGGATCGAGCGCGGGCACTTCCGGCGGCTGGCGCGCCCGGAGCGATAAGACGGTGAGCGATCTGCTTCCGCTCGTCACGGCGGCGATTGCGCGCGATGGGCTGATCGCGCCCGGCGCAACGGTCGTCGTGGGGGTGTCTGGCGGGGCGGATTCTCTCACGCTGCTGCATCTGCTCGTCCGCCTGCGCGACGAGCTTGACCTGACGCTGATCGCCGCGACGCTCGATCACGGGCTGCGTGGCGCGGCAGGCGCGGCGGACGCCGAGTTCTCGCGCCAGACGGCGGAAGCGTGGGGCGTGCCCGCGATCGTCGGGCGGGCGGATGTTCCTGCGCTGGCGGCGGCGCGTCGCCTGAATGTCGAAGAGGCGGCGCGGCAGGTCCGCTACACCTTTCTACTGCACGCCGCACGCCAAGTCGGGGCGGAGACGGTCGCCGTAGGGCATCACCGCGACGACCAGGCCGAGACCGTTCTGATGCACCTGATTCGCGGCAGCGGGTTGAGCGGCCTGCGCGGGATGCTGCCGCGCCTGCGCCTGAGCGATTATCACCTGCTGCCAGACGCGCCGATCACGCTGGAGCCATCCGCCAAGCCTGCCATGCCGGATCGGTGGCCGTGGCTGGTGCGCCCGCTGCTGGACGTGCCGCGCGCCGCGATCGACGCCTACGCCGAGGCGCACGGGTTCCAACCTCGCGTCGACGCGACCAACGCCGAGCTGACATTCTTCCGCAACCGCCTGCGCCATGAAGTTTTGCCCCTGCTCGAAACGCTCAACCCGAACGTGCGCGCGGTCCTGGCGCGGACGGCGCGCGTGCTTCAGGCGGACGCCGAGATCGTGCAGGCGGCGGGAGATGCTGCGCTGGCGCGAATCGCGCTGGCAATCGACCGGGATGCAATCGTGCTCGATCGCGGGGGGTGGGGGGCGTTGTCGCTATCGGAGAAACGGTCAATTGTGCGGCATGCGGTCGGGTGGCTGCGCCCCGATTGGCGGGATGTCGGATTCGAGCAGGTAGACGCGGCGCTCCGTGTGGCGGATGAGGGACCGACCGGCGCGGCAGCAACGCTCCCTGGCGGGCTAATGCTGCGCGTCCGCTATGCGACGCTGGTGATCGCAGGCGTGGAAACAGCGATTGCGCCCGCCGAGGAAGGCAGCGCCCCGGCGCTCGACCCGGGCGAAGAGTTGTCGTTCCGGGCAGGGGAGCCAGTCCGGCAGGCGTTCGGTGCGTGGACGTTCGAGGCCGAGCTGCTGCCGCCGGATGCCGATCTCGCGGCGTGGCACGGCGATCCGCTTGCTGCGGCGCTGGCCGTCCCACCGGATGCTCCGCTGGTGCTCCGCACGCGTCGCCCTGGCGAGCGCTTTCAGCCGCGCGGCATGGGCGGCCGCTCGCAAAAGTTGAGCGATACGCTGATTAACATGAAGGTCCCTGCCGCGTGGCGCGATCGCGTGCCGCTGTTGGCGGTGGGGGATGCGATCGCGTGGTTTGTCGCGCCGTCGGCGGACGGGCTGCGTGGCCGCGTGGCGGAGCCGTTCGCGACGCCGGGAACGGCGCGCTCGCGCTGGATCGGCGTGCGCTGGCGGCGCGGAGAGTGAGACGCTCGAGCGGCGGGAGATTCAGACCCGTAGCGAGCCGCGAAACCCCCTGGCGCTGTAGAACGTGGGCGCGCTGTTGTGATAGATGAAGACATGACCGTAGCGGAAATCGGCAAAGATCGCGCCGCCGCGCTCTCGGATGTCCGCAGGCGTCTTGAGCCAGCTTGACGTCTTCGTATCGAAATCCCCAAGCTTCTGCAGTGCCCGGTATTCTTCTTCCGTCAAGATCTCAATGCCCATAGCCGCTGCCATGTCGATGGCGTTACCGGCTGGATGCACGCCTTTCTTGTCGCGTTCTGCCTGCCCTTCACGGTCGTAGCAAGTGTTTCGACGGCCTTTCGGGCTTTCTGGTGAACAATCATAAAAAATGTATTCGCCCGTTTTCTTATCGTAACCGACCACATCCGGCTCGCCGCCAGTTTTTTCCATTTCATGGAGCGACAACAGTTTTTCAGGGTTCGCTTCCAGCCGCGCCTGGACCTTAGCCCAATCAAGCCCCTTATGGCGGCTCATGTTTTGCTCAAAACGGTCTTTTAGTGTGCTGAGCAGGTTGTTGCGTTCTTTCGCTGAAAGCGCCATGCTGGTTTCCTTTGACTGATCGTGGACAAAGACGGTATGAAGATTCTATGAAAAAGCATAAAGGGAAGCCCATCGTCCGCTCGCGTGCGCCTGCGTCCACAGGCGAAATATGGAATTTGTTGTAGAATAACTGACTCGATGACCGAGACCTTGATTTTTTGCAAACCTTCAGATATAGTTAAGCCAGGATAAACCATTCCGCAGCTTAGTCTAAGGGCAGCAGGATGAGCGTCAACGAAGAACAAGCATATGTTTTGGTGGTGGACGATGAGGGCGCCATTCGCTATTCCATCACCAAAACGTTACAGCGCGTCGGCTATCACGTCGAAGCCGCCGCCTCGGGCGAAGAAGCGCTCGAGATGATGAAGAATCAAAATTACGATGTGGTCCTTACGGACATTCGTATGCCAGGGCTGACTGGCGTCGAGCTTTTGCGGCGCATTAAAGAAGAAGCGCCAGACGCCGTCGTGATCCTCTTGACGGGTTATGCCAGCCTGGAAACCGCGATCGAGAGCCTGCGCCTGGGCGCGCACGACTACCTCGTCAAGCCGAGCAGCAGCCAGGACATCCGCAACAGCGTCGCCCAGGGAGTCGAGCGTGCGCGCAACCTGCGCAACCGCCGCGCGCTGCTGCGCTCGATCCGCGACAACGTCGAGCAGCTTACCGGGGAGCAGGTCGAGCTAGAGCGGCCTGAGACGCCCGCCGCTGGGAAAGCTGCTCCCGCAGGCAGCACGCCCGTCGTGACGCCCGTCACCACCATGACCATCGGCCCGCTGACGATTTACCCCGGCCGCTACCAGATCTCGGTAGGCGACGAGCCAATTGACCTGACGCCGACTGAGTTTGACCTGCTGCTGTATCTGGCGGCGCACCGCGGGCGCGTGGTGCCATGCTCGGAGCTGGTGCGCGAGGTGCGCGGCTATGGGCTGGAAGAGCACGAAGCGCGCGAGGTCATCCGTCCGCACGTCAGCAACCTGCGCCGCAAGCTGAAGTCATCCGGGCAGAACCCGAACATCATCGTTAACGTGCGCGGGATCGGCTATCGTCTGGCTGAAACTTCGTAAGTCTGGCACACGCCTTGTTTTTTTCGCCTCGCGGGAGTTGCTCGTGAGGCGTTTTTTGTAGGCAAACCCGCGCGCGCTATTGTCTCCGAGGCTATTTCGAAGTACCTTTGTCTAGGCAATTGGCGCTTAGCGATAAGCGATAGAGGGGGGATTTGGCGTCCTGCTCTTAGCTGGCGACTAACTGCTGACTGTCTAGCATTTCACCAGGCCCACCAACTTCCGGGAATGTGCACATGGGAAACCTGAATCCGAACCTGCTGACCAAGGACACGCAGGCGGTATTGGATGATGCAGTCGATATCCTGACAGCGTTTGGAAAAACGCTCCTCACGCCCGAAGCGGCGCTGCTGGCGCTGCTGCGCTCCAAGAACACCGCGGCTGCCAGCATCTTCAAATACTTCGCGGAGAAGCGCGGCGCAGATCTCGACCGGCTGGAACGGCAGGTCAAGCTGGCAGTGCAGAGCCGCCGGGATCTCAGCGGCGATCTAAAGTTCATCGCCACCGGGAAGAAGGCGGTTGACCTCAGCCGCTCGATGGTGATCGCGCTGGACGAGGCGCTTAGCGTGGCGCAGGCGCTTAACCAGACGACGATCGACACCGATCATCTGCTGGGCGTGATGACCGAACGCGAAGTTGGCACGGCGGGCATCCTGACGCAGTTTGGGATCACCAAAGGCGCGCTGCGTGAAGTGCTGACGACCTCGGCCACCAGCACGACCGTTATCCGCCGCACCGATACCGGCGCGAGCAGCGACATGGTCGCTGCGGCGCGGACCGGCATGCTTCGCGCGGTGTATTTCCGCGAAGACCTGCTGCGCGAGCTGATCCAGATGCTGGCCCAGACTGTCAGCCGCCACGTGATCCTGATTGGCCCGGATGGGGTGGGCAAGCGCACGCTGGCCTATAGCCTGGCCTTGCTGATCGCCGAGGACAAAGGCCCGGTGGGGATCCGCAATCTGGTGCAGGTGGACGAGCGCGCGCTGCTGGACGACGCAGTCAGCGCGCTGCAAAGCGGCCTGAATCGCGCGCGCGGCGGGATCCTGTTCATTCCGCACATTCACCGCTTCTTCGGCGGGCAGCTTAAGGCAGAATTCCCCAAGGCCACGCCGATGCTCCAGAAGGCGTTTCTGGGCGGCGATCCGGTCATCATCGGCAGCACGACGCAGGCGCTGTGGGACGACCGGCTGCGGACGATCCCAGCGATCGCGGAGAACACGCAGCTTCTGAACGTCCCGGCGCCGGATGTGGACGAGACGCGCGAAATCCTCGAAGTCATCGCGCCACATCTGGCAGCGGACTATGAGATCGAGATCGAACCGGAAGCGCTGAAGGTTGCGGCGAACCTGGCGCGGCGCTACATGAGCGGGACGCCCCTGCCGCTGAGCGCGGAACACCTGCTGCACCGTGCGGCCTCGCTCGTCAGCCTGAGCGACCAGGCGCACCTCGGCTTCCGGCGCGAAACGGCGGACTCGGTCCTCGACGCCGAAGACGTGACGCTCGCCGCCGCGCAGATCACCGGCATCCCGGTCAGCAAGCTCGGCCAGGACGAGCGCACGAAATACGCCAGCATGGTCGAGCACCTGCACGAGCGGATCATCGGGCAGGAAGAGGCGGTCATCGCGCTCAGCCGCGCGGTGAAGACGGCGCGCGTCGGCCTGAAAGACCCGAAGCGCCCGATCGGCTCGTTCCTGTTCCTGGGTCCGACCGGCGTGGGGAAGACGGAACTGGCGAAGGCGCTGGCGGAGTTCATGTTCGGCAGCGAAGACGCCATGCTGCAGATCGACATGTCTGAGTACATGGACGAGAACACCGTCAGCCGCCTGATCGGCGCGCCGCCCGGCTACGTCGGCTATGAAGGCGGCGGGCAGCTTACCGACCGCGTGCGCGAGCAGCCGTACATTGTGGTGGTGTTTGACGAGGTCGAAAAGGCGCACCGTCGCGTGCTGGACGTGCTGCTTCAGGTGATGGAAGAGGGCCGCTTGACGGATGGGCAGGGCAACGTCGCGCGCTTCAGCGAGGCGGTGATTATCATGACCAGCAACGTCGGCGCGCACGAGTTGGCGACGACCGTGATCGACGACGAGACGCGCGCCGAGGTGATGGCGCAGGTCCGTGCGGAGTTCCGGCCCGAGTTCCTCAACCGCCTGGACGAGATCGTGATCTTCCACCCGCTCAGCGACGAGCACCTCGCGCAGATTCTGGACCTACTGCTCCGCCAGGAGAACAAGCTCGCGGCAGAGCGCGGCCTGACGCTGGATTTTTCCGACAAGGCGAAACGCTGGCTGCTGGCGCAGAACGATCATCCGGAGTGGGGCGCGCGTCCCCTGCGGCGGATCATCCAGCGCCACGTGCGCGAGCAGCTTGCCGACTATCTGCTGAAGGAAAATCCGCAGCCCGGCACGCGCGTCATTATCGACGCGAACAAGAAGGGGCTGACGTTTGACATCAAGGCGAGCAAGAAATAGCTCTAGCTGCAGAACCTCACCCCTTAACCCCCGCCCTCTTTTCCCCTCTCCGTAAACGGAGAGGGGCCAGGGGTGAGGTTTCGCGCGCTGACCGCATACGCTCGTTGCTTTCGAAAGACCACGGAAAACGACAGCGCCCCGCAGGTAACGCGGGGCGCTGTTTGATTCTTGCTTATGCGAAGGGGGCGAGCGTTTAGCCGCCTTCGGTTGCCGGGGCCGTGACTGCGAACGGCATCACGACGACGTTCCCGCTCGCGTCCGTGATGGGCGTATCGGGGCCGGGGAATTCGTGCACGCCAAGCTCACCGGCGTCCTGGTGGAGCATCGCCCACAGCGTCCCGGTGACGCGGTTGGTATCGACCGGAACGACCACGTTCTGGGTCTGCCCCGCGACTACTTGCGCGAAGCCGATGATCTCACCCGGCGCGCCGCTGCTGTCCGCATGGATGTCCACCCAGCCGTTCACCGGGATGGTCACCTGCGCGATCAGCACAGTACCGTCTGCCGTGATTTCCTGATCCGTGACCTGCAGGCTCGCGTCGCCGCTCACCGCACCAGCATCATCGCCAGTGTCAGCACCGGTATCACCGCCGGTATCCGCGCCAGCGTCGCCACCAGCGGCATCGCCAGTGTCAGCACCCGCATCGTCACCAGTACCGGCACCAGCGTCGCCACCGGTATCAGCGCCCGTATCAGCGCCAGCGTCATCACCGGTATCCGCACCAGCGTCAGCGCCCGTGTCATCACCTGGAGCCGCGCCCGGCGCCTGGAAGCTCAGCCCAAGCTGCTGGGCGAGCTGGCTGGCGTCGTAGTACAGATCGAAGCGGACGATCTGCATGCCTGCCTGGGCGGCCATATCGCCCTCGGCGGCAGCGTCACCTTCCGCAGCTTCGCCTTCGGCCGCCGCGTCACCTTCGGCGCCCATATCGGAACCGCCAGCGCCCAGCTCAAGGATCGCCACCATCGGAACGTTGACGGTCTGCTGCGTCGGCGCGGCGCCCATGAAGTCACCGCTGTGCGTGCCGGTGAACGTGAACTCGACCACCACCACGTTGTCGGCAGTCACCACCCGCTGGATGTTGTAGGCCTGGCCGGAGAACGCTGAATTCAGGATGTTGGCCGGGCCGGTTACATCCTCACGCGTGCTGAGGCCCTGCGCCTGTGTGTAGTCGCGGAACTGGATGGTTTCCGCCAGCAGGTTCGGGTCGAAGGTCTGGAAGTAGTTCAGAACGGTCTGGACGGCCGGAGACGACGGGTCACCGATGATGATGGGGCCACCCGGCTGCGCGCCCATGTCGCCGCCAGTGTCGTCGCCCGTATCTGCGCCGGTATCGGCGCCCTCACCACCCTCTGGAGTGGGGGTGGTGTCGTCCTGCGCCAGCGTTGGCGTGAACGACAGGCTCAGACCCAGCCCCAGAATCAGGACCAGCACAAGAGCCGCCAAACTGAACGGTAAAAAGCGTTGCATCGTGCCCTCCTATACGAGTGTTAACAGGGTTACAGTACGTCTCGTTCATGGCACGCGGGGCCGTGAATCCAACCCCGCGCCTCCTAACATATGACTCTCACGAAGCGGCAACATCCCCCAGTGGAAGGATTTTCCGGTGGGTGATCTGGGGGAGTGAAGCGATAGGCCACTGATCCTATCCCCGCGCCGCGCCGTCACACGCCACTCTGCCAACCCTCACCTCCTACTCCCCACTCCCTCCCCTGTATTCTCGCTGTTTTTAGCTTATAATCTCCTTTGCGCAGCGCTCGCCGATCTGGCGAGGCGGGCGGCTGGCGGTTCACCGCAACAAGAGGAGCAACACCGTATGCGCAAGCTCAAGGCGACGCTGTGGGGCGCGCTTTCTGCGACTCTCGGCCTGCTGAGCATTCTGCCGTCCTTTCACGTCTTGCCGCGATCCGGCCTGGGATGGGCGCAGCTTGTCGCTACTGAGAACCCCGGCCTGGCGATGGTGAGCGGGGCGATGGGCATTTATCGCGGGCTGCGCGCGCGCTCGCTGAAAGCCGTGCTGCTCGGAACGGCTGGCCTGGGGCTGGGGATTCGCCCGCTGATCCGCCGCAAAGAGGTCAACCGCGCGATGTCCGAGGCGATGCGCGAGGGGCTGGGCATCGGCTGGCAGGGGCAGATCCCGGCGGAAGTGCACCGTCGCTTCGGGCAGACGCACCGCACCGATCTGTGGGGCCCGATCCTCTACTTGCTGCGCATCCGCGTGCGCGAAACGCGCGACGTGCTATTCGCTGCGCCGGACGGTCACCCTTTGCGCGTCGACATTTATCAGCCCGAGAAGCGCGACGGTCTGCTGCCCGCAGTAGTCGTGGTGCACGGCGGCGCGTGGTTCCACGGTGACAAGAGTGATTACGCATTTGGCCTGCACGACCGCTGGCTCGCGGCCCAGGGTTACGTCGTCTTCGATGTGCAGTACCGGACGTCTGGCGGGTGGCCCGCGCCGCTGTCGGACGTGAAGTGCGCGATCCGCTGGGTGAAGCAAAACGCCGCGCGCTACGGGGTCGATCCGGAGCGGATTGCGGTGATGGGGCGCTCCGCAGGCGGGCACCTCGCGCTGATGGCCGCGTACACCGCCGGAAGCGATCGCTTCCCGGTGGATTGCGGCAGCGGCGCGCTGAGCGAGGTGGATGAGAGCGTTCGCGCCGTGGTGGTCAGCTATGCCCCGGCGGACCTGATGCTGTGGCCCGCCGAGCGTGGCAGCGCGATCGCGGAGTTGATGGGCGGGCTGCCGGGCGAGATTCCGGACCGCTATCGCGAGGCGTCGCCGATTAATCACATTCGCCCCGGTCTGCCGCCGACGCTGATCATTCACGGCCAGCGGGACCGGCTGGTGCCGCCCGTTCACTCCGAGCAGTTGTTCAATCATTTGCGTGCCGCCGGGGTGCGAAGCGTGTTGCTGCGCATCCCCTGGGGACGACATGGCGTCGACAGCCTGATCGTCGGTCTGACAGGGCCGATGATCCAGTACGATGTCGATCGCTTTCTTGCGTGGGCGTTCCACCAACCGCCCGCGCCGCACGCGGACGAACCGTCCGCTGACGAGTCGGGTGTCGCAACAGAAGCGAGGCAGGGAGTATGAGGGCGCTGGCACGATGCGTGCTGGTGATGGTCGCCGCTTTAGGAGCTTTGTCACTCACCCCAAACACGAGTGCTGGATCGGACCCACGCCAGGAAAGCCCGGCTATCTGGGTGGTTGACGCCCCGATGGTTGAGAGCGTGTATCCAGATGGGCTGGTCTTCCGGCTGCGGGCGCAGAGCAACGCCGGGGAAATTGAGCGGGCGCGGCTGCTGTGGTATCGTCCCGTGCTGCGGCCCGGCGCGACGCGGCACGTCCAGGTTGAGGAAGCCAGCGTCGATCCGGAGGCGGGCGAGC
>Ga0134093_1003488_pt1 | contig 11047 bp, 10 predicted proteins | sample 4_1taG_FD_94452 | JGI IMG/M metagenome (GOLD analysis project Ga0134093, IMG submission 94452) | Switchgrass degrading microbial communities from high solid loading bioreactors in New Hampshire, USA - 4_13_20_68_A1 metaG | ecosystem: Engineered > Bioreactor > Semi-continuous > Anaerobic >...
TGGTAATCACCCTAACGCATTATGGGTACGTAAAGAGGACCCCTCTTAGCGTGTACAAGAGCCAGCACCGCGGTGGACGGGGAATTGTGGCCCTTCAAACCCGGGAAGATGATTTTGTGGAAGACATATATGTCACCTCCACCCATGACAGGCTGCTATTCTTTTCCAGCCTGGGTAAGGTTTACGAGCTCAAAGCTTATGAGATACCGGAAGCCGGAAGGCAGGCTCGCGGTACGCCCATAATAAACCTGATCCAGGTAGCGCCGGGGGAGAGGATACAGGCGGTCATCCCGGTAAAGGACGTGGATAACAAGGAGTATATCATGATGGCCACCTCAAAAGGTTACGTCAAGAAGAGCTCCCTTGATGAGTTTGTAAATATACGCAAGGGAGGGCTTGTGGCCATCACCCTTAGAGACGATGATGAGTTGATACAGGCACAGCTTACCGATGGCGATAGGGAGGTAATAATGGCATCCCACAACGGTATGGCCATTCGCTTCCATGAATCGCAGGTACGCCCCATGGGCAGAGCGGCTATGGGGGTAAAGGGCATGGAACTGGATGAAGGGGATCATATCATCGGAATGGAGCTCGTAAAGGAGGGGGCCTACGTCCTTTCCATAAGCGAAAACGGGTATGGTAAGAAGACGCCCATTGATGAATACAGGATACAGGGCCGAGGTGGAAAGGGCATCATAACCATGAACATCACCAAGAAGACGGGCAAACTGGTGGCTTTGAAGGTGGTTACCGATGAAGACCTCATGATTATAAACTCCGAGGGAACGGTTATACGCATAAATTCCGGTGAAGTTGCCAGCACCGGCAGAAATACCCAGGGCGTTATGCTGATGAAGCTGGATGAAGGCGTATCGGTGGTTTCCGTTGCAAGGGTTAGACGTTCAGAGGATTCGGAAGGTTGATAGGCCTGCCGTTTTTCACCGGTGTATTTTTATGAAAATTAAAAAAATCAATTTACCGTATGGAAAAAGCTGCATGGAAGTGATATAATCTACCAAAATGAATTTTTATGCACCTCTACATCAGAGCAACGGGAGGCGTCTTTATGAACGATATTAAGTTTATAAGGAATGAAAATCCAAAGCCAAAGCCTAAGGATGAGGAACTCCAGTTTGGCACCGTATTTACCGATCATATGTTCGTCATGGATTACAGCGTAGAGAGGGGATGGCATGATCCCAGAATAGTACCATACGGTCCGGTGAGATTTGAGCCTTCTATCATGGTATTCCATTACGGGCAGGCCATTTTTGAAGGTTTGAAAGCATACAGGAATATAAAAGGAGAAGTGGTAACGTTTCGCCCCATGGACAATTTTTCCCGTCTAAACCGGTCGGCCGAAAGGCTGTGTATTCCCCAGGTAGATGAAGAGCTGCTATGGGAAGGTTTAAAGATGCTGCTGGAGATCGAAAGGGATTGGGTTCCCGAAGCGGAAGGTACGGCCCTGTATATAAGGCCTTTCATAATCGCTACCGATCCTTATTTGGGCGTAAGGCCGTCAAATACCTATAAGCTGTTTATAATACTCTCGCCTGTGGGGGCATACTATGCCGAAGGCTTTAAGCCGGTTAAAATATATGTTACCGATAAGTACGTACGCGCCGCCAGGGGTGGCCTGGGCTATACCAAGGCAGCTGCTAATTATGCCGCCAGCCTCTATGCCGCCGAAGAGGCAAAGAAAAAAGGGTATACCCAGGTATTATGGCTGGATGCATGCCAGCACAGATATGTGGAAGAAGTTGGTACCATGAATATATTCTTTAAGATAAATGGAGCAGTGGTGACGCCATCTCTGGAAGGGGGCAGCATACTTCCTGGTATTACCCGGGACTCGGTGATTACCCTGGCCAGGTCCATGGGGTATAAAGTGGAGGAGAGGTTGATTTCCATCGAAGAGGTGTTTGAAGCCCATGATAAGGGCAAGCTCGAAGAAGTGTTCGGCACCGGTACCGCCGCCGTCATATCACCCGTTGGCGAGCTCAACTGGAATGACAGGATAATACGGATAAACGATGGCAGGATGGGTGAATTCTCAAAGCTGATGTACGATAAGCTAACGGGTATTCAGTACGGCAGAGAGGAAGATAAATTCGGCTGGGTAAAAAAGATTTGTTGATGGTTTAATATCAAGTAAAAGGGGTAATGGCGTCCATACCCCTTTTACTGTTTCAAGCCATGGTACTGTAATTTTTGCTCCAGTTCCTGGCGCCTGTTTTGCATTTGGTTTGAAATTTGCTTTTCCACCTGTTGCTTGGCGGCCTGGCTGGGATGGGCGGCTTCTACCGTGTACCAGCCGCGATGGTGCATGGCTTCAAAAAACAGTTGCGCATGGTTTTGCTCTTCCTGCTGAATGTGCTGTAAGGCCTGGATTATATTCTGGTTAGTTGATTCCATGATTGCGTTGTTGTACGCGTCCGTAACGTGTTTTTCCGTCATGATGGAATCGTAGAGCATTTCCCTTTCGCTCAGTTGATTTTGAGGCATGGTCTTCCCTCCCGCTAATATTTTTACTGCTGATTTGGCGGGCTAAAACCGCCCTGCTGAAGCAGCATTTTAATGGTGTTTGCGTGCTGTTCTTCCTGCTTTGCTACCAGCTCGAAGAGATATTTGATCTCCGGATCCACAGCCTGTGCGGCATATGCCCTGTATTTGTTAATGCACGTGTATTCTGCTCGAAGCTGATCTTCCAGCAATATCCGTTCCTTGTTTGTAAGCTCCATCCTTGCCTATCCTCCTTTCTTTTGAATAGTTTTTCCTAAAATCGAGTTTTAATAAATCGAAAATTTTGTGAAAAAATTTAACTGAAAAGAAGGATTTTTGAGAAACTTGTAGAACTATAGAAGTATAGATTCGTAATAATTTTGTAAAAAATATTTAATAATTAAAAATGAGAAAGAGGGTGTAGTGGAAGGCGAGGCAAAATGAAGAGAAGTATTGCTGTAATGGTGATGTTATGCTTTGTGTTTTTGACGGGTTTTACTTATAGCGATGAGATGGAAAGTAACACCACGGCTTATGCTATGTACGTGAACGATGTGGAAGTTGGTGTATTGAAATCAGCAGCAAAAGGGCTCAGCATCTACGACGAAGTTATAAAGGGTATAGAGGATAAATATGCGGGACAGAAAATATACATAGGAGCAGAAGTCTATTTTAAAGAGAGGGAGATGCACAGCGGCCTGTTTACCGATGAATCCGAGTTGGCTAAAAATATCCAGCAAGCCGTGGAAGTAAAAATCGATGCATATGCCATAGTAGTTGATGGAGAGCCTGCATGCTTTTTGAAGACTTACGAGGAAGCTCAGGAAGTACTGGAAAGAGTTATGAACCCGTACCGGTCGATGGTTGAGCAGTCCGAAAATACGGTACTGGAGGATATAGGGTTTAAGGAAAGCGTTGAGATTACTCCCGAAACGGTGCTGTATAGCAACATCGTTGACGTGGATAAAGCTTTTAAGATAGTAACCACGGGCACAGCAGAGGTTCAGGAGTATGAAGTAAAAGAAGGGGATACGCTGTGGAGCATTGCGCGGCAGCATGACATGAGGGTAACAGATATACAGGCAGCCAATCCCGATTTGGATACCGAGATAATAAGGCCGGGGCAAAAGCTCAAGCTACAAGCCCTCAAAAGCCTTGTAACGGTAGTAACCCGCGAAAAGGTGACGTATACCGAGGAGATACCGTTCAACACTGTTACGAAGAATACTTCTGACCTTTATAAAGGAGAGAAAAAGGTAGAGCAGGAGGGCCAGAAGGGCGAGAAGAAGATAGAGGTTTATGTAACGAAGGAAAACGGGGTAGAGGTATCCCGTGAGAAGATAGGCGAAACCGTGTTAAAGCAGCCCGTGGATCAAATAGAGCTGATAGGTACAAAAAGCAGACCTGCTTCTAATACATCCAACCGCAGCAATTATACCAGGCCGTCAGACCTGACGCCTATTTCAAAAAACGGTGTGGAGATGACGCCCTGGTTTGGCGGAGCAGATAAGATTTTTACCAGGGGTTCTATCGCCAAAGTTACCCACGTAGAAACGGGACTGACATTTTATGTGAAGCGCCGCGGTGGAACAAACCATGCCGATAGCGAGCCGTTGACCGCCGCCGACACGGCCGTTATTAAGCGTATATACGGAGGCAAATTCAGATGGAACCGTGAACCTATAATAGTTGAGGTCAACGGGAAGAAGATGGCGGCGTCCATGAATGGTATGCCCCATGGAGGATCTACCATAAGCGATAACGGTTTTCCGGGCCATTTTTGCATACACTTTTATGGCAGCCGGACTCATGGTACAAACAGGGTAGATCCGGATCACCAGGCGGCGATAAGAATTGCAGCAGGCAAATAACGCTTTGTGAAGCTGCATATTCGACAAAAAAATTAGGGGCTCCTCGATTCAAACGAGGAGCCCTTTCAATTTGCTATTTTATGCTAAAATCATGCATATCTGTTGATTATCTCCATGATGTTTCTCGTACCGGAAGTATGATCCTCCGCAGACATGGCGTTAATGTATTGGTGCCGCTTGCTATAAAGGTCCAGGATTGAGAGGTACAGCGAATCTTCGGTCATATCTTCCTGCAGGAGGACCTTGCTATAGCCCTTCTTTTCGAAAGACATGGCGTTTAAGATTTGATCCCCTCGGCTGGCTTTTAGCGGTAAAGGAATTAAAAGGCATGGCTTTTTAAGGGCTAGAAATTCGTGGATGGAATTGGATCCGGCCCGGGATATCACTACATCCGCTAAAGCCATGATGTGGGGTAACTCCTTATCCAGGTATTCGAATTGGACATAGCCGGGTATACCTTCGTAGCTGGGGTCTATATTGCCCCTCCCGCATATATGCACTATTTGAAACCGGGTAGTCAGCTTTTTGACTATCCTGCGCAGGCAGTTATTTATGGCTACCGCCCCGGAACTTCCGCCCATCACCATTATTACCGGCTTTTCTTGCATGAAGCCGCACAGCTTTTTGCCGGTTTCGGCATTTCCCTGAAACAGCTCTTTACGTATAGGGGTACCGGTATATATGGCTTTATTGCCCTTAAACTGGGCGGCGGTCTCCGGAAATGTGGTACATATAACCTGTGCAAACGACGAGGCTATTCTGTTTGCCAGGCCGGGGGTGATATCGGATTCGTGTACTATGACCGGGATTCGGTTTGCCCATCCGCCAATTACAACCGGAACGGAAACAAACCCTCCCTTTGAAAAGATGACATTGGGTTTTATCTTTTGTATTATGTGTACTGACTGGCCTATTCCGTACGCTACTTTAAAGGGATCGGTAAAGTTTTTGACATCCAGATATCGCCTTAGCTTGCCGGACTGCACTGCGTGATATATGACTCCGCTCTGCTTTGATATCAGGTTGTATTCGATACCGTTTTTTGTGCCTATATAATGGATTTCCCAGCCATCGCGCTTCAGCTCGGCAATGAGAGCTATATTGGGGGTTACATGCCCTGCGGTGCCCCCACCGGTCAGCACTATTCTCTTCATGATGTTACCTCCTACACCCTTTCAAGCGGTTTGAGCCCTATCAGCTTAAGCCCGTTAGCCAGTGTGATCCGCGTGGCTTCCACCAGAGCCAGCCTTGCGCATCTCAGTTGCTGATCTTCTACCAGGATGGGGTGTTCATGGTAAAAGCGATTGAAATCCTGGGCCAGGTCTACAAGGTAGCGGGTTATGATCGATGGTTCAAGCTGGGTTAGGGCCGCTATGACTTTTTCGGGGAACTGGTACAGCGTTTTGCACAGCTGATACTCTTCCTTGGTTTCTATTAAACCGGGATTAAAGAGGCTGTCATGTTCGGAAGCCTTTCTAATGACGCTGCAACACCTTGCATGAGTGTATTGTACATACGGTCCGGTTTCTCCGTCGAAGTTCAGGGCTTCATCCCAGGAGAAGGATATGTCTTTAATGCGATTGCTGTACAGGTCGCTGAATATGATGGCGCCTACCCCTATGTAACGGGCCACTTCTTCCTTGTTCTCCAGGTCGGGGTTCTTGTTTTCGATTATTTCACGGGTTTTCTTGACGGCCTCGGACAGTATATCTTCGAGCAGCACAACCTTTCCTTTGCGGGTGGACAGCTTCTCCCCGCCCAGGCTTACAAGCCCAAAGGGAACGTGTATCAGGTCCTTTGCCCATTCATATCCCATCAACTCTATTACCTTAAACCATTGCTGGAAATGAAGGCTTTGTGCCGCGCCCGTCACGTATATGCATTTGTGGAAATCATACTCCTTTTTACGGTATATGGCTGCCGCAATATCACGAGTGGCATACAGGCTGCTGCCATCCTTTTTTAGTATCATACAGGGGGGCATCCCGTATTCTTCCAGGTCTACGATCATGGCGCCCTGGCTTTCCACAAGTAAGTTCTTTTGCTTGAGCTCTTCAATCACGGCATCCATTTTATCGTTATAAAAGCTTTCGCCGGCATATGAATCGAAATGGACGTCAAGAAGGTCGTATACCTTTTCAAACTCTTTAAGGCTTATATCTTTAAACCACTGCCACAGCTCCAAAGCCTCGCCATCTCCTTTTTCCATGCGGGCAAACCAATCCCTGGCCTCATCTTCCAGCTTTGGATCCTTTTCGGCTTCATCATGGAATTTTACGTACAGGCGCAGGAGCTCTTTTATGCCATGGGTTTCAACTTCCTCTTTATTGCCCCATAACTTGTACGCCACTATGAGCTTGCCAAACTGGGTTCCCCAGTCGCCCAGGTGGTTTATGCCGATGCACCTGTAACCCATAAATTCGAATATTTTGCGCAAAGAATTGCCGATAACGGTAGACCGAAGATGGCCCACATGGAAGGGCTTGGCTATGTTTGGGGCCGAATAATCTATGACGACGGTCTTGCCCTGCCCTATGGGTTGGGACCCGTACTTTTCACGCTCTTCTAATATACGTTTTAAAGTCTGCTCTACAAACAGGGACTTGTTGAAAAAGAAATTGAGGTATCCGGATACCGGTTCTACCTTATCGATGAATTCCATATTTGAGATATTCGATGCCAGCTCCTGGGCAATCATCATCGGAGACTTTTTAAGCGTTTTGCTCAGTTTAAAGCACGGAAGGGCTATATCGCCCATCTCGGGGTTGGGCGGATACTCCAGCATATCGTAAAGCTGCTCACGGCTAAGTTCGGGAAGCTGTTTATGTATTGCCTGTACGATAGTATCCTTGACGTCGAACATGGCCACTACTCCTCTTCCTTAATTTTTTCTTTATAGTCTATAATACCACACGGCTATGCTAAATAACAATAACCAACGGCAATTTGTTGGACTACAGGAATAATCGGCTTTTGTTATTCTGTGATAATGTCATATTGAAATTATTCTTATATAATGTCATACATGAGAGAGGAGATATTCAACATGACACAAAAAGAAATGACCCGTCTAAGAGTCAGAAACCAAACAATCGACAAAGTTATAACCATCAGAGAAGCTGCTGAGCTTCTAGACCTCAGTGAACGCCAAGTAATAAGGTTGAAAAAGGGGGTTTTGAAAGAAGGACCTGCGTTCATTATCCACAAAAATAGAGGTCGAAAGCCCCAGCATGCTCTCTCCGATGAACTTAAAAACACCATAATTAACCTTAAAAAAAGCGAAAAATACAGTGACGTAAACTTCAACCATTTCGTCGACTTACTTATGGAAAATAAAAACATTAAAGTAAGTTATTCCTCTGTATACAGAATTCTAACAAAAGAAGGCATTAGCAGCCCTAGAAAACATCGTAAACGCAAAGCCCATCACAGAAGAAAAAGGATGCCCCAAAAGGGTATGCTCGTCCAAATAGATGCTTCTAAACACGACTGGATAGATGGGCTTCCACCTTTTACCCTCCACGGGGCTATTGATGATGCCACAGGCGAAATACTCGCCCTATTCTTCACTCAAGAAGAGTGTATGGAAGGCTACTTTGAAATCGTACGCCAAATAATTACTAATCATGGCATTCCCTTTAGCCTGTACTCTGACCGCCATACCATCTTCGTTTCGCCCAATGACGGTAAACTTTCCATCGAAGAACAACTTGCACGCAAAACAGTTAACCTCACACAGTTCGGCAGAGCTATGGAAGAACTCGGCATCAATATAATTAAAGCCAGGTCCCCTCAGGCTAAAGGGCGTGTCGAAAAACTCTGGGATACTCTTCAGGATAGGTTGAAAGCCGAACTTAAAATCTATGGCATCAATTCAGTTGAGGCTGCTAATGCTTTCTTACCCAGATTTATTGAATCCTACAACAAAAGATTCGGCGTTGAGCCTGAAAACCCTCAGCCTGCATTCAGGCCTCTTGACCCTGCTATCAACCTCGACTATATCCTGTGCATCAAGGAACGTCGCACCATCATCGAAGGATCTGCCTTCTCATACAAGGGAAAATATTATCAACTGGTCAAGGACGGCAAAAAAGTCCCTGCTATGCCCAAAGCTAAACTTACCGTCCTATTTAGCCCTAAAATAGGCGTAAAAGCTTTCTATGCCGGTACGATATATGATACCCTAATACTTGAAGAACGACCTAAAAAACAAGCTTTACAACAGTCTGAGCATAAATCAGAGAAGAAGCATAATCCCGTAAAACCGGCTCCTGACCACCCATGGAAACAACAACCTCAAAAAAGGCCTAGAATCTCTTACGAGGAGACTGATCGTGAAATCCTTGAGATGCTAGACCAGCTGTTTAACTCCACACGAGCCTGGGCATAGCATATTTATCTATCGCTTCTCCTATAGATTATCATACAAGCTTTGATAGTATTTATCAAGGCTTAGTTTCTTATTGCTTTTTTAGCCCCCGTAATAGTATTAAAAAGGCCCTAAACTCAGAGTGCGTGTCAAGTGGACCGTGGAATAAGATGGGATGGCCCTAGAGCTTTGCTACTTATGCCGCGAAAGCCACTTGACATGCACCCTCTTGGGTAAGCTTTTGCCTATGCCGGTGGGTGTATTACACCCACCGGTCTGCCTAGCGGCGAGCGATAAAATCCTAATAGCTTTGACTATAATTACCTTTGTAACATTTTTTAAAGCCCATAGTGACATTTTTATTGAATAAAATTGAACTTTTTTAGGTGACATTTTCACAGACTATTGACACTACAGGAATAATCGGCTTGACAGATTTTCCATAATAGTATTATACTACACTTGAAAATGAAGCGGTAAAAGGAGGCCTTTCTCCCTGCTATAAGGGTGGAAGGCTTTGTAAGTTATAAAAGGCAGTTGGAATAAGAGGGATTAAAAAACGAAAGGAGGAAAAGGCGTTTTCCCGCTTAAAGCATTTTTGGGGTCAACGCCATAAAGCCGATGAGTGAAGTCAGAACGCGGTTTGCTCCAAGCCCTACGGGTTACATGCATATAGGCAACTTGAGAACGGCGCTGTATGCCTATCTGATTGCCAAGAGCCAGGGCGGAAAGTTTATATTGCGCATTGAAGATACCGACCAGGAGAGGTATGTAGAAGGGGCCATAAATGTGATATATAAGACGTTGAAGATCGTGGGGCTTGATTATGATGAAGGACCCGATATCGGTGGCCCTTATGGGCCTTATATACAAAGCCAGCGGAAGGAGATTTACCAGCAATATGCAAAAAAGCTGGTTGAGATGGGGGGAGCGTATTACTGCTTCTGTTCTAAGGAGAGGTTGGAATCCTTAAGGGAGGAATGCCAGAAGAAGGGGATCCCGTTTAAATACGATGGTCATTGCAAAAACCTTAGCAGGGAAGAAGTGGAGAGAAGAATTCAAAACGGCGAAAAATATGTCATAAGGCAGTGGATACCATCTACGGGTACCACCTCGTTTCATGATGAGGTGTTTGGCACCATAACGGTGGAAAACTCCACTTTGGACGAAGGGGTGCTTATCAAATCGGATGGCATGCCAACATATAACTTTGCCAACGTAATCGACGATAGCTTGATGAGAATAACCCACGTAGTCAGGGGAAGCGAGTATCTTTCCTCTACTCCCAAGTATAACCTCCTGTATCAGGCGTTTGGGTGGAACATTCCCACTTATATCCATTTGCCTCCTGTGATGAAAGAAGCCGGCAAAAAGCTCAGCAAGCGGGAGGGTGATGCTTCTTTTGAAGACTTCTATAATAAGGGATATCTGGTGGAGGCTATAATAAATTACATCGCATTGCTGGGGTGGAGCCCCGGAACCGACAGGGAATTTTTCACCTTAAAAGAGCTTGAGGAGCATTTTTCCATAGAGGGGCTTAACAAATCTCCTGCTATCTTTGACGTAAATAAGCTGCGCTGGATGAATGGGGAGTATATAAGAAAGAAGAGCCTGGAGGAGTTTTGTGAGCTGGCTATGCCTTACTATAGGAGGGCTATAAAGAGGCAGGATATTGACTTTATGAAGCTCAGCCATCTGTTACAGACCCGTATAGAAATTTTAGATGATATAATAGAGAGCGTTGATTTTATAGATGAGCTCCCGGATTACGATGTCCAGATGTATGTACACAAGAAAATGAAGACCAATCTGGAAAATTCTCTGGAGAATCTTAAAAAGAGCTATGAGGTGCTGGAAAAGCTTGATAACTGGGATGAAGAGAAGATCCACAACGTATTGATGGAACTCATACAGCAGCTGGGCGTTAAGAATGGCCAGGTGCTGTGGCCCATACGAACCGCTATATCGGGTAAGCAGTATACCCCGGGTGGCGCTATAGAGCTGTTGGGCTTGCTGGGTAAGGAGGAATCCTTGAGGCGGATGAAGATAGGGATCGAGAAGCTGGAAAAGGCAAATGCATGATGAATTTGATATTTAAAAATTGTCGTCGACCTCCAGTAGTGCAAAAACCCCTGGAGATCGACGACAATTTTTTGTTTGCGTCTAATTATAAAACATTTATGATTGTCCCACAAAAAGCTAGAAAATATAAACAAATATAGCAAAATATGATATAATAATGGTATCAAATCCTAGGGAAAGGGATGAGGCCATTATGTTTTGCAGGAATGCAAATTATCAA
>Ga0134093_1003494_pt1 | contig 11023 bp, 6 predicted proteins | sample 4_1taG_FD_94452 | JGI IMG/M metagenome (GOLD analysis project Ga0134093, IMG submission 94452) | Switchgrass degrading microbial communities from high solid loading bioreactors in New Hampshire, USA - 4_13_20_68_A1 metaG | ecosystem: Engineered > Bioreactor > Semi-continuous > Anaerobic >...
TATCTGAGTATTTTTGTTTGCCATGATTCCATTGTACATGATTATTTGTCCTCGTCAAGGAAAAATGCTTATTTATAACTTTTACAACCTCTAATTTATTCATCATTTTTTTCTGGAAGACCTTAATTGAATTCTCCTATAGTAAATCCCTCCATTTTTATTTATTAAGTAGAACTATATTATTAGGAGGAATTCATATGGCTGTCTTATTTGATAAACATTCAGCAGTATTAGACAATCATATGGTTGCTATTGTGAAATCAACATAGATATAGATGCAGAGGTCAGATATGATATGTAGATGGATATGTACTGTAGAAATCAGGAATAATGTATCAAAATGTTCCGTCTAAGCGCTATGATTTGAAACATTTTGTAACATTTGGTTATCTGCATGGAGCAATAATAGCTGGAAATTAGCCATAACAAAGGATACATAGTATAAGCCAATCCAAAGCCCATATTGGCATAATATATGCATTAAATATATACAAGTGGTAAATCTCGGTGTAATAGAGGATTGGAGGGATTATGATGACTAACATGGCTAGAAGACTAAGGGAAAGACTTAAAGAGGATAGAATACTGATTGCTCCTGGTGCCCATGATGTATTAACAGCTAAAATCATAGAAAAGGTGGGATTTGAAGCAGTATATATGACAGGATACGGAACATCTGCCAGCATGTTAGGAAAGCCTGATGTTGGACTGTTAACCCTGACTGAAATGGCCAGGAGAGCCAGCAACATAGTTGAAGCAGTAAATATTCCAGTAATAGCAGATGCAGATACCGGATATGGCAATGCAGTAAATGTTATGAGAACAGTTAGAGAATATGAAAAAGCAGGAGTAGCCTGTATACAACTGGAAGATCAGGTAGCACCAAAGAAATGTGGACATATGCTGGGAAGAGAAATAATATCAGCAGAAGAAATGGTAGGAAAAATTAAGGCAGCATGTGATGCCAGAAGAGGAGACACCTTAATAATGGCTAGAACGGATGCCAGAACCAACTATGGTATAGAAGAGGCTTTAGAAAGAGGAAGGCTATACGAGGAAGCTGGAGCAGACATATTATTTATTGAATCAGTTGAAACAATAGAGGAAATGAAAATGGTAACATCCAGCTTCAATGTACCAGTTCTGGCAAATATGCTTGAGCATGGAAGAACTCCACTTCTTTCAAGAGATGAGCTGGAGGAAATAGGCTATGACCTGGCAATATTCTGTGTAGCATCAACCTATGTTGCAGCTAAAGCTGTTATGGATCTAATGATTCACCTAAAGGAAACTGGAAGAACTAACGATTATATGGACAAGATGATTACCTTTGAAGAGTTTAACAAGCTAATAGGCCTTCCAGAAATCAGAGAAATAGAAAGAAAATACGCAACAGGAAGAAATATAGTAGTAGAAGCAGGTAAATAAAACTATATTGAAAAGAAAATAGCTTCGAGTAAATCGAAGCTATTTTTTATATTTATTTAGAATTTAAAGATATCTCTACAAACAAGCTTGAGAAGTGTCACTTATATTTACCAGATGACCGCTGTAATTTCCTTTAATATTATTCTTTTCAAACCTTGCTATATCAAGTAATTTGTCTATATCAATCCCCGTATCATACCCCATATCATTTAGCATATATACCAAATCCTCAGTAGCAGTATTGCCAGAAGCTCCAGGGGCAAAGGGGCATCCTCCCAAGCCTCCTAATGTAGATTGAACTTTAGTAATACCTGATTCTATAGCAGCTAAAGTGCTGGCAATTCCCATATTCCTTGTATCATGTATATGCACCTGAAACTCAACATGTGGAAACTCTTTCATAACCGCACTGACAATTTCCCTTACCTGTCTAGGATTTGCAACTCCAATGGTATCAGCCAATGTTATTTCCTTAATACCCATATTTGCCACTCTGTCAACAAACTTAACTACAGTTTCTACCGGGAACTTTCCTTCAAAGGGGCATCCAAATACAGTTGCTATATCTACACATATATCCAAATCCTTATAGTTGTCCATTATGCTTTTTAGCTCATTCAAGGATTCGTCATGGCTCCTGTTTATATTAGCTTTATTGTGACTCTCGCTTAAAGATATAACATAGGATACCTTCCTTATACCCAATTCATAAGCTACCCTTGCCCCATATAGATTTGGAACAAGTGGAAAGAAATCAAATCCTGGATACTTCTCCAACAATATTTGTGTTAACTCCTTTGCATCCTTCATCTGTGGAATAGCCTTTGGGCTGACAAAGGAAGTATGCTGTATATGCTTTATACCTGAATCAATTAACCCTTCAATAATTCTAATTTTCATATCCAGTGGCAAATAGGTATCTAAGTTCTGAAAACCATCCCTGGGTCCGACTTCTACAATATCAATTTTTTTCAATCAAATCCCTCCTATACTAATCAGATAACTCCCTTTTCCATATATGCCTTTATTTCTTCTTCATTTGACCCGAGGAATTCCCTATATACTTCAAAATTATGCTGACCAAGGGTTGGTGCTGGAGTTCTGATTTCTGCCTTCTTTTCACTGAATTTAATATGGTTTCCAGTAATAGTAGTCTTTCCAGCAACAGGGTGTTCTACTTCAACAAACATCTCTCTTGCCACTGCAATATGAGGATCCTTAACAAGTCTATCTATAGTATTAATTGGACATGAAGGAATTCCCTTGGCTAGTAGCTTATCCACTATTACATCAACTTCCTGTTTGGATGTCCATTCCTCAATTATTTCCTTCAACTGTTCATGGTTCTGAACTCTTGCCAGATTGGTCTTAAACCTTTCATCTTCTAGCAATTCAGGCATTTCCATTACTTCAGTAAGTAAATTAAACAGCTTGTCATTTCCACAGCCAATTATAACATCCCCATCTTTTGCTTTAAAGGAGTCATATGGGTAGGCAGATTCATACCTGTTTCCAATTCGCTCTGGAATTCTACCTGTAGTCAGATAGATTTGAGTTATAATCTCCAAGGAGGATACTACTGAATCAACCAGTGAAACATCAACTTTCTGTCCTTCTCCAGTTTTCATCTTGTTTATTATTGCAGCCAATATACCTATAGCACATCCTAGTCCTCCCAAAACATCACCCATTGCTGTACCAGTTCTCGTAGGCTTACCGCCAGGCCAGCCTGTTGTACTCATCAAACCGCCCATGGCCTGGGCAATAATATCATATCCTGCTCTCTGGCTATAGGGACCATAGTGACCAAAGCCTGATATACAGCCATATACTATGCCAGGATTGATTTCTTTTAATGTGTCGTATCCCAACCCTAATTTCTCCATAGTTCCTGGTCGATAATTCTCAATGACTACATCTGCCTTTTTAACCATTTCCTTGAATATCTCTTTTCCTTCAGGTGCTTTTAAGTTCAATGTTATACCTAATTTATTCCTGTTTAAATTCATATAATATGCACTTTCACCATTAACGTGAGGTGCAAAAACCCTGCTGTCATCACCTTTTTTAGGAACTTCAATTTTAATAACCTTAGCTCCCATATCTGCCAGTAGCATACTACAGTAGGGTCCAGCCAATACTCTTGTTAAGTCTAGCACTATTATGCCATCTAATATACCTTTACTCAATGTCGTCACTCCTCACTTTAGTTAATCACTATCTGCTACATTCCCACATTGAATATGCCAAAGGTCACAAAGTACATCAAAAGTGGGAACACTATCAAACCAATAATCTTAAGCCCCAATCCAGCCTTCATAAGATCTGATACTTCAAATGCTCCAGAACTATATGCAATAGCATTTGGAGGCGTTCCTGGAGGTAACATAAATGCAAAGTTAGATGCTATCATACAGGTCAACATCAATTGCAATGGATCCATACCTATTGCTCTTCCTATACCTGCAAGAACTGGCAGGAAGGATGCAACTACTACTGCATTGGTAGTTACTTCTGTTAATAATGCTGTTACTAAACCAACTGCAATTATTATGACAATTTGAGGCATGTTGCTTAAGGCAGTTAAATTTCCAGCAACCCATTCAGCACATCCTGCATCTGTAAAGGCATTGCCCATTGCCATGGAACCTCCAAGCAATAGCATTGTGCTTAAAGGTGCCTTTGATATTGCTTCTTTTCCGCTTAATACATAAATTCCTTTTTTATAGTCAACTGCTAGTACCATTGTAGCAATAGCAATACCTGCGGCAATAGTTTCATCTGTAGCAAAGGGAACATAGTCCTTCCACAATGAACGAGTAACCCATAACAATACTGAAACAATGAATATTCCACTAGTTAGCTTTTCCCCTTTGTTCATAGGCCCTAAAGCTTCATACTCTTTTTTTACAACATCCACATTTATATCATTAAGTTTATCAATTTTATAGAATTTGACCATGTAAATCCACATAAGGGGTATCATAACTATGGTAAAAGGCAAACCAATCTTTAACCACTCCAGAAAATCAAGCTCTACTCCTAAGGTTTCCTGAATTATACCTATACCTGTCGGGTTGGTGGTAGTTCCTATTACTGTAGCTAATCCTCCCATAGTTGCTGCATAGGGTATGCTTAACACCAGAGCTTTCTTAAATCCCGCGGACATTTCCTTGTCCATAGTCATAATTATAGAAATTGCAACTGGTAGCATCATAGCAGTAGCAGTAGTATTTGACATCCACATGGAAACAACTGCTGTTGCCAATATAAATCCTAATATTATCCTGTTTGGCTTGTTTCCGACTTTCATTACAATACTAAGAGCTATTCTCCTGTGTAGTCCCCATCTTTCCATAGCTGTAGCAAGAAAGCCAACACCTAGAACCAGATAAACTGTAGGATATGCATAATGCGTAAATAGCTGAATTCCATTTTGGCCCTTTGATCCTGTTATTCCTAGCAGAGGATATAAAAGAATAGGCAATAAAGCTGTAATTGGAATTGGAATAGCTTCTGTCATCCAAAATACTATCATCATCACTGATACAGCCAATACTTTCTGCCCCAATGGTGTCAGGCCTGAAGGTGTAGGCATTATGAGAATAATTATGAAAGCTATAATCCCAGCAATTAAGCCAATTTTTCTAACTTTAAAGTCCCCAAGAATGCTGGAGCTTTTAACCTTGGCTTCTCCCATATTTACAACCTCCTTATTTTATTAACAAACGGCCGTTTATTATTTATCATACTATAATGCAATCCCCGTACCAAAAACCATAGCTATTCTGATAAAATATAATCAAAACATATTGGATTTATATAAAGCAACATATTATCAGCATTATATTGCTTATATAAAATATAAATAAGTCCAGAAAAAGGGTAAACAAAAACAAAAATGCTGATATGAATCAGCATATATTATTTAAACATTCAAACAAATTTAAAAATGTTTTATTATGTTTCAATATGTTATCAAATGTTGATATTGTATTTCTTCATCTTTCTCCAAAGGGTTGTCCTGCTAATTCCTAACTCCTTAGCAGCATCCTGAATAGATAAGTTGTTCCTCTTTAAAGCTGCAATAATCTTCTTTGATTCCCAATGATTTAAATTGAAAGTTTCATTATTATGCTGCACATTAAAACTCTCACCAAGCATCAGGAATTCACTAATAAGCTGGTCGATGTAATACTGATTCTTGTGATATTTTAACAGTACACATATCCTCTCAACAAAATTCTTTAGCTCTCTAATATTGCCATACCACTTATATCCCTTTACTTTTTCCATGATATTGTAGAAACTCTTCAAATATTTTTCACTTTCTATTCCCAGATTCCTTTCAAAATAATATTTAGCAAGTATCATTATATCTTCATCCCTGTCTCTTAAAGGAGGAATTAATAGATTAAGAGCACTTATTCTATAATATAAATCCCTTCTAAATCTATTTAACCTGACCTCTTCCCTAAGGTCCTTATTTGTAGCTGCAATTATCCTGACATCTATTGGGGTAATAGTATCAGAGCCTATTCGTCTAACCTCCCTTTCTTCAATAACTCTTAACAGCTGTGCTTGTATTTCCACTGGAATCTCACCAATTTCATCTAGAAATATTGTTCCTTTATGAGCAAGTTCAAAAAGCCCCTCCTTACCTCCTTTAGATGCTCCAGTAAAAGCTCCTTCCACATATCCAAATAGTTCAGACTCTAATAGGCTTTTAGATAAGGCAGCACAGTTAATGGCAACAAATGGCCCATCCTTCCTGGGGCTATTGTTGTGTATGCTCTGGGCAAATAGCTCCTTTCCAGTACCCGTTTCCCCTTGTATGAGTATGGTAGAATCAGATTCAGCATAGCTTTTCGCTATTTCAATAGTATTCTTAATGGCATTTGATTCTCCAAGTATATCCATGAAATTATATTTAGCAAATAAGCCTTTCTTATGTAAACTTTTTCTGATCTTCCTTTCACTTTCCTGAATGACTTCAATATCCTGAAAAGTAACAACAGCACCTTTAACTTTGTTATCTACAACAATAGGTACTTTATTTGCAGAAACATAGGTACCATTAATATTTGTTATGTAGTTCAATTGCTGTTCATTTAAACTATAAGCATTAAACATATCTGAATTTCTTATAATTCTGTCTATCCTCATTCCTTTTGCATAACCTGGCGCTGTTTTAATTATATTTTCAGCTATGGGATTTATAACGTCGATTATTCCATTTTCGTCATAGGAAATAATAGCATCATGGGTGTAGTTGACTACAGCTTTATATCTTTCCAACTGAAGGTTAAGTTCCATTTGCTTTTTGGATTCCTCTTTTTGAACTAACAGTATCTGCTTTGCAGTTTCTATGGCATTTATAATAGATTCTTCAGTATTCTCAATTGTAATGTGATTTAAGCCATACCTTTCAGCATACTTCTGATTCATAACTCCACCTATGCTTAAAACAACACCTTCTTCTATAGCTTTTTTGATTAACACTTCACAGTCCTTATCTGTCCTGAAGGTATAGCATTTTGCCTTTATGTTGAGCATTTTGCATAGGCTTTCAATATCTTCTATTATTGTGTCATAAAAGAAGAAAGCTACCAGACCATTAGCACTCTTTGCTGCTTCTATAGCTTTCATATAATCTGATAATGTAGTATGAATAGTAACAACTGAAACCCTTAACTTTAGATTATTAATTGCTGCAGCTGTGCCTTTTCTGCTTATTATGACCTTTACATTCTTTGAAGCCAAATACCTTGCAATTTTCAATGCATCACCAATGGCATCCTCTTTATCTGATACAAATACATCAATGTTTTCATTTCTTTTTTCTATTATTTTTCTTGCCTTGATAGCTAGCTCTACAGTGGGGGATATTAATGCAATTTCTGCAGTACTCATATGCAACACCCTCTTTCATTTATTAACCGGCTGGAAATTCATATATCTAGTCCTTTAGTAAGTATTTATTCCACAAAGATTTGCAATTTCCTCTAAAAATTTGACATCAAAGCAAAAACCTAGTTACATTCTTTTGAATGTCACTAGGTTTTCATCAGTAGTTTTTTTCTACACAAACTTTAATAATTCATCTGGCTTTTCTATTATATAAGTAGCGCCATGCTTTCTAGATCATTGTAATCCCTAAATTCTCATAATACTTCTACACTATCTATACCGGCATTTTGGGCTGTTTCATTTTCAATTAACATATCTATTGGTATCAAATAAACCACCCACAAATAAGGCATACATAGTATAATATAAAACAGGTTCCTTAATACCAGATAATGCTCACCATCCTTCTTCTATAACAATGTTGTTAATCAACGATTGGATTTTATGTTTTGATTGCTATAGATAAACAAATAGATAACTAGTAATAATAAAATCAATATTTTAACTGCAAATTAATTTAACTGGAATTGAAAAAGTATCTAAACAATACGATTGTGTTGAAACTAAAACTCTATGCATATCTTCAGTTATATTATTACCATCAACTCCTGGCTGGACTATATTGATTTCCATTTCAACAGGCTTAATTTTTAGTTTGTTTCTAATTTCTTTTAATTTTTGAAAATCTCCAACTTCAAATCTAGATAATTTCCCTTTTCTAATTGTATCAATCTCTCTTTTTATCATATGATCAATCATACCTTCAGGATTTTGCTTCCAATGCACCGATTTTTCTGCTTGTCCACATACCTCATATAAATCATCAACCCTACTTCCCGGCTTATCATTTCTTGAGTATTTGCAATGAAATAAATATATGTTTACGGATTTTTCTATTTCTTCTATTGCTACTATATCTGCAATTTCACCTCGATCATCATCATCAAATAATATAGTAAAAACACCTTTTTCTATAAGGTTTTGGATTACTGCATACTGAATAGATTCTTTTCTTTTTTTATTATTTTTGTTATCTCGTTGAGATTCAACTTTAATATTTGTTTTAAACTTTTCCCAATTCCATCGAATAATATTTTTATCAGGGAAAACTGCCTCTAAATGATTTCTAAGTTCAACATATACATTTCCCTCTAAAGATGAACCACCTACAAACCATATAGTTGGCGGATTTTGCTTAAAAAATTCTGATAAAAGTTCATCTTCTGATTTATATCCTATTCTAATTTTGGTTTTTGCTTTCCCTTTAGATGAAATTCTATAATTATTATTGTATAATGTTAAAACAAATTCTTCTAAGAAATTTTCATTTCCAACATAAAAAACTATTTCATTTTCTGTTTGTTGATTTTCTCCTAAATAGATATCTACATTTCTGATAGAATACTCTCCTGTTATATTCTTGATAAAAACTGGCTTTTCCGTTTCAAAATCTAAATTCAAAGGCCAGTCTATCCTATATGCATGTTCTGATGGAAGTTTATTAATAATTTTAGGAATAAGAACTCCTTCCATTATTTTAGATATATCTATAGTAGGGTCTAATATTTTGTCTATGATTTCATTACACCATTTTATCCAATAATCAATACTTTCTACCCATCTGGACCAAATTGTTCCTCTATATGAACATCCTATACTTACCCTTCCATTTCCTTGATATCCAACACCAAAGATGTTTGATTTGTAACAATTTTCCTTAGTAGATTCTGCTATACCTCGTGCAACATCAATTCCTGCAAACATTTTGTATCTAATTGGCCCATCTATCGCTGAATTAAGTCCAACTGTTCCTAACATCAAACGTTTAATTCCGTGTAAACATTTAAAAACTTCTTCATTTTTAACTGTAGAAACTTTATTTTCAAATATAGCATTTATCAACTTATCACCCTTCGTTTTATCATTAGAATTAACAAATACAACCTGCTTTTCTTTATTCCAATATACAATATAAAATTGCCACAAAAGATTTCTAATGTTTGTTTGAGTTGTCCATTCGACTTTTGATTCTCTAGGTTCGATTATTATTAATATTTTTTTATCGTTATTAACTGAAAATTCACAAACGTTTTTATCAAACACATTTGTCCAATTTTCCCAATTCCATTCCTTAACATTAGTTCTATAAGCAACCATACTTACTTTAGGTCTCATTTGTTTAATATTAAATAAATCCATATTTGTTTTATGAAATCCAGATACTAACTTTTGGAGAGAAAGTTCACGATTGATATATTGATTGGATTTTATAGGTAGAAGTTTATTCCAATCTGAGTCATTATTATATAAGTCTTTAAGCGATTCAACTATATCATCATCTGCAATGTTTGCTACAACTTTAGCTTTTCCTAAACCACTTTTATATCTCGCAAATCTTCCAATAAATTGCAAAGTAATTGGCAATGATTTATACTTATCATGAATTGCGGCTATTTTTAAGTTTGGAATATCAATACCTTCACCAAACATATCTACGCATACCACAATCCTAGAATTTAAATTTTTTAAAGAACTTAATCTTTCATTTTTCTCCTTTGGGGTTTGACCACTTGTAATTAACACTGGGTTATATTCTTTATATTTTTTTGAATAAATCTTGTTAAAAAGTTCTTCAGCTCTAGTTATATCTTTTGCACGAACCAACAATATATGTTTATACCCTTCCTTTATGTCTTTTTTTAACTGTTTGACTGCCATTTTTGCTATAGCAATATCGCTTTTTGAATCATCAAATTCTTCAATCCCAATAAATTTAATCTCTTCAAAATACCCTTGCTTTTGCGCTTTCCCTAGCGGAAAATTATATATTATATCGCCATCAAGTTTCTTGCCATCATTTCTATATGGGGTAGCAGTAAATTGTAATATTCTTTTTTTATTAAAATATTCTCTAAACTTGGACCATGTTTTTGAACTTATATGATGAGCTTCATCTACTATTAAAACATCACATTTATCTGCAAGATATGTTTTATAACTATCATCCATTCTATCTGCTAGACTCATAGTTGTAATAATGATATTAGCCTTATCAATATATTTCTTAAATTTCCCAAAATCTTTTATTCCTTGACCCAACATAAATACATTGGGCTCTAATGCTGACTTCCTTATAACTCCTATTTCATATAACAACCCTAATGATTTTGCTTTATCATACGTTTGACGGCGTAGGAAATGAGAAGGAACTACTATTAAAGTTTTTAGTATTTTTTCTGCAACAATTGTAGCTAACATAGTTTCAGTTTTTCCAGTACCAGTTGGCATAACTATAGTAGCAGGCTTGTTATTAACTGTCCAATAAGAGCGTATAGCACATAGTGCTCCAAATTGAGGTTCCCTAAATCCAATATCATCTATATTTTTAGCAACCTTATCTAAATAAGCGTCTTGCCAGCTTTGTATTACTCTACTAGGATCAATATAATCTCCACGTTTTACATAGCCTGAAAGTAAATTCTTTCCACTTTTTGTTTCTACCATTCTCATTTTTCATATCACCTTATATTTAATGAAATACAAATTCTAAATAATAAATAAAGATAGTATAAAATATTTTGTGTAAATAAAATTAAAAAACAAGAAGGAAGATCCATCATTAGCGGTGAAAAGTTTAAGTAACCAAACAAAAACCAAACCGCGAAGGAGGATCTCCCTATGAATA
>Ga0134093_1003497_pt1 | contig 11011 bp, 15 predicted proteins | sample 4_1taG_FD_94452 | JGI IMG/M metagenome (GOLD analysis project Ga0134093, IMG submission 94452) | Switchgrass degrading microbial communities from high solid loading bioreactors in New Hampshire, USA - 4_13_20_68_A1 metaG | ecosystem: Engineered > Bioreactor > Semi-continuous > Anaerobic >...
TGTCAAGAAGCTATGGATTTAATATTATCTGATAACGCTGTTGAATGTAATTTTACTGAAGAAAAGCAAAAAGAATATGAGAAAAACAAACAATTATTTTTAGAAGAATGCAATGCACTTATAAAGTCTATTCGACAACTAAAATCCGATGTTTGTAAGTTATATAATGATAAGATAAATGATGCGTATTATAGTGAATGGGTAAAAGGGGAAATAGATAGAATAAGTTTTCATTCTGTAAAAAGTACGTATAGGTTAGCATGTATTTTATATGCTTCGTTAAAAGAATATAAAAAAGAATTAGAAAAATTATTAAATAAATAAAAGAATGTTTTATCTTATGTTTGGAGGATAAATTATGTTATTAAAAGAATTGCGAGAAGAATATTTACAATGGTTAAAAGATAATGGCAAGGCTAAATATGAATTAACTGACATATATTATAATGAAAATGGGGTAATTAAACAGAAATACGAAATGGCATGGAATATTAAAACTTCACCTGAAGATTTTGCAGAGTTTTGTAAAGTTAAGAACATAAATTATGAAGAAGTGAAGATTAGATAAATTTGAGATTTGATTGATATGCTTGACAAAACATAAATATAATATATAATATAATTGTGAGGTAATAATATGGCTTTAGGCAAAGAACAAATACAAATTATGAGAAATTTAGCGTTAAATAGTTCTTATCCAGATAAAAAAATACAATTGGATTTAATTGACATTATCGAAGAGCAACAAAAAGAAAATGAAAGACTAAAATATGCACTTGAAGCATCGTGTAAATTGCTTGGTTTATATTGCGATTGCCCGATTGATTATATTGGGGATGCTGATGAAATTATAGAGTGTAATAAAAATTGTAATACATCTATAAAATCGTCTGATTGTTATATGATGTATTTAAGTAAGAAATTTGGATTGAGAAAACATACTTGACAAAATATTAATATAAAAATATAATATAATTGAACAAAAGGTTTGTTTGATTAAAATATTAATATAAAAGGAGTGGTTATATGCACGAATATGACAAGATGCTTCAATGGGTAAAAGAAGGTGGTGGTAATAGAATTATTTCTATTGAAATAGGAAGAATATGAGATGATTCGTTTTTAAGCAAATGGGCTTATGATTTTAACTTAAAGGCAGGGCAACGTTTTGATAGTATTGATGATGTTGATTTAGAAAAAGTGAAGGAAATAGAAGAACAAAAAGAATACATAAGACTTAAACGAAAATATGAGAAAGGAGTATAGTTTATACATATGTCTGAAAAATTAAGTGTTAAGAAAAGAATAATAAAAATTGCTAATTTGCTTCGTGTTAAAAAAGAAGGTGAAAATAAGTTTGGCAACTATATGTATTTCGAACCAGATGCAATTCTTTCTGAATTAAATCCATTATTAGAAGAAAATAATCTTATTACTCTATTTAATCTTAAAATACATGAATTCAAAGATGATTATTATACAGCTTATCTTACAATAGCCGATACAGACACAGACGAAAAAGTAGAATATCAGTTTGATATAGAAAAAGCCGAAGTAAAAGGTGCAAATAAAGCACAAAATAGTGGTGCTACTCTTACATATGCTAAAAGATATTCACTTATGAATGCATTTAATATAGCTGATAATGATGATGACTTTGATTCGAATAAAATGACTGAATTGCAGAAGAAAGGTACAAATAATGCACAAAATAATAATATAAAAAAATCTACTAAAGATAGAGTAAATGATATGGTTAATGTATTTAAGAAAGAGTTTGACGTATCTAAAGAACAAATAGAAAAGTTTATTGGGAAAAAGATAGATAGTATTAATGACGCAGAATTAAGTAAGTTGAGTGTTATATATAGTAACATAAAAGCAGGCAAAAACAAAAAGGAAGAATATTTCAAATAAGTGAGGTCATTATATGTTTATAACTGCTGAAAATTATTATTCTCCAGAGGCAGACAAATACTACCTTAGTGTGAGTCAATACAAAAATTTCTGTGACTGCGAAGCAAAAGCATTGGCAGAGTTACATGGTTATAAACCGCCTACATCAGATGCTATGTTAATTGGGAGTTATGTTGATGCATGGTGTGAGGGTACGCTAGATAAATTCAAAGAAGAACATCCTGAAATATACAACAAAAAAAGCAAAGAAAAAGTATTACTTGCAAAATTTAGTATAGCAGATGAGTGTATAAAAGCAATACAAGAAGATATAAACCTTAGTACATATCTTACAGGACAAAAGCAAGTTATATTTACTGCTGATTTATTCGGTGTGCCGTGGAAAATTAAAATGGATAATTATAATCCAGAAGCAGGCTTCTTCTCTGATTTAAAAGTAATGGCTAACCTATATGATAAGTTTTGGAATAAAGAACTACAGGTATATGAAAGTTTTATTGAACATTATAAATATAATTTTCAAATGTGTATTTATGCTATGATTGAAAAACTTGCTACTGGTAGAGAAGATTTTCTAGAACCGTATTTAGTTGTAGTAACGAAACAACAGCCATGTGATAAAGCTATATACAATGGATTTTTAAGTGATATGCAGACTGTAATGTGGCACATAGAAGAACATTTACCAAGAATTATAGCACTGAAGGAAGGCAAGGTAGAGCCTATACCATGTGGTAAATGTGAATATTGTAGAAGTGTAAAAACAGCAGAAATAATAGATTATCACTATTTATTAGGGTAGGACAATATGTATCCATTTGAGATAAAACAATATAAAACGGCTGATGATGGAGTTTATCTAAAAGTTTTTGTTCAGGATAAAGAAATTTTAGATGAGATAATGAGATATAAGACTAAAACAGGCAATCTAAAATTAGACGATAATAGACGGATTAGTGCTAAGCAACAAAAGAGAATATATCTAACAATAAAAGATATAGCTGATTATTTAGGTTATTTTCCAAAAGAAGCAGAGCAATTGCTTATAGACAACTTCAACATCAGTTATAATGAAAATCTAATTAGTATTCCAGAATGTTCTATGGATTTAGCAAGAAAATTCCTTGCTTATCTGTTAGAGTTCTGTTTATCTATAGATATTCCATTAAGTGATTACGCAGTTAATAGAATAGACAATTTAGAAAGTTATATTTCATTATGTTTGTTGTATCGCAAATGTGCGATATGTGGCAATAATGCCGATATTCACCATGCACTTGACGATAAAGTTCAAATGGGGAACAACAGGAATAAAATTAATCATGTAGGCAGAAAAGTTATACCATTATGTCGTTGTCACCATACAGAACTCCATAGCATGAGTGAAAATGAGTTCTATAAAAAATATTCAATTAAACCTATTCCTCTAACAAAGGAAATGTCTGATAAAATAAAAATATAAAAACGGAGGTATTTTATGATACTATTTAATAATGTTTATGCTACTGTTTGGGAAGTTGAGGACAAAGGTAATTTTGTAAAAGGCAGGATTTCAACCAGTGAAAAAAACAAGGAAGGTAAATATGTTAATTCTTATTGGTTTGCTACGTTTGTAGGAAAGGCAAAAGAGACAGCATTGACATTATCAACAAAAGACAGAATTAAAATTATAAGTGGCAAAATTAGCAATACAACTACAGGCGAAGGAAAGGATAAGAAGTCGTATGTAAATGTAACCATATTTGATTTTGAGAGTTTGAATAATTCACAAACAGATAGTCAGATGGATGAGTTGCCATTTTAATTAAGGGAGAAAATTCTCTCCCTTAATTTTAAAAAGGAGGTGGGTACTTGTTAATACCGCAAGAACTTATTATTAAAGCAAAGGAACAAATGGGCGATAGGGCTGCTTATATAATTGCAGAAGCGTTACATTTACAAGAATTTGACGAAAGAAATTTAAAAGCATTATGCCCATTTCACGAGGAGCAAACTCCTTCCTTCGTGTGGAATCCGAAGAATTATAGTTATCATTGTTTTGGATGTAGTCGTAATTTTGGAATATTAGACCTATATATGCAACAAGGTTATACATATTTAGGAGCAGTAGAAAAACTATTTGAGGAAGTAGGAATTAAATATAGTTTTGGTACAAAAAACATAAAAACAAAACGAGAATATAAATACCCTAAAGAAGAAACAAATACGGATAGAAGTAAAGTAGAACAATATCTTGCATTAAGATGTATAAGCAAAGAAACATTAGACTATTGTGATATTAGACAAGATAGTCATGGCAATATAGTTTTTAATTATTATGATATAAATGATGTTCTTACAATGGTAAAATATCGTCCTGCAAGAAAACTTAATAAAGGAGAAATGAAATGTTGGTGTCAAAAAGGTGCTGATACTACACCTTTATTATTTAATATTAATAGAATTGATCCGACACAACCGTTGCTGATTTGCGAAGGAGAGTTAGATTGTTTATCAGCTATTGAGGCAGGATTTAAAAATACAGTTTCAGTACCATTTGGTGCAGGGAATGAATCGTGGGTCGAGGAGAACTGGGACTGGTTAGAGCAATTTAATAAAATAATAATATGGGCTGATGCTGATGAAGCTGGACGGAAAATGAAGAAAAATATAATACCACGCTTAGGACAATGGCGTTGCTATGAAGTTGAAGCACCGACAGAAATAGAAAAAGATGGTAAAACAATATACATAAAAGATATTAACGAAGTATTGTATTATTACGGAAAAGATAAAATTATAGAATGTATCGATAATGCAAAAGAAATACCTATTACTGATGTGGTGGATTTGTATGATATACAGGAATTTGATGTAGAAACTGCTGAAGGTGTATTTTCTGGTTTTGAAGAGATAGACAAATGGATATATAAATTTTTCTTTGGTTGTATAAATATAATCACAGGGATCAACGGCAGTGGCAAGTCAGTATTAATAAATCAAATGTGTATATGTGAACCTTTAAATCAAGGATACGATATATTTGTGTTTAGTGGAGAAATGACTAAGCCACAGTTAAAAAAATGGATTGAATTGCAATTGGCAGGGAGAAGACATATTGAAATTGAAAATAAACACATTAGAAAAATAAAACCAGAGATTAGAAAACAAATGAGAGATTGGTACAGAGGGAGGATTTACGTTTATGATAACGATAAAGACTTTACAGCAACTTCAATATTGAACAAAATGGAAGAATTGGCACGTAAAAAAGGCGTTAAGATTTTTGTGTTAGATAATTTGATGATGATTGACCTTGAGTGTAATAATGAAAACATATGGCAAAAGCAGAAAGAATTCGTAGTAAAACTTGTAAATTTTGCACATAAATTTAATGTCCTTGTGCATTTAGTAGCACATCCACGAAAGGTTGAAACAATACGAAGATTAACTAAACTGGACGTAGGTGGAAGCGGAGACATAACCAATTTAGCACATTATGTTATGTCTATACATAGAGTTACTCCAAAAGAAAAAGAAGGAATAAAAAATAAAAAAGGGGAATATGTAGTTCAGCCAGTAGAGTATGATTGTATTATAGACTTATTTAAAAATAGAATTACTGGAACGCAAGATAAAGAATTGGGTGTATATTTTGATAGTCCTTCATATAGGTTGTGGTCTACCAAAGAAGAACTAGATAAAGTATTTAAATGGGATAAAAATAAATATAATGATAATTTACCAGACCCAAGGGAAGAAAATTTACCAGAATTTATGCGAGGTTGATTATGAGTAATTACACTATATTTCATTTACATAGCGATTTATCTATTTTAGATAGTGCAACTAAATATGAAGCATACATAAATAAAGCCGTAGAAGTTGGTATGACTTCTATTGGCTTTTCAGAGCATGGAAATGTATTTCAATGGATTAAAAAGAAACAACTTTGTGATAAGGCTGGTATAAAATATATACATGGGCAAGAATTTTATATTACTGAATCTTTAGAAAACAAAGTTAGAGACAATTGGCATTGTATTCTTATTGCCAAAAACAAAGATGGAGTTAAAGAATTAAATAGATTATCTTCACTTGCTTATACCAAAGATGGACATTTCTATTATGATGCAAGAATTACATTAGATGAACTAATTAGCACAAGCGATAACATTATTGTTACGACAGCGTGTTTAGGAGGAATATTAAACAACGGAACTGATATGGCTAAACAAAAATATTTAGAATTTTTAATAAAAAACAGACATAGATGTTTTCTTGAAATACAACATCATAATGACAAAGAACGAAACCAATATAAGTATAATAAATATTTATATGAGTTATCTAAACAATATAATATTCCGCTTATTGCTGGCACAGATACACATAGTCTAAATAAAGAATTGCACGATGTTAGAAGAATATTGCAAAAATCAAAACATATTAAATTTGAAAATGAAGAAGATTGGGATTTGACATTTAAAACTTATGACGAACTTGTTGAAGCATATATTGAACAAAATGCACTACCAAAAGTAGTATTTTTAGAAGCTATAGAAAATACTAATGAGCTTGCTGATATGGTGGAAAATTTTGAATTGGACTATACATACAAATATCCTAAAGTATATGACAATGCAGAACAAGTATTTTTAGAAAAAATCAATAACGCTTTGGTCGAAAAGGGGTTAAATAACGAAACATATAGAAACAGAATTGAATATGAGTTACAAGCAATAAGAAAAAACAAGGCAATAGACTATTTACTGTTACAGGAAAAAATAATTTCTTGGTGTAAAAACAATGATATATATGCAGGACCTAGCAGAGGTTCGGTATCTGGTTGTCTGTGTGCATATTTATTAGGCATTACCGAAGTAGACCCAATTAAATATAATCTTAATTTTGATAGATTTATGAATACTGAAAGGGTAAGTCTTAGCGATATAGATGTAGACTATCCTCCAAACAAAAGGGATGAAGTCAAAAAATTTGTATTCAATAATTTAGGGTTAAAATGTTGTGATATAGTTGCTTTTAATACCGTAGCATTAAAAGGTGCAATTAGAGATGTTGCAAGAGCTTTAGAAATGCCACTTGAAACAGTAAATAAAATATGCGAAATCGTTGAGCAAGAAGAAGAAAAATATAGAAATGAATATCCTGAATTATTCAAATATGTTGACTTACTAAATGGTGTAATTACTTCTGTATCTATACATCCGTGCGGCTCAATAGTAAGTGATTATCAGTTAGAAGAAGAAATAGGATTGTTTACCTCTTCTACAAATGAATATCCAATATCTCAAGTAGATATGAAGGGAATTGATAGTGTTAATTTCGTTAAACTTGATATACTTGGTTTAGACAATATTCAAATTATAAATGAAACTTGTAAATTAGCAGGGATAGACAGAATTACGCCTGATAATCTGGATTTTAACGATGTTTCTGTATGGGAAGATATTGCACAAGATAATACATCAATATTTCAAATGGAATCAGATTTTGCGGGACACATAATAAGACAACTTTTTAGCAAAGAAGTATTAGACAGAATACAAAAACAGATAGGACACATAGATTATTTATCTCTGTTCTCAATGGCTAATGGTGCAATAAGACCAGCAGGAGAATCTTACAGAGATAAAATGTGTCAAGGCATAATTAATGATAATGGACATCCTGCATTAAACAATATGTTATCATCGACATTAGGGTATTTAGTATACCAAGAGCAGATTATTGAATTTCTTAATAAATTTTGTGGCTTTACAATGGGTGAGGCAGACGTAATAAGACGAGGGTTTGCCAAGAAGTTGGGAACAGAACAATACATACCACAAATAAAAGATGGTTTTATAAAAACAATGCAAGAAAAATATAATACCACAAAAGAAGAAGCAGAAAAGATTATAGAATCATTTTTAAGAGTTATAGAAGATGCAAGCGATTATCTTTTTTCGCTAAATCATAGTTTACCATATAGTATGATAGGTTTTGCCTGTGGTTATTTAAGGAAGTATTATACTATAGAATATCTAACTGTATTGTTGAATATTAATGAAAGCAATCAAGAAAAAACTGCTAAAATAATTGAATATGCAAAAAGTAAAGGTATAAAAGTAAAACCTATAGAATTTGGTAAATCAAAAGACAATTATTTTTTTGATAAAGCAGAAAATGCTATATATAGAGGTTGTGCAAGTATTAAATATCTAAACAAAGAAGTAGCAAATGAGCTATATGAATTAAGCAAAAATAAATATGATAGCTTTATTGATTTACTTGTAGATATTACTGAAAAAACATCGGCAAATACCAGACAAATAGGGATATTGATACAATTAAACTATTTTAAGCAATTTGGAGAAAATGGAAAACTATTGAGTATATATAAAGAATTTACCGAAGGAAGTAATAAATATGATAAAAAATATAAAGACAATACAAAAATAAAGCGTATAACTGCATTAAAAGAAATTGAAAGTATAACGCCTAATAAAAGAATATCTTTAAAGGAACAAATTAAATTTGAACAAGAATTATTAGGATATATTCAAACGACAATTCCTAATATAAATCCAAGATATGCGTATGTTATGGATATTGATACTAAATTTTCTCCAAAACTTAATTTATACTGTTTAGCAAAAGGTACTACAGGCATTATGAAAGTAAGTAAATGGGATTTTGAAAAATATCCAATAGAAACAGGTGATGTTATATATATCAATAAGAGTAAGAAAAAATCTCAGAAAATATTTAAGGATGGTAAGTTTATTGAAAACGAGGATGTAAAAGAATATTGGATAGAAGAATATACTATAGCAAATAGTGAATTTTTATAAAATATAAATATAAAATTATACTTGACAAATATAAAACTTGTGGTATTATATAAGTAGGTGATAAGACTACTTGTATAAAATATGTTTTTTATCTAAATATAAAAAGGAGTGATTGTATATGGCAAAAATAACTCTTGATGTTGTAGATGCTGGAGAAATAAGTGATGGATACCATACTTTTAATGAATTATATTTTCATAGAATGATTTTGTTTTCTGTTATTTGTAATCAAAACAAAGATAAGGTTTGGAAATCTTGGAAACACGCTGATGGAACAATGTATGATGATTATTTCGTTGTTGGTATCACTACACCAGAAGGTGATTATACCTATCATTACCATAAAGATTATTGGGATTATTTTGATGTTAAAGTATTAGAACATGCACCTAAATGGGATGGACATAAACCAGAAGATGTTACACGTTTATTATCATTAGTTTAAATAAAAATGTGTTTTTATTTAAATAGGAGGTTGTTATGAAAATTGAAAACGGTTGGGTAAAAATTGATATTTGTGATGTATGGGATGCTTTAGATGATGATGGTAAAAGAGAATTTCTTGAGAATATAGCTTATAAAACTGAAGTGTTTGAAGAAATAGTTGACCAAATAGTTAATGAAATTACTAATGAATCAGTAGTTGCTGAAAATTTCAATGGATACATATATAAAGCAAGAGAAAAAATTTTAGAAAAACTAAATTTAATACAAGCAAGACATTTTGTATCGCTGATACATGAACTAGAATGTGCAAAAAGAAAAGCTTACGAAAATGATAAAAAATATTGGGATTTAAGACGGAAAGTTAGAGATTATTTAGGGTTTGATATAGTAAATCAATTTAATGAACTTGAAAAAGAACGTGTAGAATATCCAAAATGGTTAGATGTGGAAGATATAAAGAAATATTTTGACAAGGAAGGATGAATATGTTAAAGGCTGAATTAATAGATAAAACTGGTACAGTTGTTGCAGTAGTAAGGCAAACAGAAAATTACGAATATTCTTTTAGTGGAATAATTTCTATTCCTGTGTCATGGAATTTATATGATGATAGTTACGGAGAAGAATTTTTTGCGAAGTTTAGTATTAAATGGGATGGATGTAGTCATTTTTGGTATTATGGTCAAGACTATCCATATGATAAAGAATTATACCCATACTATCATGAATGTGGTTTGAATGATTATTATAAATATTTTGTGGCAAAATTATTTGCATTTGAAGTAGCCAAATACTATATGAAAGATATAGCTGATATGGATGATGATTTGTATAATACAATTGACAGGGTGAATATATTAGATTTTTACACAATAAGATATTCAGAAGTTGACTTAGATAATGATTGGTTTTATAAAGCTTGTATTGAAAAATTATAATAAAACTCAGATTTGATTGAAATTTTTGGAGGTGCGAACACATGTTCTCTACAATAATAACTAAAGATGGTAAAACAATGTATCACGGATATATACTGCAATGGATAAATAATAATACTTGGATATTTGCATTCAGAGTAGACGGTAAAAATTATGAATGGAAATGTAATAGTGATTATTGGGATTTGGTAGTATGAGTACAGGTATATTATTTAAAGAAATGATAGACCATGACATAGAAGAACTTATATTATTATATGGAAATAATGAAGATAAAATATTTGAAACATTAAAAAATAAATATAAAGACATTTGTGAATTTCAAATAAATTCTCGGTTTGATTGAAAGGAGAATAATATGTTACGTGAAACTTTTAAATTAGGTGATATAGTAGCAACTGATTATGGAGATGGAATAGTAATTGATATTACCGAACACAATGAAGTTCAGGTTGCTTTTGATGATGGGGTAGATATTTATTATCCTGATGAAGAAGTTGTAAAATTAAATTCTGAAGATGCAAAACATGCGGCTATCAAGCACAAATTTAGAAAGGAAATAAAATCAATGTTAAAAGCAAAAAATAAAGGTTTTACGGAAAGGAAAAATTATGGAAAATAAAATAGATTTGTTAACATGTATAGAAGCAGATGTTAAAAAGACCGCTAGAGGAATTAAATTTGTTTATAAATATAATATACCAATAATAAGCGAATGGATAAGAAGGCGCATTTGGAAGAAAAATTTTTAAGATTGTTGATGCTGATTAAATAAAAGTTCTGTTTGATTGAATCTTGACAAAATATTAATATAATATTATAATTTAATTAAGGGAGAAATGATAATGATGATATTAAAAGAGGAAAAGAGAA
>Ga0134093_1003526_pt1 | contig 10893 bp, 12 predicted proteins | sample 4_1taG_FD_94452 | JGI IMG/M metagenome (GOLD analysis project Ga0134093, IMG submission 94452) | Switchgrass degrading microbial communities from high solid loading bioreactors in New Hampshire, USA - 4_13_20_68_A1 metaG | ecosystem: Engineered > Bioreactor > Semi-continuous > Anaerobic >...
AACTGACTCAATACGCGATGGAGCAGATACGGGCGCTGGAGACTGTTGATATCTTCGGACCGGAGGCGGAGCACCGCGGCGGGGTGATCGCTTTCACCATGGAAGGCATCCATCCTCACGATATATCCCAGGTTCTGGACACCGACGGTATCGCGGTGCGGGCCGGGCATCACTGTGCCATGCCGCTGCACCTCAAATTCAACATTCCAGCCACAACCCGGGCCAGTTTTTACCTGTACAATACCCGGGAGGAAGTGGACAAGCTGGTCCGCGGGTTGGTCAAAGTACGGCGGATGTTCTCCTGAGAGAACGACCCGCTGATCAAGGAAGGGTTCACACCATATGGACGATCTTTACCGGGAAGTGATCATAGAGCGGTACAAAAACCCGATTTACCGGGGCGAGCTGGATCCCCACGATATCAGTTTCACCGACGAAAACCCGCTGTGCGGCGACCATATTCGCATTGACCTGCGGGTGGATGAGAACGGCCGGGTGACGGAAGCGGCCTTCTCCGGGCACGGTTGCGCCATTTCACAGGCCAGCGCGGACCTGTTGATGGAAGAAGTGGTCGGCAAGACGCTGGACGAGCTGAAGGCCTATAACAAGCAGACCGTGCTGGACCTGATCGGCATTGAACTGGGGCCGGTGCGGTTGAAGTGCGCGCTGCTCCCGCTGAAAGTGCTGAAGGCGGGGGTGTACGGCGTCGGTGAGACGGCTGGATACAACTTCGAGGATGAATGATGACCGACACATCGATGTACGAGTTCTATGCAGTGGCGGATGCCAGCGAGATCCCCAACGGCGAGCGGCTTTTCTTTGAGATCGGCGACCTGCCCATCGTTGTGTTCAACATTGCCGGACAGTATTTCGCCATCGGGGATGTGTGCACCCACGACGGCGGCCCGCTGGGAGACGGAGAGCTGGAAGGCTACGAGGTGATCTGCCCGCGGCACGGCGCACGGTTTGATGTGCGAACCGGTGAAGCGCTCACACTGCCGGCGGTGATCCCCACCCCGTATTACCCGGTTCGGGTGGTGGATGGCCAGATCGAGGTCGGGATTCCGGTATCGTAATCATTCTTCAGGAGAATGAAAACCGGAGCGAGAGTAATCGCTCCGGTTTTTTTGCTGCATGTCCTGCAACGCAACTCTGCGCCTCAGTTCGGCGGGCAGAAGGTGCCGATCACCCGCAGGATGTCGAAGCCCTCGGCGTAGGGGCGCTCGGCAATGGCGCCCCAGCGCACCAGGGTCGCGCGGGTGATGTCCGGGTTGAAGTAATACTTGTCCCGGTAGGTCTTGTAAGCCGCCAGCGCCTGGAGCTTTTTCTCCACATCCTGTTCGCTGACTTCGACCAGGAAGTTGGGGAAGAACCCGTAGCTGCTGCGAAGCACGTCAAAGCCCAGCACGGTCGTTCCGCGGAAGGCGCGCAGGGCCTCCTCTGTCACAGTGACGTGATCCTGGTGGATATCGGCCCGGGTATGGACGAACACGATTTCCGGCTGGAAAGTGCGGTTGATGTGGATCAGGTATTCCAGGATTTCCTGGCGGAAGTACGGAAAGCGGCGGGTTTCAAACGTGCCGAGAGCCACGTTTTCCTTCGGCACGCCCAGGATGGCCATGCTTTCGTAGTGCTCATCGGCCAGGTTCTGGAGCAGGGGGTTTTTCTTGTTGTCCGACAGCGTGACGCAAAGAACTTCGGCCTGGTCGACGATGTTGGCGATCAGCGCTCCGGCGCCCAGTTCGATGTCGTCGGGATGCGCGCCGAGGAAGCAAACCCGGCGGCCGTAGAAGGTCATGGATTTTTTCATGCTGCTACCTGGTGGCCATGAAGCCGCCGACAACCTTGGTCATGACCAGCTTGCCGTCTTGCTCAAGGCGTTTCTCTGCAACCCGCGTGATGCTGTCCATGATCCGCTGGAAGTCGTCCTTGTCCTGGAAGAAGCTGGACCACAGTTTGCGGTCCTCGGACAGCGAGGCGCGGGTGTAGTCGATGAAGGGTTCCACCGTCTCGAAGACGAGCGGGTTTTCGAAGATGTGGATCTCGACGTTGGAGAAGGTGGCGCGAATGGTGCCCAGGATCTCAATGTCGTACCGGGAGCTGCCCGGCATGGGCGGGATTTCCTTTCCGGTGGCTTCCCGGATGACATCGTAGAAGAACTGCTTGTTGGTGCGCATCGGCCCGGTGGTGAACAGCGTCCCGCCGGGTTTGAGCACGCGGTGCATTTCGCGGATGGTGTAGGGGATGTCCTCGGCGTAGTAGATGGCGAAGCAGCAGGAGAGCAGGTCAAACTGGCCGTCCTCCAGCGGGAAGCGCTCGTTGAAGTTCAGGTCAATGTAGCGGATATTCGCGTTCGCCTCGGCGCTGGCGCGGCGGGCCTGATCGAGCAGCTCACGGTTGACGTCACCGCCGGTGATGTCCGCCTGGCCTTTCAGTTCTTTGTGATAGGAGAGGCACTGCTTCCCGGCGCCGCAGCCGACATCGAGGATCTTCATGCCGGGCCGCAGGGGGAGCAGGTCCAGCATCCAGCGATCGATGTCACGGCTGCCGTATTTCGTGTGGATATCAATCCGCGTCAAGAGGTCATCAGTGGTCTCACGGTAGTCGTATTTCATTGTTCCTCTTCTGGTACGAATGCAAGCTGAGGTAAGTATAAATCCTACAGGCGGAATGTCAAGCCAGAGGCCGGCTCTAACAGATGCGGGGGAGCATTTCCCCGCTCATCACGTCCAGGATGCGGGTGCCGCCGATCAGCGTGCGGAGCAGGACGCGGCCCTGTGGGTCCGGCAGGACGGAGCCGATGCGGGCGGCGTTCTGGCCGTAAGGCGATTTTCGCATAGCCGTAAGGGCAGCGCCGGCTTCTTCGGCCGGGACGATGACAATGAGCTTGCCCTCGTTGGCCACGTAGAGCGGGTCGAAGCCCAGCATCTCGCAGGCAGCCCGCACCACCGGGTTCACCGGGACGGCGGCTTCCTCGATGGTGATGCACACCTGCGACTGTCCGGCAATTTCGTTGAGCGTGGTGGCCAGCCCGCCGCGAGTGGGATCACGCAGCACGTGGGTGTGCGGAGCGGCCTCGAGGATTGCCTGAATCATGTGGTTCAAGGGGGCAGCGTCCGACTGCACGTTCGCGTCAAAGCCCAGCTCGCCGCGGGCGCTCAGAACGGCGATGCCGTGATCGCCCATGGTACCGGAGACCAGCACCACGTCGCCGGGCCGGGCCAGCTCGCCGCCCAGGTCGCGGCCGGCCGGAACCCAGCCGACACCGCTGGTGGAGATGAACATGCCGTCCGCCTTGCCTTTTTCCACCACCTTGGTATCACCGGCGACGATCTGCACGCCGGCTTCTTCGGCTGCGGCCTGCATCGAGCGCACCACCTGCTCCAGCTGCTCCACCGGCAGGCCTTCTTCCAGGATGAAGGAGGCAGTCAGGTAGAGGGGGATGCCGCCTGAGACGGCCACATCGTTCACGGTACCGCACACAGCCAGGCGGCCGATGTCACCGCCGGGGAAGAAGAGCGGGGAGACAATATGGGCGTCGGTGGAGACGGCCAGCCGGCCCTGCAGCCCGGCCTGGTCAGGCAGGCTCAGGTGGGCGAAATCGTTGCCGGCGTCCAGAGGCGGGTTGGTGAAGGAAGGGTGGAAAACCCGCTCGATGAGTTCGCGGGTCATGCGCCCGCCGCTGCCGTGGCCCATGACAATGCTCTCGTTGTGCTTCAGCGGCAGCGGGCAGACCGGGCTTTCCATGTTGGGGTAGTTGAAATCAGTCATCGAATCGTTCGCTTTCAGGACTGTCGGGCGAAGCGGAAGTAGGCGGAGCAGGCGCCTTCCGAGGAGACCATGGGGGCGCCAAGCGGGTTCTGCGGGGAGCAGGCAGTGCCGAAAGCCGGGCAGTCGACCGGCTTTTTCAAGCCCTGCATAATCTGGCCGGCAATGCAAACCTCCGACTCGCGGGTCTGGATGTCGCCCACCTGGAACTTGATCTCTGCATCGAAACCGCTCAGCTCCGGGCGCAGCTTCCAGCCGCTGTCCGGGATCATGCCGATGCCGCGCCAGTTCCGGTCGCAGGTGATGAAGGCACGCTCGATGATCTGCCGGGCGGCCGGGTTGCCCTCGCGGGTCACCAGACGCGGGTAGGCGTTCTCCACATCGTATGTGCCTGCCTCCAGCTGTCGCACGCACATCAGGATCCCCTGAACCAGGTCCAACGGCTCAAAACCGGTCACCACGATGGGGACTCGGTACTGGCTGGCAATGGGAGGGTACTCCTCGTAGCCCATCACAGTGCAGACATGCCCGGCGGCCAGGAAACCCTGCACCCGGTTGTGCGGCGAGCCCAGGATGGCGTGCATCGCCGGTGGCACGCGCACGTGCGAGACCAGGATGGAGTAATTGGTCAGGCCCATGGCTTTTGCCTGCAGCACGCTCAGCGCGTTGGGAGGCGCGGTGGTCTCAAATCCAATGGCGAAGAAGACCACCTGCTTATCCGGGTTTTCCTTCGCCAGGCGCACGGCGTCCAGGGGGGAGTAGACCACCTTCACCTGACCGCCCTGCGCGCGGATGGAGAACAGGTCCTGCCGGGAGCCGGGGACGCGCAGCATGTCTCCGTAGGAGCAGAAGATCACGTCCGGTCGGGAGGCGATGGCCAGGGCTTTGTCGATCAGCTCCAGCGGGGTGACGCAAACCGGGCAGCCCGGCCCGTGGACCAGCTCAATTTCCGGCGGCAGCAGCTGATCCAGCCCGTACTGCATGATGGAGTGGGTCTGGCCGCCGCAGATTTCCATAATGGTCCAGGGGCGGGTGACGGTCCGGCGGATTTCCTCGATGACCGGCTTCACCCGCTCCGCGCTGCGGAACTCCTGAGTGAACTGAGTCAGGGCGGCGTCGTTCATCCGGCGGCCCCGTCCTCTTCCAGGGAGGCTTCCTGCTCGAACTCCTCCAGCTCGTGCAGGGTGGAGAGCGTTTCCATGGCCTCTTCTTCGCTGAGCACATTCAGGGCGAACCCGGCATGGATCATAGTGTACTCGCCGATCCGGGCTTCGGGCAGGGCCTCAAGGCAGGCTTCACGGGTGACCCCGCCGAAGTCAATTTTTCCAATTCGCAGGCCATCTTTGACGTAAATATCGATAATCTTTCCAGGTACACCCAGGCACATGATGTCATGCCTCCTTTGTGTTCATCAGGTTGCGGCTGGCAGCCGCCGCGATCAGCGCCTGTCCCAGCGCCAGGCCGCCGTCGTTAGCGGGTACCCGGTGGTGGTACAGCACGGTAAAGCGGTTCGCGCGCAGGCGCTCCAGCGTTTTGTGAAGGAGCAGGCGGTTTTGCCACACCCCGCCGCTAAGCGCGACGGTGGACGTGCCGGCATTGGAGCGGATCTCCCGGCAGATGGTCAGCAGCGCGTCCGCGATCGCATTGTGGAAGCGGGCTGAAATGGTTCCTGCGCTTTCTCCCGCACGCCAATCGGCCAGCATAGCCTCCCAGAGCGGGGCGGGATCCAGGATCCCATCCTGGATATCGAACGGGTAGGAACCATTTTCGTCTGGATCCGCCAGGGCCTCCAGCTCGATCGCCGCCTGGCCTTCGTAGTTGACCACCTGGCGCACGCTGATCAGCGCCGAGGCGGCGTCGAACAGCCGGCCCATGCTGGAGGTGGGCGGCGTGTTCAGTTTTTTCTCCAGCTGAACGCGCAGCGCGGTGCGCTCCTCAAAGCACAGCGCCTCGACGGGCGGAAGCTCCTCCTCCCAGGGCAGGCCAGCGGCCCACAGGTGAGACAGCGCCATGCGGGCAGGCTTGCGCACGGCCAGGTCTCCGCCCGGCAGGGGAACGTACTTCAGGTGATACGCCCGCCGGTAGCCTTCCAGCCCGCCGACCAGGACCTCGCCGCCCCAAACGGCCCCATCGGTGCCCAGCCCGGTGCCGTCCAGGATCAGGCCGATCACCGGATCAGATTTCGTGTAGTGATTGTCAGCCAGGCAGGCGGCCAGATGGGCGTGATGGTGCTGCACCTTCACCAGGGGCAGGTTCTCCTGTTCGGCCCGCTGCGCGGCGGCACGGCTGGCCAGGTAATCGGGGTGCAGGTCGCAGGCGATCAGCTCAGGCTGCACCCGGAACAGGTTTTGGTAGTGCCGTACACCTTCTTCAAACGACTGCAGGGTCTCGTAGTTTTCCAGATCGCCGATGTGCTGGCTGAGGAAGGCGTACTTCCCGCGGGTAAGGCAGAAGGTGTTCTTCAGCTCCGCGCCGGCCGCCAGAACCGGCGGCAGATCATACGACAGCTGGACGGGATCGGGGGCGTAGCCGCGGGCGCGGCGGATCAGGTAGGGCTGGTCGCCGTCGACGATTTCTGCGACGGAATCGTCCACCCGCATGTGAATAGGGCGGTTGTGCAGCAGAAAGCCGTCCGCCAGGGTTTGCAGGCGGGTGCAGGCGTCCTCGTCCTGGTAGGCGATGGGCTCTTCGCTCAGGTTGCCGCTGGTCATGACCAGTACTTCGGGGAAGCCCGGCTCCGGTTCCAGCAGCAGAAAGTGGAGGGGCGTGTAGGGCAGCATGAACCCGAGCGTGTTCAGCCCGGGGGCCACTACGGCGGCGACGGTCGAGCCGGGTTTGCGCTGGAGCAGCACCACCGGCCGCTGGATGGATTCCAGCAGGTTCCGCTCCGACGGGCCGACCTGTGCCTGGCGCTCGATCGCGGCCAGGTCAAAGGCCATCAGGGCGAACGCCTTATCGGAGCGGCGCTTGCGGCGGCGCAACTCGGCCACCGCCTGCGGGTTGGACGCGTCACAGGCCAGGTGATAGCCGCCAAGCCCCTTCACTGCCAGAATGCGCCCCTCGCGGAGCCACTGGCGGGCCAGCTGCAGCGCATCTTCACCCGCGGCTATCTGCTGGCCGTTGGCTTCAAAGCGGATCTGCGGGCCGCACCTCGGGCAGGCGACCGGCTGGGCGTGGAACCGCCGGTCAAGCGGGTCTTCATACTCGCGGCGGCAGTCGTCGCAGAGGGGGAAGCCCGCCATGGTGGTGTTCGGCCGGTCGTAGGGGATGTCGGTCACGATGGTGAAGCGCGGGCCGCAGTTGGTGCAGTTGATGAAGGGGTAGCGGTAGCGACGGTCGGACGGGTCGAACAGCTCGCGCAGGCAGTCCGGGCAGGTGCACACGTCCGGCGATACGGGCAGGAAATCGCCCGGCTGCGGCTGGCTGTGGCGGATCTCGAAGCCCTCATACCCGTTCGGCGGCACCGGACGGGCTTCGATGGAGTCGATGCGGGCCAGCGCAGGCGGATGGGTCTTCAGCTCCTCGAGGAAGGCCGAGACGGACTCATCCGTGCCGTTGATCTCAATTTCCACCCCGCTGGAGGTGTTGCGCACCCAGCCGGTGAGCTGCAGGGACGTGGCCAGACTGTACACGAAGGGGCGGAACCCGACTCCCTGTACGATGCCTGTGACCTTGATCTCCTGCCCGATAATGGCCATATGGAACCGTTTCTACGCTTTCTTGACCTTGCCGCGCAGCCACTGCGTCCAGGCTTCAAAACCCTCGCCAGTCTTCGCTGATACCTCGAAGGTGATCAGGCCGGGGTTCAGCGCTTCGACTCCCTGGCGGAAGTAGTCCATGCGGAAATCGATGTACGGCAGCAGGTCGATCTTGTTGATGATCAGCACATCCAGCCCGCGGTAGATGTTGGGGTACTTGTAGGGCTTGTCGTCCCCTTCGGGGATGGAAGCGATGAGCACGTTGGCATGGGTGCCCAGCTTGAAGGCTGCCGGGCAAATCAGGTTGCCCACATTTTCCACGATCATCAGGTCCAGTTCGTTCAGGGGCAGCTGGCTCAGGCCCTGGTCCAGCATGGGGGCGTCCAGGTGACAGTCGCCGCCGGTGTTGATCTGGACCGCGGGCATCCCGGCTGCCAGAACCTTGTCGGCGTCGATGGTCACAGGGGCGGTGTCTCCCTCGACCACGCCGATCTTGATATCCGGCTGAAGCATCTGGATGGTCTTGAGAATGGTGCTGGTCTTGCCGGCCCCAGGGGATGCCATCAGGTTGATGCCGAAAACGCCGGCCTCGTCCAGACGGCGGCGGTTGAGCTCCGCGACCTGGTCGTTGGCATCCATAATTCGTTCAACAATGGTGACACGAGAAGCAGACATTGTTATTCCTTCTTTTCAATCTCTATGCTGTCGACGTAAAACTCATCGCCGCTGAGAATATCCAGAGACAGACTGCCGCACTCGGGGCAGGGATTGAGCTGGCCGGCGAGTTCAAACTCATGGGCGCAGGACTGGCAGTGCACCCGGGCAGGAACCCGCCTGAAGTGCAGCCGGGCGCCTTCCGCCAGCGTCCCTTGGCTGATCATATCCCAGTAAAACTGGACAGAATCATCCACAATGCTGGACAGGTCGCCGATCACCAGGGTGATATCCGTGATGCGAGAAGCCCCGGCTCGGGCGCCGTTCCGTGTGGCGATTTCCAGTATGTTTTCCGTTATGGAGAGTTCGTGCATCTGTCCTGATTATAATACTAATCCGACCGTTTTAGTGACCAAACGTCCCGTATTTTTTCCCCTTTCCAGGGGAATGAGGAGGCAGGCCGGTCTGGAGGTCAGGATTGGGGCCGCGCGGCCTCTTCCTTCTCATGGACCAGCAGATCGGTGAGCGTCAGGCGGGTCACCAGCAGGCGGCTGGCGATCACATTGGCCAGGCGCCGCATGATGACATAACCAAGGTCGTGGTCTTCGTCGCACAACTGGCGCAGCGTGCCGCCGTCGAAAGACAGCAGGGTCGCATTGGTTTTCGCAACTGCGCTGCCAACCAGCTGGCGAACGATCGGCGTCATGCTGGACCAACCGATAATATCCAGCGGCTCGGCGGTGAAAATGGCCAGCTGTCCGCGGGACGGGATCTGGTAGGTGATTTCCACCTGCCCTTCAATAACGATATACAGGCGACCTTTCCGATCTCCTTCATGGAACAGCACCTCCCCCGGCTCCGCATGGCAGGTCTCCGCAATCGCGGCCAGCCGGTCAAGCTGGTCCGGATTGAGATCCATGAACCAGGGGATGCTCCTGAGGAGATGCGAATGATCAATCTGCTGCAACATACGACACTCTATAACTCCGATTAGTCAACTCTGTTTTATCATCGTTGCCCAAACGGGTATAAGTGTGTTCTATCCCTAACCGTTGGACTGATTGTCACCTGAAAAATGGTACCTTCGGGCACCTTTCTCTCGAGAGAAAGGTGCCGTGGATCACCCGAAATCGTGATAGATTTTACCGCGCTTTCACTGGCCTGTCGTGCAGCCAGTCCCAGAGCATCTCTTCGGCCTGGCGGGCCAGCGCTTCCGTCCGGGGGGACAGCGAGCGGGTGAAGTTGAACGAGAACCCACGGACGGCCATCAGCCAGGCCTGCGGCTGCCGGCCAAAGAGGGAATCCACCAGGAACAGGCAGGTCTCTGGAGTCATATGGTGGGTGAGCGGCGAGGTCTGGAACTGCGGCTGCAGTTCCAGACAGTACAGATCCTCCGGCTGGCTGCCGGTATGGGCGTCCACAAAGCACACCTGGTCGAACCCGGCGATCAGTTCCGCCATCTCCGGCATGATCTGCAGGTCGAACAGCAAATGCAGCCGCCCGTCCTCAAAAACCCGCTCGGACTCATCCCTCAGGCCGGTACCGCCGGGATCCAGCCGGGCAGCCAGGTGGTCCATCAGCACCCAGGCGACGCCGTCGTCTTCCCGGTCCGGGTTGCCGATACCGATCAGCAGTTTACGCGGAGCAGGAGAACCTGCTGCTCCTTGTTCAGGGGACAGCAGGTTCTCGCTGTTGTTGTACTCGCCGGTCATTCTAACCGCGGCGAAGCTGCCTGACGGTGTTGCCGTCCGGATCGAGGATATCCACCACGATCGGCATCTGGCCGACGGCGTGGGTCGAGCAGGACAGGCAGGGATCATGGGCGCGGACGGCGGCTTCGACCCGGTTCAGCAGGCCTTCGGAGATCTCCGGCCCTTTGATATAGGTCTTGGCGACGCTGTCCACCGCAGTGCTCATGGCCCAGTTGTTGTGCCCGGTGGCGACGATCAGGTTGACCTTGGTCAGCTGGCCGTGCTCGTCGGCTTTGTAGTCGTGGATCAGGGTGCCGCGCGGGGCTTCGATCACACCCACACCCTCACCCTTGTAGTCGTGGCGGGTGTTGATGATGTCGGTGCTGAGGATGTCCGGGTCCTCCAGCAGCACGCGAACTTGCTCAACGGCGTAGAGGGCCTCGATCAGGCGGGCGTAGTGGAAGTACAGGGTCTGCTCCACCGGATGGCCAGGGTTGAGGGCCTTGAACTCCTTCAGGGCTTCGTTGGCCAGCGGCGTGGAGATCCGGTCGGACACGTTCAGGCGGCCCAGCGGACCCACGCGGTAGACGCCTTCCGGCCAGCCGAGCTTCTTGTAGTAGGGGAACTTCAGGTAGGTCCACGGCTCCACGTGCTCGGCGATGTAATCCAGGTAGCTGCTGTCTTCGAACAGCTCCAGCTCGGCGCCGCTGCGGTCGATCAGGCGGATCTGGCCGTTGTACAGCTCGAGCGCGTTACCGGGTTTGACCAGACCCAGGTAGCCGGACTGCAGCACGGCGAACTTGTTGATGTCCTCCTGATTGGCGGCAGCCCAGTCCTTCATGATCTTCAGGCCCAGCTGAAGGGTGGCGATGGCCTCGTCCACGCCGGAGAGGATGTAATCGCGGCCTTCCGCAGAGAGGGCTTTGTTGACGCCGCCGACCACGGCGAAGTTGGGGTGAACCCGGCGGCCGGCCAGGGTGGAGATGATCTCCTGGCCGAACTTGCGCAGGTTCACGGCCTTGAGTGCCAGACCGGCGTTGGACTGGATCAGGCCGACCACGTTGCGGACAGCCGGGTCGGCG